>Ga0208565_1000210_pt1 | contig 47636 bp, 37 predicted proteins | sample Sb_taG_7_FD_187706 | JGI IMG/M metagenome (GOLD analysis project Ga0208565, IMG submission 187706) | Peat soil microbial communities from Weissenstadt, Germany - Sb_50d_2_FS metaG (SPAdes) (version 2) | ecosystem: Environmental > Terrestrial > Soil > Wetlands > Peat | place: Germany... | reverse complement strand
GAGACGCCGGCCTGGGCGGCGATCTCCTCGATGGAGACGCCGTCCAGGCCACGTTCCGCGAACACCCGGCGGCCGATGTCCAGGAGTTGCTCGCGGCGCTCCTTGCCGGTCATCCGCTTGCGGCCGGACGCTGGGGGCTGCCTGTTCACTGCCCCATCATGCAGCCACCGCCCGGTTATCAGCCAATCGGATTTGTCACGCTGCGCTTAGCCATCGAGCCAAGGGCACGTGCCGCGCCGACTTTCTTGCCGGTCAGTCGGTCGGTATCCGGCCACCTGACGTCCTTGACCCAGCCGATTTTCTCGGCCAGCCAGATGCCACGGGCGGCGATATCGATCTGGCCCTTGAACACGCCGTGCCGTGCGCAGGTCGGGTCAGCATGGTGCAGGTTGTGCCAGGACTCACCGAAGGACAGGACGGCCAGCCAGGCGACATTCCTTGACTTGTCACGCGCCTCGAACTCCCGCTTGCCGAAGGTGTGGCAGATCGAGTTGATCGACCAGGTGACATGGTGCAAGAACGAGACCCGAACCAGGCTGGCCCAGAAGAACGCGAGGACAGCGCCCTGCCAGGACATCAGCCACAGGCCGCCGATCAGGGCTGGTGCCAGCAGAGTCACGGCGACGAGTGCGGGGAACTGCCGATGGATTGCCACGATGTCATCGTCGGCGAGCCAGTCGGGGGAGAACTTCTGATGCGAGGTCACGTCCCGGTCGAACAGCCAGCCCATGTGGGCCCAGACCATCCCCTTGGTCAGTGCCTTCCAGTCGTCCCCGAACCGCCAGGGCGAGTGCGGGTCGCCTTCCTTGTCGCTGTACTTGTGGTGCCGCCGATGGTCGGAGACCCAGTCGAGCAACGGGCCTTCGACAGCCATCGAGCCGGCCACGGCGAGGGCGATCTTCATACCGCGGTTTGCCTTGAACGAGCCGTGGGTGAAATAGCGGTGGAAGCCCATCGCGATCCCGAGCCCGGAGAAGCCGTAGAACGCGATCGCGATCACGGCGACCTGCCAGTTGAGGAAACCCCAGATCCAGGCCACTGGCACGGCGGCGAGCAGGGCAAGCATCGGAAGGCCTACGAAGGTGGCTATCGCCGCCCGCTCGCCGTTGCTCCTGGGCTCAGGATCGATGTCGGAAAGCCGGCCTGGGCGCCCGACCGGTGCCGTTCGCGCTGTGGGTGCCGGGTGCGGCGTGGCCGCCGGTACCGGTGCGAGTACCTCGTCGGGCGCGATGGAGGTATCAGTGGTTGCGGTCATCACGGTTCCTTGCTGGCGGTATTGGCCGGTCGGAAGAGCGATCCGCATAACCGAGGTCATGGGCCGATGCGAAATACGCTTACGTAACCGTAGCTTACGCTACCGTAAGTTGAGGACCGGCCCTAGAGCGGTTTCCGACAGATTTCCTCGACCGCTGCTGTGGTGTTCGCTGAACGCGGGACGCCGGCGGTGGGTGCCGTCCGGCGTCCGCTGCCTGGCCGGGCGCTGGCCGCGGGCGACGGTCATCGGTGCCGCGCGGTGTCCGCTGCGCTGGGCGAGCGAGCCTACCTGAATCGTCGCGCTCGGTTCCGGCGCCTGGACTCGAACCAGGACAAGACCCAGGTCCAAAGCCTGGCGGGCTGCCAATTACCCTACGCCGGAGCGCGCTGGCGGGCAGACCCCCGCCAGCGAGTGCTCTCTCACGATACCCACGTCAGCCGGGCGCGGCCATTGCCCGGCTGGCTGCTCCGGGCGGCGTCGCGCGTGGCTCGGCTACGACCGGGTGCCGGGTGCCGGGTGCCGGGTGCCGCGCCGGGTGCGGCGATGCCCCGCGCTGCCGCCGCCCGGGTGAGCGTGCCGAGACGCTCAGGTGATGTCCGCCCTTATGCCAGGTTGCCAGGTCAGGTAAGGATGACCGGTAGCTGACTTGATCAAGCTACCTGGAGGTATCCTGCTTCCGTCGGGGGCATGAACGCGTGGCTACCTGCCCTGCCCATGACCTGCAGCGATATCGAGGAGCCTAGCCGAGTGAGCGCGATCCGCCCGGCCGCCGTGATCGTGCTTGCGGCGGGCGAGGGCACGCGGATGAAGTCGAGCACCCCCAAGATGCTGCACCAGGTATGCGGAAGGACGATGCTCGGCCATGCCCTGGCGGCTGCCGGGGAGCTGGCGCCCGATCGGTTGATCGTCGTCGTCGGCCACGGCGGTGACCAGGTGGCCGCTCAGGTCGCAGCGCAGGCGCCGCAGGCCCGCATTGTGGTGCAGGACTACCTGGGCGGTACCGGCCACGCGGTCCGGGTCGTGCTCGAGACGGTCGGCACTATTCGCGGCACCGTGGTGGTGACCTACGCCGACACGCCGCTGCTACGCGGCGCCACGCTCGTCGACCTTGTCGCCGAGCGCGCCAGGTCAGGTGCCGCGGCCGCCATCTTGACCGCGCGGGCGCCAAATCCGACCGGATATGGCCGGATCGTGCGGGATGCGTCCGGAGCCTTCGCCTGCATCGTCGAGGAAGCCGACGCGAGCCCGGAGCAGCGAGCCATCGACGAGGTCAATTCGGGGATGTACGCGTTCAACGGCGAGCTACTTGCCGACGCTGTTAAGCGAGTTCGGACCGACAACGCACAAGGCGAGGAGTACCTCACCGAGGTCGTCTCCATCCTGAGCTGCGACGGTTACCCGGTGGCTCCCGTTCCTTGCCCGGATTTTGAAGAGGTTCAGGGCGTCAACGACCTGGTTCAGCTGGCCCACGCCCGAAAGGTAATGAACTCCAGGCTGCTCGGCTCGGCGATGCGGGCCGGGGTCGAGATCGCCGATCCGGCGAGCACCTGGGTTGACATTAGCGTTGACCTCGCTGCCGGCACTTACATCGGTCCTGGCACCCAGCTTGAGGGCCGCACGGCCGTGGCGGCAGGCGCGAGGGTGGGACCCGGCTGCCTGCTGCGCGACACCGTGGTCGGCGCGGATGCCACCGTTATCCAGTCCCTCTGCGAGTCGGCCGTAATCGGCGACGGCGCCGCAGTCGGGCCGTTCGCGCACCTGAGGCCCGGGAGCAGGCTTGGCTCTGGTGAACGGGCAGGCCCGCCGAGCGCATCGGCGGCCACCCGGGCCCGGTCGACCGGGCAGGGCCAGGGCAGCCAGGCCGAGCCGAGTCCATGAGCGGAGAGACTTCTCAAGTGACATACGGCACCGGGGCCGGCGGGAAGCGGCTCATGCTCTTCTCCGGGCGGGCGTTTCCCGAGCTTGGCCTGGAAATCGCCGACTACCTCGGAATCCAGCCGACTCCGACGACCCTGTTCGATTTCGCCAACGGCGAGATCTTCGTGCGCTTCCTTGAGTCGGTCCGCGGTTGCGATGCGTTCGTCCTGCAGAGTCACACCGCGCCGATCAATCAGTGGATCATGGAGCAGCTGATCATGGTCGACGCGCTGAAGCGAGCCTCGGCCAAGCGGATCACGGTGGTAGCCCCGTTCTTCGGGTATGCGCGGCAGGATAAGAAAAGCAGAGGTCGCGAGCCGATCTCGGCACGGCTGATGGCCGACCTGTTCCGTACCGCAGGCGCCGACCGGCTGATGGCCGTCGATCTGCATACCGCGCAGATCCAGGGGTTCTTCGACGGGCCCGTCGATCACCTGTTCGCGCTGCCGATACTCGCCTCCTACCTGGAAGACAAACTCGACCTGTCGCAGGTCACCGTGGTTGCGCCGGATGCCGGCCGGGTCCGGGTCTGCGAGCGGTGGACCGACCGGCTCGGCTGTCCGCTGGCGATCATTCACAAGCGCCGCGATCCTGATGTCGCCAACCAGGTAAAGGTGCTTGAGGTGGTCGGCCAGGTAGCCGGCCGGACCTGCATCCTGGTGGACGACATGATCGACACGGGTGCCACGATCGCGAACGCGGCCGAGATCTTGTTCGCGCAGGGCGCCGCCAACGTAGTCGTCGCGGCCACGCACGGCGTGCTGTCCGGCCCGGCGGTCGACCTGCTGAAGAACTCGTCGGTGAGCGAGGTGCTCGTCACCAACACACTGCCGATCCAGGCCGACAAGCAGTTCGACAAGCTGACCGTGCTGTCGATCGCGCCGCTGATCGCCCGGGCTATCGGTGAGGTCTTCTCCGAAGGATCGGTGACCAGTTTGTTCGACGGGCAGAGCTGACCATCGGCCGGTTCGTCCCGGCGAGGTGGCGGCTGGCCGGCTAGACTCGCTGCGAATCCCTGTCCTGCTGAGGAGTGCCACCGTGCCCGAGGTACACATCGCCGCCACATCGCGGACCGAGTTCGGCAAGGGCGCCGCCCGACGCGAGCGGCGGTCCGGCCGGGTCCCTGCGGTCCTGTATGGTCACGGCACCGCGCCTAGGCATATCAGCCTGCCCGGCCATGAGGTGCTGCTCGCGCTCCGGACCGCCAACGTGCTGATCCGGCTGGAAGGCCTGTCCGGCGGAAGCGCGCTGGCGCTGCCGAAGGCGGTGCAGCGCGACCCGATCAGGGGTTCTGTCGAGCACGTCGACCTGATCCTGGTCCGGCATGGCGAGAAGGTCACGGTCGACATTCCGCTGACGCTCTCCGGTGAGATCCTCCCCGACGGCCTGCTCGATCAGCAGCTAGTCCAGATCTCGGTCGAGGCCGAGGCGACCAACATCCCGCCAGCCATCGAGGTGAACATCGATGGCATGAATGTCGGTCACTCGGTGCACGCCGGCGATCTGGTGCTGCCGAGCGGCGTCAGCCTTGCGGTCGAGCCTGAGGTACTGGTATTGCACGTCATACCGGCGCCGACGGCCGCTCAGCTGGAGGCCGAGGTTGGCGTGGTGACCGAGGTTCCGGAGGCTGCCGAGGAGGCTGCCGAGGCCCAGGTGGCCGCTGCCGAACCCGCCGCCGAGTCGGAGCAACCTGCCGAGTAGCCTGGCCGATCCGGAGGCGGGCCCGACATCCGGAGGCCGCGGTCCGATGGAAGATGAGCGCTGGCTGGTAGCCGGGCTGGGCAACCCCGGCCCGCGTTATGCCGGCAACCGGCACAACACCGGCTTCCTGGTTGCCGACCTCCTGGCCGCGCGGATCGGTGCCGGTTTCAAGCGGGATCGCTCGCGAGCCGAAGTCGCCACCGGGCGCCTGGACGGTCGGCCGGTCACGCTTGCCAAGCCGATGTCGTTCATGAACCTGTCCGGCGGCTCGGTAGCGGCGATCAGCAGCTTCTACAAGATCCGGCCGGCCCGGGTTGTCATCGTCTACGACGAACTCGATCTTCCATTCGGGACGATCAGGCTCAAGCTCGGTGGCGGAGATAACGGGCATAACGGGGCCAAGTCCGTGACTGCCGCACTCGGAACGCGGGACTACTACCGGGTTCGGATCGGTATCGGGCGCCCGCCGGGTCGGATGGATCCGACGGATTTCCTGCTGAGCGACTTCACCGCGGCCGAGCGCAAGGAACTGCCGCTGCTGATCGAGCGGGCGGCCGATGCCGTCGAGGCACTGCTCACGGATGGACTGGCCAAGGCGCAGAATCAGTCGCATCCCACTCCGGGGTGACCCGCCGGTCCTGGCCGGAAGGTATCCTTCAGGCCCGCTCAGCCGGGAGAACTGCGGGAACATGCACCGATCCGCGATGATCTACGGACAGCTGCCTGGTCTGGTTAGAGATCATGTCAACTACCCTGTTGGCCTGGGCGTCTCACATATGGACTAGTTGGTAAACGTGCGGCGAACTCCGGAGGGCTGCGCCGTGGTCCGTGATTAGCGTCTGCGAAGGGAGGACTCGGGCTTGTCAGGCCAGACAGCGGTCTCCGTCTCCCGCCGGGAGAGGCTGGTTGCGCGCCTCGCGGCGCAGAGTCCCGCCCTGTGGACCAGCAACTACCTGCGCCAGGCCAGCGTCGCGGATGTCGGATGCGGGCTGGCGGCGGGTCTGCTCGCCTACCGGCTCCGCTTCCGGATGCGGGCTGGCGGCGGGTCTGCTCGCCTACCGGCTCCGCTTCGACGGGGCGGGATACCGGCCGGAGGGATACCTGGCGATCAGCCTGGCCCTGCCGCTGGTGTGGCTGCTCACTGTGCTGCTGTCCGGTGGTTACGACTCGCGGTTCATCGGCCTCGGTACCGATGAGTTCCGCCGGATCTTGAATGCGGGAGTGTTCCTGACCGCGGCAGTGGCCATCGTGGCTTACGCCACCAAGGCCGATCTGGCCAGGGGTTATGTGGTCATCGCGCTGCCGTCGGTCACGATGTTCGACCTGATCGCCAGGTATGCGCTGCGCAAGCGCCTGCATCGGGTCCGCAGGCTCGGCAGCTGCATGCGCCGGGTGGTGGTGGTCGGCTACGCGCCGGTCATCGCGGACATCACTGCCATGTTGCGCCGGGAGACCTACCACGGTCTGTCGGTGGTGGCCGCCTGCGTGGTCGGGTCGAGTGAGGCTACCGTGATCGCCGATGTCCCCGCGATCGGCGGGCTGGATGGCGTCGCCGAGGTGGTCAAGCGTTTCGAGGCGGACACGGTGGCCGTCCTCGCCTGTCCTGAGATGGCTGGGCAGCGGCTGCGCCAGCTTGCCTGGGAGCTGGAGAAGACCGACACCGAGCTGTGCGTCGCCCCGGCACTGCTCGATGTGGCCGGACCGCGGACCACCATCAGACCGGTGGCCGGGCTGCCATTGCTGCACATGGACCACCCGGAATTCAGCGGTGCCAGGCGAGTCATCAAAGAGGGGTTCGACAAGGCGCTGGCGCTGGTCGGGCTGGTGCTTGCCGCACCGCTGCTGCTCGCCCTCGCGCTGGTCATCCGGCTGGGAGACGGCGGCCCCGCACTGTTCAGGCAGACCAGGGTGGGCAAGGACGGCCGGACCTTCAAGGTTTACAAGTTCCGCACCATGGTGGCCGACGCCGAGCAGCGCAAGGCCGAGCTCATCGGCCGGAATGAGCAGCACGGCCTGCTCTTCAAGATCCGCGATGACCCGAGGGTGACCAAGACCGGCAGCTGGCTGCGGCGATGGTCGCTTGACGAACTGCCGCAGCTGGTGAACGTGCTTGCCGGGGACATGTCGATGGTCGGCCCGCGGCCCGCGCTGCCAGAAGAGGCCGCGATGTATGGTGACCATGTACGGCGCAGGCTGGCGGTCAAGCCGGGTATCACAGGTCTGTGGCAGGTGAATGGCCGGTCCGACCTCTCCTGGGACGAGTCGGTTCGCCTTGATCTGCGCTACGTGGAGAACTGGTCATTCGTGCTCGACCTGCAGATTCTGTGGAAGACGTGTTCCGCGGTCGTGCGCAGATACGGGGCCTACTGAGCCCGCTGCCTGGTCGGCCCTCCGGACGGAGCGTGCGTGGTCTTTCCCGCTGACGACCTGGCTGCCCGCGATCTCGCGGTGCAGGCCGGCCAGCTCCTGCTCGGCCTGCGTCAGCGGGCAGCCACCGAGCTGGCCGATCCCGACGTCGGCGAGCAGAGCGGTCAGGCCAGCCTGCGCCGAGCGGGTGATCAGCGCTCGCAGGACTTCCTGGCCCGAGCGCTCGCTCAGCAGCGGCCAGCCGATGCGGTGCTCTCCGAGGAAGCCGTCGATGATCTTTCCAGGCTTTCGGCGAGCCGAGTGTGGATCATCGATCCGCTGGACGGCACCAGAGAATTCGGCGAGCCCGACCGGGTCGACTGGGCTGTGCACGTCGCGCTCTGGGAGCGTGGCGAGCTGACCGCTGGCGCGGTCGCGCTGCCCGCGCAAGGAATCGTCCTGTCCACTGCGGAGCCGCCGTCCACACCCGCGCCGGCCTCACCGGATGGCAAGATAAAGCTCGTGGTCAGCCGGACCAGGCCGCCGGAGTTCGTGCAGCGTCTCGCCGATGTGCTCGACGCCGAGCTGGTTCCGCTCGGCTCGGCCGGCGCGAAGGCGGCTGCCGTGATCACCGGCCAGGTCGATGCCTACGTGCACAGCGGCGGCCAGCACGAGTGGGACTCGGCCGCCCCGGTGGCTGTCGCCCGAGCGGCCGGACTGCACGCATCCAGGATCGACGGCTCGGGACTTCGCTACAACTCCGAGGAGCCCTGGATCCCGGATATCCTGATCTGTCCCGCACTGCTGGCTGGCCGGTTGCTCGATGCGATCAGTGCCGTCCGGCAGGGCCACGAGTAGCACCGCAGGTCTGGCCCAGGTCGGGCCAGCCTCCGAGCAGCCGGAGTTCGCCAGATGACTGTGTCCCGCTCTGACTATCAGCTCTCCCAGCTGGACGTCCTTGAGGCCGAGTCGATTCACGTCATGCGGGAAGTGGCAGCCGAGTTCGAGCGGCCGGTGCTGCTCTTCTCCGGCGGCAAAGACTCGATCGTGATGCTGGCGCTAGCCGAGCGGGCCTTCCGGCCAGCGAAGATCCCGTTCCCGGTGATGCACGTGGACACCGGGCACAACTTCGATGAGGTGCTGGACTTTCGTGACCAGCGGGCCGCCGAGCTCGGTGTCCGGCTGCTGGTCGCCTCGGTGCAGGAGTCGATCGACGCCGGCCGGGTGGTAGAGGAGAAGGGCCGGTGGGCCAGCCGGAACCGGCTGCAGACGATCACCTTGCTCGACGCGCTGGCCGAGCACCGCTTCGACGCTGTCTTCGGCGGCGCCCGGCGGGATGAAGAGAAGGCCAGGGCGAAGGAGCGGGTCTTCTCGTTCCGGGACGAGTTCGGCCAGTGGGATCCGAAGAACCAGCGGCCCGAGCTGTGGAGCCTGTACAACACCAAGATCCGCCGCGGCGAGCACATCAGGGTGTTCCCACTGTCGAACTGGACCGAGCTCGACATCTGGCACTACATCGCCAGGGAAGAGCTGGAGATCCCTTCGATCTACTTCGCGCATCGCCGGATGGTCTTCGAGCGGGACGGAATCCTGCTCGCCGACCACCCGTACGTCAGCAGGGCGCAGAGCGAGGCACCGTTCGAGGCGATGGTGCGGTACCGCACCGTGGGCGACATCACCTGCACCGGAGCGGTGGAATCATCCGCGGCGAGCCTGGCGGAAGTGATTGCCGAGATCGCGGCGACCCGGATCACCGAGCGCGGGCAGACCCGGGCCGACGACCGGGCCAGCGAGGCCGCCATGGAGGACCGCAAGCGGGAGGGGTACTTCTGATGACGGCTGAGCGCCGCGGCGCCGGCCGGATCGCGCCGAAGGGGGACCGGGTGATGGACATCCTGCGACTGGCTACCGCGGGTTCGGTGGACGACGGCAAGTCAACGCTGATCGGGCGGCTCCTCTATGACTCCAAAGCGATCTTCGAAGACCAGCTAGCCTCGGTCGAGCGGACCAGCAGGGAGCGCGGCGAGGACTACACGAATCTGGCGCTGCTGACCGACGGCCTGCGGGCGGAACGGGAGCAGGGCATCACGATCGACGTCGCCTACCGCTACTTCGCGACGCCCCGGCGGAAGTTCATCATCGCCGACACGCCAGGCCACATCCAGTACACGCGCAACATGGTCACCGGTGCCTCAACCGCCGACCTCGCGGTCGTGCTGGTGGACGCCAGGAATGGGCTCACCGAGCAGAGTCGAAGGCACGCGTTCCTGACCACCTTGCTGCGGGTGCCGCATCTGGTGCTCGCCGTGAACAAGATGGATCTGGTCGGTCATGAGTCCGCCGCTTTCGAGCGGATCGTCGAGGAGTTCACCGCGTTCGCAGCCAAGCTGGAGATCGGTGATCTGACCTTCATCCCGATCTCCGCACTGCACGGCGACAATGTGGTCGAGCGCTCCGGAAACATGCCGTGGTACAACGGCCCCTCGCTGCTGCACCATCTGGAGCACGTGCATATCGCATCGGACCGCAACCTGATCGACGTCAGGTTCCCCGTTCAGTTCGTGATTCGGCCGCATCAAGCCACCGATCCGGAACTGCATGATTACCGCGGCTATGCGGGCCAGGTGGCCGGCGGCGTGCTCAAGCCTGGCGACGAGGTCCTGCATCTGCCGTCCGGGCTGACGACCACAATCAGTCGGATCGACACCGCGCGAGGGCCGGTCGATGAGGCATTCCCGCCGATGTCGGTGACCCTGCTGCTCGAAGATGACCTGGACATCTCGCGCGGCGACCTGATCTGCAGGCCGCACAATCAGCCCCAGGCCACGCAAGACGTGCAGGCGATGGTGTGCTGGATGACCGACGCGCCGATGCTGACCCCCGGTAGCCGGCTCATCGTCAAGCACACCACCAGGACGGTCAAGGCCATCGTGCGCGACATCGGCTACCGGCTTGACATTAACTCGCTGCACCGGGATGAGCAGGCGGGTCGGCTTGGCCTGAACGAGATCGGCCGGGCATCGCTTCGGCTGACTCAGCCGATCTTCTGCGATCCGTATGCCCGGAACCGGATAACCGGCGGGATGATCCTGATCGACGAGGCGACCAGCGCCACCGTCGGCGCCGCCATGATCATGGACGCCGGCTGAGCCAGCGATCATGGACGCCGGCTAGTCGGAACGGCCGCCCGCAAGTTCGCCTTCCCGCCGTCTGGCGATGCTGTGCTGGCGGCTGAACGGGCCGCGTGGATGACTGACCTGGGTATTTAGCCTGGTGTGTGAGCCTTGCCTACAGGCGGCTACCAGAGTATGACTTTTCGTGATCTGCGGATTCCGCAGCCGATCTAGCCTAAGATCAACAACTAGGCGGCTTAAGTGTCAACCGCCCCGTTGGGCTAAGCGTCAACCATGTTAGACCTGATAGCCGCCCGGAGTAGGTAAAGCGTTCATCTGATCCGGAATGCTCCGCGGGAATGCGCCGTGGGAGCGCACGGTGGGCAACACACTGAGGCGGCGCAGTGCGGCATCGGTCCGCCGGTCAGTCGTTCGTTGGTCTGTGATGGAGGGGGGAGCACGTGCGGCAGGTCCAGTCGGCGCAGCCGAGAGCGAACTACGCATGGCTCTTCGATCTCCTTTTCGCAAGCTCGCCGATCGTCACCTGGGCGCCGGCCGGCCAGCTTCCGTCCGGGTTCAACCGGGTCGAGCAGTTCGCTGTGCTGCCGGGCGGCGGTGGCCGCAGCTTCATGGTTTCGCTCGCCGATCGGCGAGGTTCGTCCGCCGCGCTGACCTCGTACAACTCGCTCAGACCGCCGGGCCGCCGGCTCGGCCGGATGGTGTTCGGCGCGGCGCTGCGGTGCGGGCTCGACTGGCCGGTGCTGCGGAGCAGAGTCGACATCGGAGTGGCCGCTGATGCCACTGCCGAGCAGGTCAGCGGTGCTTTGCTCGTCGAGCACCTCGCCCAGCTACTCGACCGGCGGCCCGTGGTCATTGCCTTCGGCGGCGGCAGCGGTCCGTATCGCAAGCCAGTCCTGCAGGTCTTTGGTACAGACGGGACCCCGCTCGGCTACGTCAAGATCGGCTGGAACGACTGGACCAGGGACGCGGTCCGCCGCGAGGCCGCGGCATTGCGGGTCTGCGCAGCCGCTCCGATGCGGCTCGGGATCCCCGCTCTGCTGCATCACGGTGACTTCCGTGGCCTCGAGCTGATGGTCACCGCCCCACTGCCGAGCGGCGTGCGTCGGCCGGGGAACTCACTACCAGGAACTGAGGTTCTCCGCGAGATTTGCGCGCTCTCAGCGGTAACGGTGAGCGAGCTAGCCGCCAGTGCTTGGTGGGCTGACCTGCGGGCCAGGATCTCCTCGACAATCGCGGATCCGGACTCAAGGACGCGGCTCGACGCGATCGCTGACGACCTTGAGCGCTCGTGCGGTCAGCGGCGGCTCGAATTCGGGCGTTGGCACGGTGATCTTGTGCCGTGGAACCTAGCCCGCCATGGCAGCAAGCTGTTCGCCTGGGACTGGGAAAGCAGCGCGCCGCACGCGCCGGTCGGATTCGACGCGCTGCACTTCTATTTCCAGGTCGCATTCGTCGCGCAGCGGCGTCCGCTGGCTGATGCAGTTGCGTTCGCGGCACGCAGCGCACGGCCAGCGCTCGCGGCCTTGGCCGTGGACGGCAACGCCGGACCGAGCACCGCGGCAGCTCCGGCCGTTGACGCTCGCGACCTGCTCGCGACCCTGCATCTGGTTGAGCTCGCGGTCCGGCATGAGGAAGCGCGCGCCGCCTCCGGCCTAGCCGATGATCGTTTCTACCCGGCCGCCCTTGACCTGCTCGAGGGCACCAGCTTGCTCCGGCCAGGTACGTCTCGCCGGAGCACCGCGGACCGGGCCGCATGAAGGCACTGCTGGTCTGCTCATCAGGCGGACATCTGGCCCAGCTCTACCAGCTGCGGCCGTGGTGGTGCCAGCATGACCGCACCTGGGTCACCTTCGCTGACCCGCAGGCTGAGTCGCTGCTGGTGGGCGAGACGGTCGTGCCCGCGTTCGCGCCAACGACCCGCAACATCCCCAATGCGCTGCGGAACCTCCGGCTGGCGATCAGGGTGATCCGGGCCGAGCGGCCCGATGTGCTCGTGTCGGATGGTGCCGGAGTCGCGTTCCCGTTCTTCCTGATCGGTCGGCTGCTCCGGGTCAGGACGGTCTACCTGGAGGTCTACGATCGGATTTCGCGGCCCACTCTGACCGGCCGCCTGTGCTATCCGCTGACCGAGCTCTTCTTGCTGCAGTGGCCGGAGCAGGCTGTGCACTACCCGCGCGGCCAGGTGATCGGGTGCCTGCTATGACGGCGCCCGCGGTGAATGGCCCAACGGTGACCGGTCCTGCGGTGACCGGTCCTACGGAGACCGGGTCTGCGATGAACGGCCAGACGATGACTGGTCCCGCGGTGAATGGGTCCGCATTGACCGGGCCAGCGGCCACCGGACCGCGCCTGGTGGCGACGGTTGGCACGGACCACCATCCGTTCGACCGCCTGATCGGCTGGGTGAACGACTGGCTTGAGCAACACCCCGCTGCGATTGAGTCGTCCTTCGTCCAGTCGGGCCGGGCCGCGGTGCTGCCACGCTGCGCGGGCTCCCGGTTCCTCGCGATCGGCGAGCTCGACCGGCTGCTCGACGACGCTGATGTGATCATCTGTCACGGCGGACCAGCGTCCATCGCTGCCGCCTGGCGGCGCGGACAGCTTCCGATCGTCGTGCCGCGGCTGCGACGGCTCGGTGAGCACGTGGACGATCACCAGGTCGATTTCTGCCAGACGGCCGCCGGGCTCGGCCGGGTCAGACTGGCGCAGGAGTTCGCCGTCTTCGCCGAACTGCTTGACGAGGCGACGGTCGACCTCACCGGCTTTCGTTCCAGCGGCCAGCGGCCTGATGTCGATGCGGCAGTAGCCCGGTTCGGCGCGCTGGTTGACGAGCTGATCACCGGGCCACCGCACAGGTTGCCGCTGATCCACCGGACCCGGCGAACGCGCCGCGGGCCGACAGCAGACCCGGGTAGGCCGGTCGGAACTGGCGACTTGTCGCCAGGGCCCGGACCGGCGGCGACATCGCCCGGGTCGGCTGACCAGACAGCGGGTTCCGAGTATCTGGCGAGAACAGGAATGGCACAAAAGGAGCATAAATGAGGATGCGCGTTCTTCCCGGCTGCGCGGCGCTTGCGCTGGCTGTGGCCACGGTGACGGCCTTGCCTGCGCTGCAGGCGTCGGCGGCGCCGAGTGCGCCGACCGGGCAGGTCAGGCTGACAGCGGAGGCATCGGGCAGCGGGCCTGGGCAGAACCTCAGCTCCGTGGTCTCGCCGTCCTGGCAGACGAACGGCACGGTCTGGGCCATCACCTCGGTGAATGGCGTCGTTTACGTCGGGGGCGGGTTCACGTCGGTGCGGCCGCCGGGCGTCGCACTGAACGGCACCGGTCAGGTGACGCAGAGCTATCTGGCTGCGTTCAACGCCAGCACCGGTGCCTTGATCACCACCTTCGCTCCGACCTTCACCGTGGCGGCGACGTGCTCAGCGGGCAGCCCGTGCGGCGTCGACGCGCTGGCTGTGTCGCCGGATGGCAGCACCCTCTACGCCGGCGGCACCTTCACCAGCGTGGACGGGTCGACCCGTCACTACCTCGCCGCGTTCAGCACCTCGACTGGTGCGCTGCTGAGCACCTGGAAGCCGTCAGCCACCGCAAGCGTGGATGCGATCGCCACGTCCCCGAGCGGATCCGAGATCTACATCGGCGGCAACTTCGGCAAGCTCGACAACGTCGCGCGGACCAAGGCCGGGGCGGTCAGCGCCTCGTCGGGAGCGCTGCAGCCGTGGGCGCCTGCTCTGAACGGCACGGTGACCTCGATCGCGGTCGCGCCTGATGACTCCCGGGTGCTGGTCGGCGGCGACTTCACCACCTTCAACGGCGTGACCCAGCAGGCGATCGGGTCGACGGATCCGACCACCGGGGCGAGCGATCCGTGGGCGGCCACGATCGTGCCGAACTACTCCGGCTGCTATTCGGACGTGAAGGCCATCGTCATCGCAGGCAGCACCGCGTACATCGCGGACGAGGGGACCGGCGGCGGCTGCTTCGACGGTGACTTCGCCGCCACTGTCAGCACCGGCGCCCTGGTCTGGCAGAACGACTGCCTGGGCGCCACCCAGTCCATCGCGGTGATCAACGGCTGGCTGTACAAGGGCTCGCACGCGCACGACTGCGCCTTCGCGCCAGGCGGCTTCCCGCAGGTAAGCAACCCGGCAGGTGGCTGGTTTACCCACCATTTGCTTAACCAGTCGCTGACCGACGGGTCGCTCGGGCACTGGACGCCGGACACCGACAACACCAACCTGGGGCCGCGCGTGATGGCCACCGACGGCACGCAACTGTTCCTCGGCGGGGCGTTCCTCACCGTGAACGGCAAGCCGCAGCAGGGCTTCGCCAGGTTCGGCCCCGGCCCGGACGTCACCGCGCCGGGCCATCCTCTTGGGGCGCCGACGGTGACCAGCACCTCGGCCGGGGTGGACTCGGTGACCTTCAACGCGGTCAGCGACCCCGACGACGGCACGCTGAGCTACGCGATCTACCGGGATGGCGGCAAGACCCCGATCGCGACCATCACGGCCACGTCCTGGCCGTGGGCGCTGCCGGTGCTGCACTACCGCGACTCGGGCCTGGCCGCGGGTTCCAGCCACACCTACACGGTGACCGCCAGCGACGGCGTGCATACCTCGTCGAAGTCGGCGGCCTCGGCACCGGTGACCGTCTCGGCGACCAGTCCGTCGCTGAGCTACTACCAGACGGTACTCGCCGACAACCCGTCGTTCCTGTGGCCGCTGAACGAGACGTCGGGCAGCACCGCCGCCGACGCCTCGCCGCACGGCTTCAACGGGAGCTACGAATCGGGCACCACCCAGGGCGCAGCCGGGCCGATCACTGGCAGCGGTGACGGGGCGACCTCGTTCGACGGCCAGTCGGGCCTGGTGACCTCGGCCAACTCGGTGACGATGAGCGCCTCGCAGGCGTTCTCGATTGAAGGCTGGTTCAAGACGACCACCAACACCGGCGGCAAGCTGATCGGGTTCGGCAACAGCCAGACCGGGATGAGCTCGAACTACGACCGGCACATCTACCTGATGAACGACGGCCAGCTGGTGTTCGGCGTCTGGAACAACAAGACCGAGACGATCGAGACGCCCAGGGTCTACAACGACGGTCAGTGGCACTACGTGGTCGCTACCTTCGATCCCAGCCTCGGCATGGCCATGTACGTCGACGGCCAGCTGATCGGCACCAACTCCAACACCGCGGCGCAGCCGTACACCGGATACTGGCGGGTCGGCAGCGACAACCTCAACGGCTGGAACCTGGACCCGTGGGGCGGCAACAGCCAGGGCACCACGGAACCGAACAGCTACTACTTCGACGGGACCATCGGTGATGTCGCCGTCTACCCGTTCGCATTGTCCGCCGCTCAGGTCGCCGCGCACTACGCGGCGAACGCACTGAGCCACTAACAAGCACCACTGCCAAACCGGAGGTCGGCGTGCCAGTGCCGGGGGTGATCGCGACGGTGACCGCGAACAGCTCGGCACTGGCACGCCGGATCCCGTAAGGTCGGCTAATCGGTAGCTAAAATAGGAGCAGAAGTGAGAACCAGGGTTCTATCCGGATGGACGGCGCTGGCGCTGGCAGCGGCCATGGCTGCCGCCCTGCCGGCCACGCAGGCGTCCGCCGCGCCGAGTCAGTCCGCGGGCCAGGTCAAGCTGACGGCTCCCGCGTCAGGCAGCGGGTCCGGTCAGAACCTCAGCGCCAGAGTCGCGTCGTCGTGGCAGACCGGCGGGACGGTCTGGGCGCTCGCGGTGTCGAAAGGCGTCGTCTATGTCGGCGGTAACTTCACCTCGGTGCGGCCGCCCGGCGTCGCGCTGAACGGCACCGGTCAGGTGGCGCGGAGCTACCTGGCCGCGTTCAACGCCAGCACCGGCGCGCTGATCACCACCTTCGCTCCCACATTCACCCTGGCGAAGACATGTACGGCGGGCGTCCCGTGCGGGGTTACCGCCCTCGCCGTCTCGCCCGACGGATCCACGCTTTATGTGGGCGGCACCTTCAACCACGCGGACGGGGCGTACCACGCGTACCTCGTGGCTTTTAGTACCTCGACCGGACTGCCGATCAGCACCTGGAAGCCGGCCGGTGGCGCGCCGGTGCTGTCGATCGCGCCGTCGCCGGACGGGTCAGAGGTCTACCTCGGCGGCAACTTCACCATGCTGGACGGAGTGGCGCGGACCGAGGCCGGTGCTGTCAGCGCGGCTACCGGCGGGCTGCTGCCGTGGGCGCCCGCCCTGAACGGCACGGTGACTTCGGTCGCGGTCGCTCCGGACGACTCGCGGGTCCTGGTCGGCGGCGACTTCACTAAGTTCAACGGCGTGACGCAGCAGGCGATCGGGTCGACGAACCCGGCGACCGGTGCGCCCGAGCCGTGGGCGCTACCGCCGCTGTTCGAACCGAACCACACCGGATGCTACGCCGACGTGAAGGACATCGTGATCAGCGGCACCGTCGCATACATCGGGTCGGAGGGCACTGGCCCCGGCTGCTTCGATGGTGACTACGCGGTCAACGTCAGTGACGGCAGCCTGGTCTGGCAGAACGACTGCCTGGGCGCCACTCAGGCCATCGTGGTGATCAACGGATGGCTGTACAAGGGCTCGCACGCGCACGACTGCGCCTTCGCGCCAGGGGGCTTCCCGGCGGTCGCCACGACCAAGGGCTTCGTCCTGCATCACCTGCTTGACCAGTCGCTGACCGACGGGTCGCTCGGGCACTTTACGGCGGACACCGACAACACCAACCTGGGGCCGCGCGTGATGGCCACCGACGGCACGCAACTGTTCCTCGGCGGGGCGTTCCTCACCGTGAACGGCAAGCCGCAGCAGGGCTTCGCCAGGTTCGGCCCCGGCCCGGACGTCACCGCGCCGGGCCATCCTCTTGGGGCGCCGACGGTGACCAGCACCTCGGCCGGGGTGGACTCGGTGACCTTCAACGCGGTCAGCGACCCCGACGACGGCACGCTGAGCTACGCGATCTACCGGGATGGCGGCAAGACCCCGATCGCGACCATCACGGCCACGTCCTGGCCGTGGGCGCTGCCGGTGCTGCACTACCGCGACTCGGGCCTGGCCGCGGGTTCCAGCCACACCTACACGGTGACCGCCAGCGACGGCGTGAACACCTCGGCGAAGTCCCTGGCCTCGGCGGCGGTCAAGGTCTCGGCCTCCAGCCCGCCGCTCGGCTACTGGCAGACGGTGCTTGCTGATCATCCGTCGTTCCTGTGGCCGCTGAACGAGACGTCAGGGACCACCGCCAAGGACGCATCGCCGCACGGCGTCAACGGGATCTACGAATCGGGAACTACCCAGGGTGCAGCCGGGCCGATCACCGGTGACCCGGATACGGCCACCAGCTTCGACGGCCACACCGGCCTGGTGACATCGGCCACGTCGGTGCCGGGACCGCAGGCTTTCTCGATCGAGGGCTGGTTCAAGACGACCACCAACACCGGCGGCAAGCTGATCGGGTTCGGCGGCAGCCAGACCGGGCTGAGCCTGCAATACGACCGGCAGATCTACCTGATGAACGACGGTCAGCTCGTCTTCGGCGTGTACAACGCCGGGCGCCACACGATCGAGACGCGGGGGGTGTACAACGACGGCAAGTGGCACTACGTGGTCGCCACGCTCAGCTCGACGGCCGGCATGGCGCTGTATGTCGATGGCCAGCTGATCGGGGCGGATCCGAACCACGCTGCGCAGGTCTACAGCGGCTACTGGCGGGTCGGCGGCGACAGCCTGATCGGCGGCTGGAACATGGACCCGCTGAGCGGCAACAGCCAGGGCACGACCTCGCCGAACAGCTTCTACTTCGGCGGCACCATTGGCGACGTCGCGATCTACCCGGTCGCGCTGTCTGCGGCGCAGGTGGCCGCACATTACGCGGCCAACGCGCTAAGTCACTAAGGGCACAAGCGTCCGCTAATACCGATACCATCCGTCACTACGACAACCACGCGGGAAGCTGACGTGCCGATGGTGAACGCGATCGCGATGCCGCTGTGTTCGGCGAGCCGGGATCTCTCCGGATCGGAGTTGCCGCGATGACTGGCCGTCGGTCCGGGAAAGCTGGGTCGCAAGGCAACCGGTCGACCGGCCCGGCCCGGCGGTCGGGACGGATCCTGGCGATGGTAGCCGCACTGGTCGCCGCCGTCGTCATCGCCGTCATAGTGATCGTGGCCGCGCATCTCGGCAACGGTTCGCCGACCGCGGCCCGGTCGGCGCCTGGCAGCCAGGCGCCATCGCCGACCGGGTCATCGGCTGGTCAGCGGCCCGGTACTTCCCCGACGCCGGCCGGATCGTCATCATCTGCTGGCCGGACCCGGAAGTCGGCCAGTCCGTCGCCGACCCCGGCGCAGTCATCCACCGGACCGGTCCCCGTGAGCCCGCTGGTGCCAGCCAGCGGCGCGCTGTTCGGTGCCTATGCGGAGCCCACTGGAGGGGACAGCTCTGCGGCTTTTGAGGGCGCTGTCCTCTCCCTTGAACGCGATATCCATCGCAGACTAGCAATTGATAATCTTTACGATAAATGGACTCATAAACTACCAATCAGCATTGCACGCTGGGACCTGAGCCAGGGCCGGATCCCGATGATCTCATGGGCCGGTGCCCGCACAGACCTGATCGCGCGCGGCAGCTACGACAGCCTGATCCTCGCTAGCGCGCGTCAGCTGCGAGCACTGCACGGGCCGGTCATGCTGCGCTGGTTCTATGAGATGGACGGGAGCGCCGCGAGGTCCCTCGTTCGATCGCCGGCGGACTACATCGCGGCGTGGCGGCACATGCACGACATCTTCGTCCGGGCTGGCGCGACCAACGTCAGCTGGATCTGGTGTCCCAACGCCCTGCATTTCGTGGGCGGAGTCGCCCAGCTCTACTATCCGGGCGCTCGTTACGTCGACTGGATCTGCGCGGACGGCTACAACTGGGCACCCAAGATCACCCAGGCGCCATGGAAGAGCTTCGCCAGCATCTTCTCCACCTTCTACCGCTGGGGCATCGCGACCGGCAAGCCGCTGATGGTCGGCGAATTCGGCGTTCTCGAGCGCACACCAGGTGCGAAAGCGGCCTGGTACCGGCAGACCGACCTCGAGCTGCGAACCATGTTCCCCGCGATTCGGGCCGTCGTCTACTTCAATTCCGATCATGAGGGCTTCGACTGGCGGATCACGACATCAGCGTCGGCTCTTGAGGCATTCCGTGCCTTCGCCGCCGACCCGTACTTCTGCGCTCAGCCGAGGATGTAGCGGGTCGCGGTAGTATGTGGGTGAGAGGGATACAAAGTACTATATTGATGAGATTCATGAGATTTGTGTCGTGTATGATGATCAGGTGCTTCGAGCAGATCGCCTGATGAGTACCCCACTGGTATATATCGGCGGTTCCGGGCGCAGCGGGAGCACGCTGCTCGAGCGGATGCTCGCCTGCGTGCCAGGCTACTGGTCGGTCGGTGAGGCTGAATTCATCTGGCAGCGTGGCCTGCAGCGCAACGACCGATGCGGGTGCGGCGCGCGCTTCGCCGACTGTGCGTTCTGGACTCAGGTAGGCGAGGTCGGATTCGGTGGCTGGCACCAGGTTGATATCGATGCGGCCGTCGCGCTGCGCGCAACCGTAGATCGCCACCGTAATATCGACCGGCTTTCCGGGCTGCGCGGGGGCGGCAAGCTCGCCGGTGCCCTGGCCGCGTACGCGCGGCTGACCGGTCGGCTGTATCAAGCCGTGCGGGAGGTAAGCGGAGCGGCTGTGATCGTGGACTCGTCCAAGAACGTCAGCTACGCCCTGCTGCTTCGCGATCTTCCCGGCTTCGATCTGCGACTCGTCCACCTCATCCGACGCAGCCATGGCGTCGCCTACTCATGGTCCAAGCGGGTCCGCAAGCCCGGAGTGGGCGATGGCAGCGAGTACATGAGCGTGCATCGCCCATCCTGGGCCGTCGGACTGTGGCTGGCCGACAATCTGCTTTACGAAGCGCTCGGGCGACGGCTGCCGCGATCCACCCGGATTCGCTACGAGGATCTCGTCACCAATCCGCGCGCTGAACTGGGCCGGGTCGTCCAAGATCTCGATCTGCCTGCGGCAGACCTGACCCTGAACTTCCTCACCGACTCAACCGCCGACCTGCCCGCCTCGCACGCCCTCTCCGGCAATCCGATGCGCGTCCAGCGGGGTCAGCTGGTGCTGCGGGCCGACGACGAGTGGCGCTCCGCGATGAGCCGACGGCGCCAGGCGGCGATCAGCGCAGCGACCTGGCCGCTGCTGCTGCGCTACGGGTACCCGATCGCGTCGCGGGCGCACCAGCAGCAATGACGGGCTCGGCCTGGTGACGGCTCAGGATCAGCGGACGACCTCGCTCTCGGCCGAGGCCGGGCAGGTCGCACGCGGATCAGTCGTCAACATCGCCGCCATGACGATTGGCGCGGCGCTTGGCTTCGGGCTGACGGTGCTGGCCAGCCGCTGGCTGCAGCCCAAGGCGGCAGGTGAGTTCTTCGAGCTGATCGCCCTCTTCACCATCTTGTCCTGCTCGTTTCAGGCCGGTGCCGACACCGGCCTGACCCGGTGGATCTCCCGGGCGCGCGCCGTGGGCGGGCTGGCCGAGGTGCGGCGGATCGTCCTGATCGCGGTCGTTCCTGTGCTCGCCATCGGGACCGCTGGGGTCGGAGCGGTATGGCTGGCCGCGCCGGTGCTGGCGCGAATCTTCCTGCATGGCATGGACCAGGGTGCAGCGGCCGCCGACTTCCGGCTGATCGCGGTGTTCGTCCCGCTGGGAGCACTCTCCGCCTGCCTGATCGCTGGGGCGCGGGGATTCGGCCGGATGTGGCCGTACCTCGGGATCGAGGGCCTGGGCAAGCCGGTCCTGCGGATCGGGCTGGTCGCGCTGGCCATCCTGGCCGGCTGGGGCCTGCGCGGAGCTGTGCTCGGGTGGAGCATCCCGGTGGCAATCGGTGTGGTCGCGAGCTCGTTCGTCATGGCCAGGCTGATCAGGAAGGAAATGCCGACGGCTGTCCCGGCGCTTTCGTCCGCCGGGCGGGGTGGTCTCGCCGCGGAGTTCTGGAGGTTCGCAGCACCACGCGGCTTTGCCGGAATCTTCCAGGTCATCGTGCTCTGGCTGGACATCCTGCTGGTCGGTGCATTGCTGAATAGCTTCGACGCGGGGATCTACGCCGCGGTCAGCAGGCTCGCGATGATGGGCACGTTCGCGCTTGAGGGGACGCGGTTCGCGATAGCCCCGCAGCTGAGCGGCCTGCTAGCCCGACGCCAGCACTCGCGGGCCGGAGATCTCTACCAGAGCGCGACCCGGTTGCTGATGCTCGCGTCCTGGCCGGTGTACCTGCTGTTCGCGATCTTCCCGACGGTGGTGCTCGGAATCTTCGGCGCCCGCTACACAGCGGGCGCGCTGTCGCTGGTCATCATTGCTCTCGCCATGCTGGTCAACACCGGAACGGGCAACGTGACGGTCTTGCTGCTGATGGGCGGTAAGAGCTCCTGGAACGTGGTCAACACGATGGCGGCGCTGGTCGTCAACGTCGGCTTGAACCTGGTGCTGCTGCCGCGGATCGGTATCGCCGGAGCAGCCATCGCCTGGGCGGCAAGCATCGTGGTGGACAACCTGGCGGCAGTGCTCGAGGTCTGGTGGGTGCTCGGCATCGCCCCGGTGGGGCGCGGCTACGGCCTGGTTGTCCTGGTCGCTGGCAGCTGCTTTGGCCTGATTAGCCTGGCTATTCGGATCATTGCAGGCCAGTCGCTTTCCACCCTGCTGCTGGCGCTGGCGATCGGCCTGGCGGTCTACGGGCCGGTGGTCTACCTGTGCCGCAGGTGGCTGTATCTCACCGGGCTGTACGCGGCTCTGCGGCCAGGCCGCCGCCCATCGGTCGGCGCGAGCCAGCCAGCGAGGCAGCCGGGGCGGCATCGGGCACCGTTGGCCCCTGTTCATCCTCGGGGCGGTCGTGGTCACCCCGTTTCCGGTCCGGCGATGGGGAGCGGCGTGCAGCCGGCGGCACAGGGCATCCGGTCAGCTCACCCGCCCGCCGCTCGACCTGTGCGAAGGAGCATGTGAGCATGGAGATAGCCAGCAAGTCTGCCAGCCGGGCCGGTACAGACGCCGTCAAGCGGGGGCTGCGCCGCTATGGCGAGATGACCTCGGCGCTGCGGCCGGGGCCGGACTTCGTCATCATCGGTGCGAAGCGCGGCGGGACCACGTCGCTGTACAACTACCTGCTCGAGCATCCGTCGGTACAGCCGCTGTTTCCCGGCCGGCAGCGGATCAAGGGAGTGCACTACTTCGACTCGGAGTTTCACCGCGGCTCGCGCTGGTACCGCTCGCATTTCCCGTTGCAGGCGGGCGGCCGTCACCTTGCCCGGCCCTGGGTGGCGCCGGCGATCACCGGCGAGGCGAGCCCGTACTACCTGTTCCATCCGCTGGCCGCGGAGCGGCTCGCGCGGGAGTGTCCGCAGGCGCGGCTCGTCGTATTGCTCCGCGACCCGGTGGAACGCGCGTACTCTCACTACAAGGAGCGAGTACGTCATGGCGCGGAGTCGCTCAGCTTCGAAGCTGCGCTCGACGCCGAGCCGGACAGACTACGCGGCGAAGCCGAGCGGATCGTGGCTGAGCCGGGTTACCGCAGCGTCGCGCACGAGAACTACTCCTACCTGGCCCAGGGCCGCTACCTTGACATGCTCCCGCGCTGGTTCGAGCTTTTCGACCGGGATCGCTGCTACCTGGTGGCGAGCGAGGACTTCTACGCCGACCCAGGCCAGATCGTCAGCGAGGTCTGGTCGTTCCTCGGGCTGGCCCCAGCACAGCTGCGGAGCGGGACGCGCTACAACTATCACGCGGCACCTGGCCTGGATCCGGTGACCCGTCGGCGGCTGCAATCGGAGTTCGCCGATCACAACGACGAACTCGGGCACTTGCTCGGCCGTCGGATGCCATGGCCCGCGGCGCCGCTGTCGATCGAGGCGACGTCGCCGCCGAACGCGAGCCAGGGATGAACGCCTGCGAGGTGCGCGATGACGCAGCGATGACGGCCAGTTCGCCGCAGCGAACGGGTGAGCGCAGGTGGCCGTCCGTGGCGGTGGTCGTGCCAACTCGCAATCGTCCTGAGCTGCTCAAGCGCTCCGTCGCAAGCATCCTGGATCAGTCATATCCCGGCCGCCTGGAGTGCATCGTCGTCTTCGACCGGAGCGAGCCCGTGCCGGTGGCCGTGCAGGTACCCACGGGCAGGCAGCTACGCCTGATTGCCAACACCCGCCGTCCCGGCCTGGCCGGGGCCAGGAACAGCGGGATCCTCGCAGGCGTCAGCGATCTCGTAGCCTTCTGCGATGACGACGACGCCTGGCTGCCCGACAAGCTGAGCCTGCAGGTCGAGCGGCTTGAGTTCGCGGCGGCCGAATTCGTCTCGTGCGGCACGCGTTTTCACTACTCGGATCGAATCGTGCCGCGGGCCGCGCCGCCCACGGTGGACCTGCAGCAGCTAGCCAGGCGCCGGTTTCCGGAGCTGGGCGCCCCGACCTTTCTGATCCGGCGGACTGCCCTCGATGAGATCGGGCTGATTGACGAGGACATTCCTGGCAGTTACGGAGAGGACTACGACCTGCTCCTGCGGGCGGCCCGGCGGGGGCCGATTGTCGCGGTCGAACGGCCGCTGATCGATGTCTACTGGCATCAGCAGTCCTTCTTCACCGACCGCTGGCAGACGATCATCGATGGGCTGCGCTACCTGCTCGACAAGCATCCCGAACTCAGCGCGGATAAGCGTGGCCTGGCGCGGATACAAGGCCAGATCGCCTTCGCCGAGGCAGCGATGGCCCGCCGGTCCCGCGCCTGCCGGACCAGCACTCAGGCCTTGCGCAGCTACCCGCTCGAACGTCGCGCCTACATCGCGCTGGCAGTAGCTTCAGGCATCGTCCCGGCTGCTTCAGTTGCGCGGCTGGCGAACCGCCGGGGCCGCGGAATCTGAGCGCAGCGCAATCGGCGGCTGGGACTGCCGCCGGTGCATCTCGTTTCGCCAGAGGATGGCGTAGGCGAGCATGGTGATGCCGAGCGGGGCTGCCACAGCGTCGTAGGTCCATAGATAGATGAATGACAGCAAGATCACGAGCACGCCGACCGTCCCGTAGGGCGTGGGATCTCGCCAGTAACGCCACGCGCCGTAGCCGAAGAAGCCGCAGTAGAGGAATGCGCCGACGAAGCCGCTGCAGATGAGCAGGAGCGAGAACTGGCCGGTGCTACCGACCGCGGCCTGCCCGCAGGTAGGGCAGCCGGCAGTCGGTCCGACCGCGATGGACAGCGGGCTGCCGATCTGCTGCCTGGTGTCGCCATACCCGAGGACAGGTGACGCGCGGCCGTCCTGCAGGGACAGCGTGAAGAGGCTGGATCTGATCGTGTTGCTCTGGCCGTTGTGCAGCCGCAGGCTGATCACGTGGCCGAGCGGACTGGCCACCCCGACGATGACACCCAGCGTCATCAGCGCGACCAGTCCGCCGAGCACGGCAATCCGTCCCCTGGCCGCCAGCCGGATGGCCAGGTAGACCACGACAAAACCGGTGGCGATCCACGCCCCGCGGTTCAGCGAGTAGACCAGCGCGATCAGGGCGAGGACGAGCGTCGCGACGCCAAGCAGGCGCATCCACCGCCGTCGGCCGGCGGTCAGGCAGACCAGTAGCAGCCACGGCAGCGTGATGGTCAGGCACTCGCCCCAGGCATTGGTGTAGTCGAACGGTGCCTTGGGCCGGCCCTGGCCGGTAGCCGTGCCGAACACATACTGGACTTCGGTCAGCGCGGGATGCATCTGGGCCTGAATGAAATTGTTGTTCTGCAGCGCATGCGGTACCAGCAGCATCGTGGGCGAGTTGAACTGCAGATTAGGCAGGAAGATGCCTGCGACGCCGAGGACCGTGGCGTAGATCGCGACCAGCCCGATCAGCCACGCGAGCGTCCGGCGTGGCAGCTCGGTCTGAGTGAGGTTGCCGACGTAGAGCAGCAGCACAGTGATCCCGACATAGGTCAGTGTCCGGTCGGCATAGGCGATCAGCCGGTGACTGACCGGACTCTGCACGGTGCCAGGCGCGGTCAGCTTGATCATGATCACGCTGGCGACGGTCCAGATCAGGAACAGCGCCCAGATGCCGAACCCGGGCGGCAGCCGCAGCGGCCGGCTGCGATGAGCGTGCCAGGCGAACATCCTGGCCACCATCGGGATGGCAAGCGCGATCCACATGAAGTCGGCCACGCCAAGCGCCCACCACAGCGGGTAACCGGCCAGCAGGGCGGTGACCGGCCAGGCAGGATGGCTGGTCAGCCAGGCGCCGAGTGAGCGCCGTCGATGATCAGGCGGCAGGATCGATGGGATCGGGTAGCTGCGCTCACTCGCTCCGGTGCTTGGCGGCGTGATCGGGCCGTCGGTAACAACCGGATCGGCGTGGCTGGCTGATCGCAGGTCCGCGGCGAAGCGGCCACTGCGGGTCGCGGCCAGCGTGGCGCCCGGACGCCGGATCCGGGGGCCGTCGTAGACAGCGGCGCCCGGTTGCCCGACGGGCATGCTCAGCTATCCCCGGTACTGTGCGCAGCGGGCTGGTCGGACGCCTTTCGCAAGCCCGGCGGCTCGTCGGGAGCCGGCATCGTGATGCGCGGCAGCGGCCAGGTCTGGCCAGCGCCGCGCGGTTCGGAGGGCGTCTCATCCTCGGCGGGCTGGCCGTGCTTGGCTCGCCGGTTGAAGTCTTGCAGGAGCGTGCCAGGCCGGGCTGCCTCATCGGCGGCGGCAGACCCGGCCCACTTCTCCGGCGGCGCGGACTGGATCAGCGGCGGGCCGGCCCGCCGCTTGCCGCGATCCGCCGTCTTGGGCTCTGCCTGGCGCCGCGACGCGGCGGTTGCTTCCGGCCGGACTCCCGGCGACCGGGTAGCCGCCTTGGCGCTCCGGCCACCCGCGGGCAGAACGGCGACTCCGAGCACCTCGGTCCTGATCCGCTCCAGCCGCGTGGCGCAGTCCGCGATCTCCCTTCGCTCGGTGCCGCCAATCTCAGCCACGATGATCGCGCCGTCGGCGAATTCGGCCAGGCCGGAGGCACCGCCGGTGGTGGCCGTCCCGGCGTCGATGACGACAAAGCGAGCGTCCTGCTTGAGCGCGGTCATCAGCCGCTGGCCCGCGTAATACTGCATGTCCTCGACCGCGTCAGGATCGGTGCCTGGCGTGATAACGCTGAGCCTGGGCACGGTGCACGGTTGCGCGACCTCGGCGATGGTCGCGGTTCCGGCGATCAGCTCAGCGAGTCCGCGGCCGGTGCCGGCTCTGATCCCGAGCAGGGCAGGCGATATCGGACCTTGCTGGTCCGCGCAGACCAGCACGACCTCGGCCCGGATCCTGGCGAGAGCGGCGGCCAGGTTTGCGGCCACGACGCTCGTGCCCGAGCCTGCTGACGCGCCAGTGACCAGGAGCACGTGATCCCCGTCGCCCAGCGCGGCAGCGGTCGCCCTGGCCAGCTCGGTGAACTCGCGGCCGGTCACCGATCTGGGCGGGAGTATGGCCGTGCGCAGTCCTGGCACCCGCTGCGCCAGCGCGAACAGCACTGGAATGTGGAGGAATCGTTCCACATCCTGCGCCGCATGGAGACTGTCGTCGCGGCGGTCTGTCCAGAAGGCCAGCACGAAACCGATCAGCAAACCTGCCATCAGTCCGCTCGGCAGGTACAGGATCTTCCTCGGGCTGCTCGGTGCTCCTGGTGCGGCTGCGGCTGTGATGATGTAGCCGGCCTGGTAGTTGTTCGAGGCCCCGAGTGCGGCGATGGCCGATCGCAGCGGAGCTAGCTGGGTGCCGATGTTCGCCAGCTCCTCGTGGGCCACGGTGGCCTGCGCGGATCCGTTCTTGAGCGAGCTGATCTGGTCCTGAAGCTTGACCGACCGAGCCTCAAGCGTCAGCTCCCTGGTCTGGTCCGCGTGAATCTCGGCCTGAATCTTGGCCATGGCCGTGGCCTGCCTGGCCGTTAGATACGCGTTGGCGAAGGCCTGAGCGCAGGCGGCGGCTGCCCTGGCCGACGGAGCTGAGCAGCTGATCCGGAGTACCTCCGTGTTAGGAGGCACCGTGACAGCGACCTTCTGCAGCAGCTGATAGGGAGTCAGCGTGCTGTGCAGTGCCCGGCCAGCCAGCGTCGCGACCGAATTGGAGGTGACGATCGCCGCTTCGTTGTCCATGTTGACCACGGTGGTGGTCTTGCTGCTCAGTACCGCAGCTGCGCTGGCCGCGTTGGGGGTGACATAGACCGCCGCCGTCGCCGTGTAGGCTTTCGGGGCGACCACCACGTAGGCGGCCGCTGCCAGCGCGCCTACGACGGCGAGACCAATGATGGTCAGCGCCTTGCGCTGGAGCACCCCTAGGTAGTCGGACACCTGGAACGAGTCCGGCCTGGTTGAGTCGATCATTCGGGGATGCTCCTCATGCTGCGCGCCGGACGCCGGACTGGCAGGCTCGTCCCCTGACCGGCTGCTGATCGGTGACTGACCAGTACCAAAGTGTAATGTCGGGCTAGGGGTAAGAAAGTCCGATCGGGCCGGCTAAGGCAGATTACCGGGGGCTAGCCCCGGCTATAACGGGCATAGCACCGGGCGGCACGTGCGCCAGAATATTGAACTGTGCAGCGTCGGCCTGCGCGGTGGACCGAGGGGTTCCCGAGTGACTGATTTTGGCGATCTTCGCGACTTTGTAGCGCTTCCCGCGGTGACTTCGCTGCGCCTGTCCCCGGATGGGAGCTGGCTGGCGGCTACCGTGCAGGCACCGGGCTCTGATCCCAAGAAGAAAACCGGCAGCATCTGGCGGGTGGAAACCGGTCAGGTGCCACCTACCCGGCTGACCCGCTCGACCGACGGCGAGTCAGGTCCAGAGTTCCTGCCCGACGGCTCGCTGCTCTTCATCTCCAAGCGCCCCGAGCCAGCCGCCGCCAAGCAGGACGGCGAGGTGGGCGGCGACCAGCCGGCGCTATGGCTGTTGCCGGCCGGCGGCGGCGAAGCGTCGCGGATCGCCGCCCCGCCCGGAGGCGCGACCAGGGTTGCCATCGCCCGGCAGGCTGGGTCATTCGTGCTGACTGCCCCCGCTTTTCCCGGCACGATCGGCGCGGATGCCGATGCCGGGCGTCGCAAGGCCAGGCGCGAGGCCGGGGTAGCCGCGATCCTGCATGAGGCCGGACCGGTCCGGTACTGGGATCATGATCTCGGCCCGGATTGCCTGCGACTGCTGGCAGGCTCGGCGACCAGTGCCGCCGGGCTGCCCGTCGACCGGAGCGAGCTTCGTGATCTCACGCCCGATCCGGGCCGGGCACTCGACGAGCAGTCCTTCGACCTTTCGCCCGACGGATCGGTGGCCGTGGCAGGCTGGTCGGTGCCGCTGTCATCCGGCGAGATGCGCACTGAGATCGCCGTCGTCGACGTGGCCACGGCGCACTGCCGAACGCTGCTGTCGGCGCCGGACGTCGATTTCGAAGACCCTCGCATCTCCCCGGATGGCCGGCAGGTGGCGGCCATCCGCAGCGAGCACGACAGCTATCAGCGGCCAGGTGACGTCTCGCTCGTCGTGGCCGCACTTGACGACCGCGAGCCGACGGCCGGCCGCGACCTGCTGGCCGGCTTCGACCGTCGCCCGCTTGAGGCGGCCTGGGCTCCGGACTCCGGCTCGGTGTACTTCACCGCGGACGATAACGGCAGGCGCCCGGTGTTCAAAGTCAACGTCGAGACCCGCGAGGTCACCAGGATCACCACGGACGATGCCGCCTACGAGAGCCTCTGCCCGGCGCCAGACGGTCAGGCCCTTTACGCGCTGCGATCGGCGATTAGCGAGCCGCCAGCACCGGTCAGGATCGACCTGACTGGGCCGGCTGCCGAACCGGCCAGGCTCCCCAGCCCAGCGGGCCGCGTTGACGTGCCTGGACGGGTGGAGGAGGTGGCCGCCACGGCCGCCGACGGAGCCGTCATCCGTGCCTGGCTGGTGCTTCCCGATGGCGTCGGCCCGCAGTCACCGGCCCCGCTGCTGCTCTGGGTGCACGGCGGGCCGGTGATGAGCTGGAACGCCTGGTCCTGGCGATGGAACCCGTGGCTGATGGCAGCGCGGGGCTATGCAGTGCTGCTGCCCGACCCGGCGCTGTCGACCGGTTACGGCCAGGAATTCATCGCTCGGGGTCACTGCGACTGGGGCGACAAGCCGTACAGCGATGTGATGGCCACCACCGACGTGGCGGTGGCCAGGCCGGACATCGACGCCAGCCGGACCGCGATGATGGGCGGGTCGTTCGGCGGATACATGGCGAACTGGATCGCCGGTCATACCGACAGGTTCGCCGCGATCGTCAGCCATGCCGGGCTGTGGGCGCTCGATCAGATGTTCGGGACGACCGACGACCCGCATTTCTGGCGCCGAATCTTTGGCGATCCGGCCACCCAGCCCGCACGTTACCTAGACAACTCGCCGAACCTGCATGCGGACAGCATCAAGACCCCGATGCTGATCATTCACGGGGACAAGGACTACCGGGTGCCGGTCGGCGAGGCGCTCCGGATGTATACGGATCTGACCAGCCGCGGCGCCGTGGCCAAGTTCCTCTACTTTCCCGATGAGAACCACTGGATTCTCAAGCCAGGACACATCCGGGTCTGGTACGAGACGGTCTTCGCTTTCCTCGCCGAGCACGTGCTCGGCGAGGAGTGGCAGCGCCCTGAGCTTCTCTGACCCGGGTCAAGCTGGGAAAGCAGCAAGCCGGGCCCCGCACCTTGCCGGGGCCCGGCTCGCTGCCTGGCGCTCGCGCGCAGGCGGATCGGTCAGGCGACCGGACCGTAGCGCAGGGTGAACTCCTGCGAGTCAGGAACCACATTGCCGGTCAGCAGGTTGAGCCGCTCGACCCGCAGGTTGTTACTCGGGCGCGAACTGTTCGTGTCGACCGTGAGGACGAGCGGGTGGCTGAAGTTGGGGTCTGAGGCGTTTACCCACGGTGTGTAGAGGTGGCCGTGGTGGAACGTGGAGTTCGCCAGGTCACCGACCCAGATAGTGGTCGCGGATGCGCCACAGTTCTGCAAGGTCACGTTCTCGCCGTTGATGCCGGGGGTGGCCAGGCCGGCGCACAGGCCGGTCTCGTTGCCGTAGGGCGACCAGTCCGACTCGAAGACCGGGTAGCTCGCCGGGTAGTTGATGCAGACGTAGGACTCGTCGGAGATCAGGCCACCGCAGTAGTCGCTCAAGGTGCCGACCTTGGCTCCGGTGAAGTCCTGGTTCGGGTGACTGTTGCTCGCGAGCTTCAGATTGAGCCGCTGGCCCACCGCGCCGCCGGTGCCGTTGTCCTGGAAGATGTAGGCGTTCTGGATCACGTGCGGGCCCAGCACGAGGCTGGACAGCTCGAAGCACCCAAAGCCGCAGGCCGGGGTGGCATCTGGCCTGTTGAGGTGGACCGATGCCTGGGCAGCGGTCGCCCCGAGCGTGAGCATGGTTGCTGCCGCGCCTAGCGCCATGAGCATCTTGCGCATTCTCTCTCCTTGACTCGGGCCAGGGACTGCCCCTGGCCGTCTCTGGCCGGCCTCTCGCCGGACTTTCCGCGTGTCTGGCGCACTGCTGGACAATTACCTGGCAAATCAGCTAATGAGCGTCATTGCTTCCTGCGGTCTACTAGAAGGCCGGAATAGCCGATCTCCAGTAGTAATAGATAGCAGTATCAGACTCGCGTAACTTACTCACGTATGGCAAGACGCTGTGCTGCAGTAGTCGGTTTACAAAAATCTCTGAACAAATCTTTGAGAATCATCTTGAATGACTTAGGAGCCATTAAATAGAAATTTGATCAGTCTCGTATCGTGTGTCCGTTGAGCTGCTGTTATGTAGATCAAAGCCCGACCTTGGCCGGTATCGAGTGCCGTGGATGCCGCTGATCTGGGCGTCTGCTGGATGAGCAAGGCGGACTGCATAACCTGCTCGCTCGCGGGTCCGTCGGCCGATGCAGCAGCCGCTGATTGCGATGAACCGCTGAGGCAGTGACGGATAGTCCGGCTCTCGCCGGAACTCGACCGGCAGATCCCTAGTTGCACCCGATGTGGGTAGAAGGTCCTGAGACAATGGCGACACCGCTTATGACTGGTCGTGCCGAATTGCCGGATGCGGCTAATTGACCTGGAAATGCGACACCCAGACACAGTGGTGGCCGCCGTGAGTGAGCCGGGTGGTGGCGGTCGGCGTAGGTGCCGGATCGCGGCGTAGGTGCCTGGTGGCGGTCGGCGTCGGCGCCGGATCGTGACGGCTAGATGATCGTGGCGGCCCGATAGCAGCGCGGACACACCGCGCGGGCCTAGCTCGGGTTGGTGTGCCACGCTGTTTTCATGACTCGCGCTCAGCTCGACAAGCGGCCGGGCGACATCGCCGCGATGTTCGATGCCGTCGCTGAGCGCTACGACCTGCTGAACGATGTCCTATCGCTGGGCCAGGACCGGCGCTGGCGTTCGGTGGTTGCCAAGGCTGTGGCCGCAAGCTCCGGCGATTTGGTGCTGGACATCGCGGCCGGCACCGGCACCTCGTCTCGGGCTTTCGCCACCGCCGGAGCCCGCTGCGTCGCCTGCGACTTCTCGCTCGGGATGCTGAACGTCGGAGCGCGAATGCCGGATCGGCCGGTCAGGTTCGTGGCAGGCGACGCGCTGCGGCTGCCGTTCGCCGACCAGACGTTCGACGCGGTGACGATCTCCTTCGGCCTGCGCAATGTGGCTGACCCGGATGCGGCGCTTGCCGAGATGCTCCGGGTGACCAAACCGGGCGGCGCCGCAGTAATCTGCGAGTTCAGCCACCTGCCGGCCCGGTCGCTTGACGCGCTCTACCAGCGTTACCTGGCCGCCGTGCTGCCGGCCGCCGCAGGCAGGCTGTCGCGCAACGCGGGAGCTTATGCGTACCTGGCCGAGTCGATCCGGGCCTGGCCAGGGCAGCGGGACCTGGCCAGGCGGATCGCCGCGGCCGGATGGTCGGCGGTCAGCTGGCGGAACCTGACCTTCGGCGTGGTAGCCGTGCACACCGCCAAGCGCCGTGGCTGATGGCTCAGCGGGGCGGTTCTGCGTCGTGACAGCCAAGGTCTAGACTGGTTGGCAATCGTACTTGTGAAGGCGTTCACAAGATTGGCAGGACGGGTCCCGTGACCGAGAAATACCCCCCGGCTGACCCTCCGGACCAGGCAACCAGCGAGCAGGGCAGGGCTGTCAGACCAGCTCGCGCGAGTCGTGCGGGCGCTACCGCCGGGCCGCGTGCAGACCAGGGCGGCGGGGTCACCCACGCCCGGTCAGGCGGCGGTCGCGCGGCGTCTGAACGGCCGGTGCAGACCGCCGACGTGATCGTGGTGGGAGCAGGCCCGGCTGGTTCGTCGGTCGCCTACCACCTGGCCACTGCAGGGTTCGACGTGCTGCTGCTTGAGAAGGCCAGCTTCCCGCGGGAGAAGGTCTGCGGCGACGGACTCACCCCCCGCGCGGTCAAGGCGCTGACCGGGATGGGCATTACCCTGGCCGAGAGCGATGGCTGGCTCAGGAACAAGGGCCTGAGAATCATTGGCGGCGGCGGGCGGATCGAGCTGGCCTGGCCCGAGCTGTCCTCCTTCCCTGGCTTCGGCACGGTCAGGACCAGGACCGACTTCGACCAGATCCTGGCCGGGCGCGCTCAGCAGGCGGGCGCGAAGCTGCTGGAGAACATGACGGTCACCGGCGCGACGCTGGACGACCGAACCGGCCAGGTCACCGGAGTCACCGCAGTGCAGGCGGCCGGACCGGCTAGCGCAGGTCCCGGCGGGCGGGCAGCCGCGAACGGCGAGGCCGAGCACCGGGTCTTCGGTGCCCGTCTGGTGGTCGCGGCGGACGGCAACTCCTCCCGGCTGTCGGTCTCGATGGGCCTGCATAAGCGGTCCGACCGGCCGATGGGGGTCGCGGTGCGGACCTATTACACCAGCCCAAGGCACGACGATGACTACCTCGAAGCCTGGCTGGACCTGTGGGACGGCAGCCAGCTGCTGCCCGGCTACGGATGGATCTTCGGGATGGGCGACGGGACGAGTAACGTCGGACTCGGCCTGCTGAACACCTCGGACGCCTTCGGCCACATCGACTACCGCGCGCTGCTCCGCCGCTGGCTGGCGGCAATGCCGGCCGAGTGGGGCCTGGTCGAGGAGAACCGCACCCAGCCGGTGCGCGGCTCGGCGCTGCCGATGGCGTTCAACCGGACTCCGCACTACACCCGCGGCCTGATCCTGGTCGGCGACGCGGGCGGCATGGTGAACCCGTTCAACGGCGAGGGCATCGCGTATGCGATGGAGTCCGGTGAGATCGCCGCCCGGTCGATCATCCAGGCGCTGGGCAGGCCGACCGCGGCCGGAACCGAGCGGGTGATGCAGGGTTATCCAGCGGCGCTCAAGGACGCCTACGGCGGCTACTACACTCTCGGCCGGACGTTCGTGAAGCTGATCGGCAAGCCGTCGTTCATGCGGTTCGCTACCACGCACGGGATCAAGCGGCCTGCGGTCATGCGGATGTCGATGAAACTGCTCGGGAACCTGACCGAGCCCCGTGGCGGCGACGCGGTCGACCGCGTGCTCAACGCGCTGTCTAAGATGACGCCGGCGGCATAGCGCAGGAGATTCGGACCTCAGATCGACAAGCTCAAGCAGACAAGCCCGGGCAGACAAGCCCGGGCAGACAAGCCCGGGCAGACAAGCCCGGGCAGACAAGCCCGGGCAGACAAGCCCGGGCAGACAAGCCCGGGCAGACAAGCTCAGGTCGACAAGCGCTGACCGGCCGGATGGCTGCGCAGCAGGACAAGGAGGTGACAGAGCCGATGAGCAACTACGTGCCGGTCGTCGTGCTCGGCGCACTGTCCGCAGTCTTCGCTATCTTCTCGCTGGTCATGGGGTCGCTCGCCGGTCCGAAGCGGTGGAACCGGGCCAAGCTCGAGGCATATGAGTGCGGCATCGAGCCGACCCGCCAGCCGTCCGGGATCAGGTTCCCGGTCAAGTACTACCTGACGGCGATGCTTTTCATCGTCTTCGACATCGAGATCATCTTCTTGTATCCATGGGCGGTCGCCTTCGACCGTCTCGGGGTGTTCGGCCTGGTCGAGATGGTCACCTTCGTCGCCACCGTCCTTGTCGCGTACGTCTACGTCTGGCGGCGCGGCGGTCTGGATTGGGATTAACCGATGGGTCTTGAAGAGAAGCTGCCGAGCGGCATCCTGCTGACCTCCGTCGAGAAACTGGCCGGGTACGCGCGCAAGTCCTCGGTGTGGCCGGCCACCTTCGGCCTGGCCTGCTGCGCGATAGAGCTGATGGCGACCGGGGGCCCCAGGCACGACCTGGCCAGATTCGGCATGGAGCGGGCGTCCAACAGCCCGCGCCAGGCCGACCTGATGATCGTGGCCGGCCGGGTCAGTCAGAAGATGGCGCCGGTGCTGCGGCAGATCTACGACCAGATGTCCGAGCCCAAATGGGTCATCTCGATGGGCGTGTGCGCCTCAAGCGGCGGCATGTTCAACAACTACGCGATCGTCCAGGGCGTCGACCACATCGTGCCGGTGGACATCTACCTGCCCGGCTGCCCGCCAAGGCCGGAGATGCTCCTGGACGCCATCGTCAAGCTGCACGACAAGATTCAGAATATGAAGCTCGGGGCGAATCGGGAAAAGCAGATCACCGAGCTCGAGCAGGCCAGGCTGCAGCGCCTGCCGCTGCTGCCGCACCTGCAGGCGGGAGTGGACCGGTGACCGAGCCAGCCCAGCCGGACACCCCAGCCTCGCCAGACAGCACCGAGCCAGCGGCGCCTGGCGGCGCCATGCTTGCGGGCCGGGAGCGGCTGTCCGAGCAGGTGGTACGCACCGGCATGTTCGGCACCCACACATCCGGTGACACGTCAGGCTATGGCGGCCTGCAGGTTCGTCTGCCACCGCCGCTGGCCAGCGAGCCTCCGTACGGCTCCTATTTCGACGATGTCGCAGCTGCGCTCGGCGGCGCGCTTGAGAGTTCCGGTCTGAGCTTCGGCGCCGCCGTCGAGCGGGTGGTGGTGGCCTACGACGAGATGACCTTGCATGTCCGCCGCGAGCACCTGATCGGGGTGGCCACCAGGCTGCGCGATGACCCGGCGCTTGCGTTCGAGCTCTGTGGCGGGGTCTCCGGCGTGCACTACTTGGCGGACCGCGGCCGTGAGCTGCACGCGGTCTACCATCTGCTCTCCATCACCCACAACCGACGGTTGCGGCTTGAGGTTTCCGTACCCGATGCCGACCCGCACATCCCGTCATTGGTCGCCGTCTACCCGACCTGTGACTGGCACGAGCGGGAGACCTGGGATTTCTTCGGCGTCATCTTCGACGGCCATCCGGCATTGACCAGGATCGAGATGCCAGACGACTGGAAAGGCCATCCGCAGCGGAAGGACTATCCGCTTGGCGGCATACCAGTGGAGTACCGGGGCGCGACCGTGCCGCCGCCGGAAGAGCGGAGGTCGTACGAATGACCAGTACCGCGGCGGGTTCCGGAGGGACGTCCAACCGGGGCACTGCGGGGGATTCCGGGGGGTCGTCCCCCCGGACCGGCACTGCGGGGGGTTCTGGGGGGTCGTCCCCCCGGACCGGCACGGCTGGGGGTTCCGGCGGGTCGTCCGCCGGAACCGGAACCAGCACCGAGGGCCGCGTGTATAACGTCGGCGGCCAGGACTGGGACGAGATCGTCAACGCGGCCGACGCGGCGGGTGACTACGCCGGTGACGAACGCCTCATCGTCAACATGGGCCCGCAGCACCCGTCCACCCACGGAGTGCTCAGGCTGATCCTGACTCTCGACGGCGAGACCGTGACCGAGTTGCGGCCGGTGATCGGCTATCTGCACACCGGCATCGAGAAGAACATGGAGTTCCGCACCTGGACGCAGGGCGTCACGTTCTGCACCCGGATGGACTACCTGTCGCCGCTGTTCAATGAGACCGCTTATTGCCTCGCGGTCGAAAGGTTGCTCGGAATCACCGATGCCATCCCGGAGCGGGCGACCGTGCTCCGGGTGCTGATGATGGAGCTGAACCGGATCTCGTCACATCTGACGGCCATCGGTACGTTCGGGATGGAGCTCGGCGCGACCACCGTATTCCTCTACGGGATGCGCGAACGAGAAAAAGTCCTTGACCTGTTCGAGCTGATCAGCGGCCTGCGGATGAACCACGCATATATCCGGCCTGGCGGTGTCTCCCAGGACCTGCCGTCCGGGGCGCTGGAGAAGCTGCGCGAATTCCTCGCCGTGATGCCGGGGCTGCTCAACGAGCTGCGCAGCCTGCTCGACGCCAACCCGATCTACCTGGCCCGCACCCGCTCCATCGCGCACTTGGACCTGACCGGCTGCATGGCGCTCGGCGTCACCGGGCCGATTCTCCGGGCCACCGGCCTGCCGTGGGACCTGCGCAAGAGTCAGCCGTACTGCGGTTACCAGACCTACGACTTTGACGTTCCCACCCAGGACAGTTGCGACGCGTACGGCAGGTATCTGGTCCGGATGGACGAGATGGACCAGTCGCTGCGGATCATCGAGCAGTGCATCGACCGGCTGGCCGGAGCCCGTCCGGCCGATGATCCGGTGATGATCGCCAATGCCAAGATCGGCTGGCCCGCCCAGCTGTCCGTGGGCCCGGACGGCCTGGGAAACTCCGCCGATCACATCGCGCACATCATGAGCCAGTCGATGGAGGCACTGATCCACCACTTCAAGCTGGTCACCGAGGGCTTCCGGGTGCCGGCTGGGCAGGTCTACGCGGCGGTGGAGTCGCCGCGCGGCGAACTCGGCTGTCACGCCGTCAGCGAAGGCGGCACCAGGCCTTACCGGGTGCATTTCCGCGATCCCTCGTTCACCAACCTGCAGTCTGTATCGGCGATGTCCGAGGGCGGTCTGGTCGCCGATGTGATCGCCGCGGTGGCCAGCATCGACCCGGTGATGGGAGGGGTGGACAGGTAATGGCGTTCAGCGAGCAGGTGCGCGCGGCGCTGGCGGCGGACGCCGCCGAGATCATCGCCAGGTACCCGCGGCAACGCTCGGCATTGCTGCCGCTGCTGCATCTGGTCCAGGCGGAGGAGGGCTATGTCTCCGCCGACGGGATCACCTTCTGCGCCGAGCAACTCGACCTCTCTGAGGCTGAGGTCACCGCCGTGGTTTCGTTCTACACGATGTACAAACGCAGGCCAGTCGGCGAGTACCACGTCGGAGTCTGCACTAACACCCTCTGCGCCGTGCTCGGCGGCGATGCCATCTACGCCGACCTGAGGGCCTACCTGGGCACCGAAGGCGACGAGGCCACGCCGGACGGCAAGGTCAGCCTTGAGCACATCGAGTGCAACGCCGGCTGCGACTACGCGCCGGTAGTGATGGTCAACTGGGAATTCTTCGACAACATGACCCCGCAGTCGGCCAGGGACCTGGTGGACGGACTGCGCACCGGGGCTGACATCGCGCCGACCCGTGGGGCACCGCGGCTCTGCAACTGGCGCGAGGCGTCGAGGATCCTGGCCGGCTACCCCGATGACCAGGCAGCAGCCGGCCACACCGCGGGGGATCCCACTTTGGCCGGGCTGCGGATTGCGAAGGAGAACGGCTGGACGCCGGAGCCCGCGACTGACGGAGGCCAGCGATGACGTCGGTCCTCACGCCGTACCTCACCGCCCACTGGGACGAGCCCGACTCATTCACCCTGGACGGCTACCGCCGGGCAGGCGGCTACCGGGCGCTGCCGAAGGCCCTGGCGATGGATCCCGACAAGGTCATCGCGATGGTGAAGGAGTCCGGCCTGCGCGGCCGCGGCGGCGCAGGCTTTCCCACCGGGGTGAAATGGGGCTTCATCCCGCAGGGCGACGGCAAGCCGCACTACCTGGTGGTCAACGCCGATGAGTCGGAGCCGGGCACCTGCAAGGACATCCCGATCATGCTGGCCAATCCGCACGCGCTGGTGGAGGGCGCGATCATCGCCGCGTACGCGATCAGGGCGAAGCGGGCATTCATCTACGTGCGCGGTGAGGTGCTGCATGTCCTGCGCCGGGTGCACCACGCGGTCGCCGAGGCCTACCAGGCCGGCTACCTGGGCGAGAACATCCTGCGCACCGGCTTCGACCTGGAGATCGTCGTGCACGCCGGGGCCGGTGCCTACGAATGCGGCGAGGAGACAGCGCTGCTCGATTCGCTGGAGGGCTTCCGGGGCCAGCCCAGGCTGAAGCCGCCGTTCCCGGCGATCGAGGGCCTCTATGCCTGCCCCACAGTGGTCAACAACGTGGAGTCGATCGCGAGTGTGCCCGCGATCATTTCCGCCGGAGCCGAAGCATTCGCTGCGCTGGGCACGGAGAAGTCCAAGGGCTTCGGCATCTTCTCGCTATCCGGGCATGTCACCACGCCCGGGCAGTACGAGGCGCCGCTCGGCGTTACCCTGCACGAACTGCTCTCCCTAGCAGGCGGGGTGCGGGCCGGCCATCGGCTGAAGTTCTGGACACCGGGCGGATCGTCCACGCCGATCTTCACCGACGAGCACCTGAACACCCCGCTCGACTTCGAGTCGGTCAGCCAGGCAGGCTCCATGCTCGGCACCAGGGCGCTGCAGATTTTCGACGAGACCACCTGCGTGGTCCGGGCCACTCTCCGGTGGACCGAGTTCTACCAGCACGAATCGTGCGGGAAGTGCACGCCGTGCCGGGAGGGCACCTACTGGATGGCTCAGGTTCTCGCATCGCTGGAGAACGGCGAGGGCGCCGACGCCGACCTGGACAAGCTGCTCGACATCTGCGACAGCATCCTGGGCCGGGCCTTCTGCCCGTTCGGAGACGGCGCGATCAGCCCGGTGGTTTCGTCGATCAAGTACTTCAGGGACGAGTACATCGAGCATTCCAAGCTGGGCGGCTGCCCGTTCGATCCAGCGTGGTCGACCGTCTTCGGAGCTGGCACGGGGCCGTCCCCGGTGGCATCGGCGGCCGGCCGGGAAGACCGCGGGCCGGCGTCGGGAAATCCGGCCGCTGACGCGAAGGCCGGAGGTTAACCAGCGCCATGACCGTGCAGCCGAACGAGACACGCCCAGGCGAGCTGGCCAGGCCGGCCGACACTGTCCGCGTCACCATCGACTCAGTCCAGATCACCGTCCCGGAGAAGACGCTGATCATCCGGGCCGCCGAGCAGCTTGGCATCGAGATCCCCAGGTTCTGCGACCACCCGCTGCTTGAGCCGGTCGGTGCCTGTCGCCAGTGCCTGGTCCAGGTGGACGGCCAGCCCAAGCCGCCAGCCTCCTGCACCACGGTCTGCACCGACGGCATGGTGGTACGGACCCAGTGGACCTCCGCCGTGGCCAGGAAGGCACAGCACGGAGTGATGGAACTGCTGCTGGTCAATCACCCGCTGGACTGCCCGATGTGCGACAAGGGCGGCGAGTGCCCGCTGCAGAACCAGGCCATGTCGACCGGAGCAGGCGAGACCAGGTTCACCGGCACCAAGCGCACCTTCGCCAAGCCGGTCGCCCTCTCCTCGCAGGTCCTGCTTGACCGGGAACGCTGCGTCCAGTGCGCACGGTGCACCAGGTTCGCCGACCAGATAGCCGGTGATCCGTTGATCGATCTGTTCGACCGCGGTCCGCAGGAGCAGGTCGGCGTGGCCGACGGCGTGCCGTTCGACTCCTACTTCTCCGGCAACACGGTGCAGATCTGCCCGGTTGGCGCGCTGACCAGCTCCTCCTACCGGTTCCGGGCCCGGCCTTTTGACACGGTCTCGGTGCCGAGCATCTGCGAGCACTGCGCGGCCGGCTGCCGGCAGCGGACCGATTACCGGCGCGGTGCGGTGACCCGGCGGCTGGCCGGCAACGCGCCCGAGGTCAACGAGGAGTGGAACTGCGACAAGGGTCGGTGGGCCTTCACCTATGCCACCGCACCGGACCGGCTGTTCACGCCGCTGGTCAGAGACTCATCAGGCGCGCTGACGCCCGCGTCGTGGCCGGAGGCCATCGATGCCGCCGCGCGCGGCCTGCTCGCCGCGCGCGGCCGGGCCGGAGTGCTGACCGGGGGCAGGCTCACGGTCGAGGACGCCTACGCCTACGCCAAGTTCACCCGGCTGGCCCTGGCCAGCAATGACATCGACATGCGTGCCCGGCCGCACTCGGCGGAGGAGACCGCCTTCCTGGCCGACACAGTGGCCGGCCAGCCTGCGGGCGTGAGCTACGGCACCCTGGAGCGGGCTCCGGCGGTGCTGCTGGCTGGATTCGAGCCACAGGACGAGTCGCCGATCGTCTTCCTTCGGCTGCGCAAGGCGGCCAGAGCCGGTCGCACCCAGATCTACTCGCTGGCCGCACTACCCACCCCGGGACTGGCTCGGCTAGCGGGCACGCTGCTCCCGGTCTCCCCTGGCGGCGAGGCTGCTGCCCTGGACCGCCTGGCTGACGCCGCGGACTCGGCTAGCCAGGCCGAATCGGCTGACCTGGCCGGTGCCGGCGGCGCGGCGGGCGCCGATCCGGCCAGAGCGAGCACTGCCGATCGTGCTGGCCTGGCGAGCGTGGTCGCCGGGGCGTTGCGGCGCAGCGGAGCGGTGATCCTGATCGGCGAGCGACTGGCGCAGGTGCCAGGCGCGCTGACCGCCGCCGTCCGGCTGGCCGCGCAGACCGGGGCTGGCCTGGCCTGGATTCCGCGCCGGGCCGGTGAGCGCGGTGCGATCGAAGCCGGCGCCCTGCCGGTCCTGCTGCCTGGCGGCCGCAGGGTGACCGACGCCGCCGCGCGCGCCGAGGTGGCGAGGGTCTGGGGTACCGGGTCACTGCCAGCGGATCCAGGCCGGGACGCCGGCCAGATCCTGGCGGCAGCCGCCGACGGTGAGCTTGAGGCACTGGTCGTGGCCGGAGTCGACCCGGACGACCTACCAGACCCCGGCGGCGCCCTCGCGGCCCTTGAGCAGGCTGGCTTCGTGGTCAGCCTGGAACTGCGGGCCAGCGCCGTCACCGACCGGGCCGATGTGGTGCTGCCGGTCGCTGCCGTCGCCGAGAAGGCAGGCACCTACTGGAACTGGGAAGGCAGGCCAGGTGAGTTCCAGGTCGCGCTCGCCGTCCCGGCGGTCCGCACCGACCTGCAGGTGCTCGCGGCCCTGGCCGACGCGATGGACGTGCACCTCGGCCTGCCTGACGTAGCATCGGCCCGCCGTGAGCTGACCGCGCTCGGCGCTGCCTCCGCCGGTCCACTAGCCGCCGCCGGCACCGCCGGGATGCCAGACCGCAGCCGGAACGGCGGGCCGGAGCAGGTTCGGCCGGGGGCGGGCGAGGCGCTGCTGGCCACCTGGCATAATCTGCTCGACGCTGGCCGGATGCAAGATGGCGAACCTGGTCTGGCCGGCACGGCGCGAGCCGCGGTAGCCAAGATGTCGGCGGTCACCGCGGCAGAGGCTGGCGTCACGCACGGCGCCAAGGTGACCATGGCCACCGGCCGCGGGGCTATCACCGTTCCCGTCGAGGTCACGCCGATGCCGGATCGGGTCGTCTGGCTGCCGACGAACTCCGTCGGCTGCGCGGTCCGGCGCGAGCTCGGCGCCGGACACGGCACCCTAGTCACGGTGAGGAGCGCGGAATGACTGGCCTGGCCGATCCGGCGCGGGCGCACCTGGCTGCCGGGAGCGTACCCACCTCGGCCCTTATTGACAACGATCCGTGGTGGCTGCTCGGCTTGAAGGTCCTGATCGTGTTCGCGTTCCTGATGGTGACAACGCTGCTGATGATCTGGGCGGAGCGGCGGGTCATCGGGCGGATGCAGCAGCGCCCAGGCCCGAACCGGGCCGGCAAGTTCGGCCTGCTGCAGTCCCTGATGGACGGCATCAAGCTGCCGCTGAAAGAAGACATCATCCCGCGCGGCGTGGACAAGTTGCTCTTCGTCATCGCGCCAGCCATCGCGCTGATCCCCGCCTTCATCAGCTTCGCGATCATCCCGATCGGCCCGGTCGTCTCGATCTTCGGGCACCGCACCCCGTTGCAGCTGGCCAACCTGCCGGTGGCCGTGCTGCTGGTGCTCGCGATGAGCTCGATGGGGGTCTACGGGATCGTGCTGGCCGGCTGGTCGTCCGCATCGCCTTACCCGCTGCTCGGCGGACTGCGGTCATCGGCACAGGTGATCAGCTACGAGATCGCGATGGGCATCTCCTTCGTGCCGGTTTTCCTGTACGCGGGATCGTTGTCTACCTCGCAGATCGTGGCCGCCCAGGCGAACGGCGCGCCGTTCCACCTGTTCGGCCTGACGCTGCACTACCCTTCCTGGTTCGCCGTGCTGCTGCTGCCGTCGTTCGTGATCTACCTGATCACCATGGTCGGCGAGACCAACCGGCTGCCGTTCGACCTGCCCGAGGGCGAAGGCGAGATAGTCGCCGGCTTCCACACGGAGTACTCCTCGCTCAAGTTCGCCCTGTTTTACCTGGCCGAATACGTGAACATGATCACGGTGTCGGCGCTCGCGGCGACGCTGTTCCTAGGCGGCTGGCGCGCTCCGTGGCCAATCACCGTGTGGTCGGGTGCCAATACGGGCTGGTGGCCGGTGCTGTGGTTCCTCGGCAAACTGCTCGTCTTCCTGTTCTGCTTCATCTGGCTGCGCGGCACACTGCCCAGGATTCGGTACGACCAGCTGATGGCGCTGGGCTGGAAGATCCTCATCCCGGCGGCACTGGCCTGGACCCTGATGATCGCGACGCTGCGGGTCTGGCGCCGGGACGGTGGCGGCACGGCGGTCTACCTGGTAGCCGGCGGGATCGTGCTGGTGCTGGTCGCCTTGACGTTCGCCTGGGATGTCGCAGCGGAACGGGCGTCCGAGCGCGAGGCTGCCGATGACGCCGAGTCGGCGGAGCAGACCGCCGGAGCCTTCCCGGTACCGCCGATGGACCTGCCGCATTACCACGGCATCCTGACCGGCGGACCGCCGTCGGCCACGCCGGCTGACCTGCCGACAGCGGCTGACTCCGAGCTGAAGGAGGTCACCGGTGCTTGACTTCCTTAACCCGATCAAGGGGTTCGGGGTCACCTTCCGGCAGATGTTCCGCAAGGTCGATACCGTTCAGTACCCGGAGGAGAAACGGCCGACCGCGCCCAGGTTCCACGGCAGGCATCAGCTCAACCGCTGGCCCGACGGCCTGGAAAAATGCATCGGCTGCGAGCTGTGCGCCTGGGCCTGCCCGGCGGACGCGATCTATGTGGAGGGTGACAGCAACACCGACGACGAGCGCTACTCCCCCGGCGAGCGATACGGCGCCGTCTACCAGATCAACTATCTGCGCTGCATCCTGTGCGGGCTCTGCGTCGAGGCCTGCCCGACCAGGGCACTGACCATGACCAACGAATATGAGCTGGCCGGCGACAGCAGGGAGAACCTGATCTGGACCAAGGAACAGCTGCTCGCCCCACTGCAGCCAGGCATGGAGGCCCCGCCGCACCCGATGCGGCTCGGGGAGTCCGAAGAGGACTACTACCGGCTCGGGCCCAGCTTCGCCGCGGCGCAGTCCGCTGACGTGCTCGGCACGCTTGCCGAAGCCGCTGATCATGGCCCGACCGGCCCCGGCACCGCTTCCGCCCCCCGGCGGGACGTGAGGCCTGAGCCGGGCGGCACCGATGCGGCCAGTGCCGATCAGAGCGGAGGTGCCCGGTGAGCCACCCGCTGGTGCTGGCGTCGAGTGCCGCAGCTACCACCGAGGGGATCACCTTCTGGGTGCTCGCCGTGGTCGCCGTCGCAGCTGCGCTCGGCATGATCCTTACTCGGCGAGCCGTGCACTGCGCCGTGCTGCTCGCCATCGTGATGCTGATCCTCGCTGCGATGTACGCCATGCAAGGCGCCCCGTTCCTTGCCTTCGTGCAGGTCATCGTCTACACCGGTGCCGTGCTTATGTTGTTCCTGTTCGTGATGATGATCGTCGGCATCACCGCAACCGATTCGATCATCGAGACGATCAGGGGACAACGGCTCGCGGCCGCCCTGGGTGGCATCGGCCTGCTGGTGCTGCTGAGCCTGATCGTCGGGCATGCGGCGATCGGTCCGGCGGCGCCATCAGGACCGCGCAATAGCTCGGCGAACGTCAACGATCTGGCCGCGCTCGTCTTCACCAGATACGTGTTCCCGTTCGAGGTCACCAGCGCCCTGCTGATCACGGCGGCGCTCGGTGCGATGGTGCTTGCGCACCGGGAGCGGACCAGCCCGAAGCCGACGCAGCGCGTTCTGGCGCGCCGCCGGGTGGCCAGCGGGCGGCCGACCCCGCTGCCAGGTCCTGGCACCTATGCACAGCACAATGCGGTGGACATGCCGGCCCTGCTTCCCGATGGCTCGCCGTCCCGGCTGTCGGTCAGCGGCGTGCTGGCCAGCCGGGCCGTGACGCATGGCAGATCGGCCATCGGCGGCGAGGTTCTGCAGGCCGGCCAGCCTGCCGGAGCGGACCTCCTCGACGGCCCGCCCGACGAGGACAAGGAGACACCGTGATCAGCCCGGCGCACTATGTCGCGCTTGCAGCGATCCTGTTCGTGATCGGTGGCGTGGGGGTGCTCGTCCGCAGGAACGCGCTAGTCGTGTTCATGTGCGTCGAGCTCATGCTGAACGCGGTCAACCTGGCGTTCATCGCGTTCGCGCGGCTGCACGGCAGCCTCGACGGCCAGGTGATCGCCTTTTTCGTGATGGTGGTCGCGGCCGCAGAGGTTGTCGTGGGCCTCGCCATTCTGACCGCGATCTTCCGTACCCGCAGGTCAGCGTCCGTCGATGACGCCAACCTGCTGAAGTATTGAACCCGGGGGTCCCTGGCCAGATCGGTCGGGTGGCTTCCCTCGGAGGGGCACGGTGCCCCGCCGGGCCGATACAGAGGGGTTGGCAGTGACTGGCTCTCTTGCGGACGCGCTGGCGCGGCCGGTGACGGCCCTGAGCACCCTGCCGGCGGTCGGCGTCCAGCATGCGGCCTGGCTGCTCCTGGCGCTGCCGTCAGCCGGAGCCGCGATCTTGCTGCTTGGCGGCAAGCGCACCAATTCCTGGGGGCATCTAGTCGGCGTCGCCATGTCGGTGGCGGCATTCTGCTACGGCGTCGCCGCCTTCGTGGCGATGCTGGGCTATCCGGCCGGCCAGCGCGGCCGCGAGCTGCAGGTGTACACCTGGATCCCGGCCATCGGCCGGTTTCAGGTCAACATCGGGCTGCTGCTCGATCCGCTGTCGATCTGCTTCGTGCTGCTGATCACCGGCGTCGGCTCGCTGATCCACATCTACGCGGTCGGGTACATGGGCCACGACCCGGAGCGGCGCCGGTTCTTCGGCTACCTGAACCTCTTCATCGCCGCGATGCTGCTGCTCGTGCTGGCGGACAACTACGTGGCGTTGTACGCGGGCTGGGAGGGCGTGGGCCTGGCGTCCTACCTGCTGATCGGGTTCTGGCAGTACAAGCCGGCGGCGGCGGTCGCCGCCAAGAAGGCGTTCATCGCCAACCGGGTTGGTGACGCCGGGCTGTCGCTGGCCATCATGCTGATGTTCGCGCAGTTCGGGTCGGTGAGCTTCGCTGGCGTGTTCGGGAAGGTGCACTCGGCAAGCCCGGGTGTGGTGACCGCGCTCGGTCTGCTGCTGCTGCTCGGCGCCTGCGGCAAATCGGCCCAGCTGCCGCTGCAGTCCTGGCTGCTCGACGCGATGGAAGGCCCGACCCCGGTGTCGGCGCTGATTCACGCCGCGACCATGGTCACAGCCGGCGTCTACCTGATCGTCAGGTCCGGCCCGATCTTCAACCTGTCGGCGAACGCCCGGCTGCTTGTGACGATCGTGGGTGCGGCCACGCTGCTGTTCGGCGCGATCATCGGTTGCGCGAAGGACGACATCAAGAAGGTGCTGGCCGGCTCGACCATGAGCCAGATCGGCTACATGATGCTGGCGGCCGGGCTCGGGCCGGCCGGGTACGCACTGGCGATAGCGCACCTGCTCGCGCACGGCTTCTTCAAGGCCGGGCTCTTCCTCGGGGCAGGCTCGGTGAAGCACGGGATGAACGACGAGGTCGACATGCGGCGGTTCGGCGGCCTGGCCACCGTCATGAAGATCACCTTCGTCACGTTCGCCTTCAGCTATCTGGCGATCATCGGCATCCCGCCGTTCTCCGGCTTCTTCACCAAGGACCCGATCATCGAGGCCGCGTTCGCCAAGGGCGGTACGTCGGGCGCCCTCCTGGGCACTGCCGCGCTGCTCGGCGCGGCGATCACCGCCTTCTATATGACCCGGGTGATGTTCATGACCTTCCTCGGGGAACGCCGGTGGGACGACCACGCCCATCCGCACGAGTCCCCCCCGGTGATGACGTCCCCGATGATCGTGCTCGCCGTCGGCTCGCTCTGCGCTGGCGCGTTCTTGATGCTGTCTAACCGGCTGATCGACTTCTTGCGCCCGGTGGTGGGCACTCCGCCGCTGTCCCATGGATTCAAGTCGCCGATGAGCCTGCTTTCGCTCGCCCTGGTGCTGGCCGGGGCGGCGATCGCCTGGGCCATGTACGGACGGCGCGAGGTGCCGGTGACCGCGCCGGCTGGCCGGCCGCTCACCGTGGCGGCGCGCAAGGACCTGTACGGCGACGCGGTCAACGAGTCGGTGCTAATGCGGCCTGGCCAGTGGCTCACCAGGCTGTCGGTCTACTTCGACAACCGCGGGGTTGACGGGCTGGTCAATACGGTGGCCGCCACCATGGGCGGCACCTCGGGGCGGATGCGCAAGGTCGAGACCGGATTCGTCCGCTCGTACGCCCTTTCCATGTTCCTCGGGGCAGTGCTGCTGATCGGCGCGCTGCTGCTGGTCCGGCTCTAGCTGCGATGAGGCGCTGATTGCGATGAGCAACTTTCCCTGGCTGACCGTCGCCGGCGCGGTTCCGCTGGTCGGTGCGCTGGCCATCGGCCTTACCCCGGGCCGGTCCGCGCCCGGCAGCGACGGCGACCGGCGCGCTCGCGACCTGCTGGTCAAGCGGATCGCGCTGACCTTCAGCCTGGTCACGCTCGGTGTGACGGTCGCCATGGCCTTGCGCTTCAAGCCGGGCGGACCGCGGTTCCAGTTCACCCAGACCTATCAGTGGATCCCGCAGTTCGGCGTGCACTACGCCGTCGGCGCGGACGGCATCGCGCTGGTGCTTATCGTTATGACCGCGATCTTGATGCCGGTGGTCATCCTGGCGTCCTGGAACGATGCGGAGGGCGCCGCGAACCCGGCGGGCGAGCCGCCGCCGAGGCGCAGCGTGAAGACCTACTTCATCCTGCTGCTCGTGCTCGAGACCATGATGGTCGGCGTCTTCGCGGCGACCGACGTGTTC
>Ga0208565_1000207_pt1 | contig 48044 bp, 40 predicted proteins | sample Sb_taG_7_FD_187706 | JGI IMG/M metagenome (GOLD analysis project Ga0208565, IMG submission 187706) | Peat soil microbial communities from Weissenstadt, Germany - Sb_50d_2_FS metaG (SPAdes) (version 2) | ecosystem: Environmental > Terrestrial > Soil > Wetlands > Peat | place: Germany... | reverse complement strand
GTGACGGTGAGCGCGGCCAGGTCGACGAACAGCTCGGCGAACGGCGGAAAGACATTGGAGTAGGCCGGGCCGGGACGCCGTGCTACGAAGGCAGCCGTCATCAGCGCGGCCTCAATCACGGCTACGGCTGCGAAGACCAGCCATTTAGAAAGGATCACCGCGGGCAGGATCACGCCGGTCCGGTGCTCCCGGCGAATGATCGGGAAGTCGGAAACCAGGTCCCCGTAGGTGAGAGCCTGTCCGCTGAGCATTGCTAGCGTGGTGAGGACGCTGAGCGCGATATTGCCCGCCGGGCCAGGTCTCGCGCCGAGGCCGGAACCCGGAGTGATCTGTGCGGCCAGGATGGCCGCTATCACCACGACCAGGAATGGCAGTAGCGCCACCACGGTGGCACGTAGCGTCTGGCCGGAATTGTCGGTCTTACCACGGACTCGCAGGAGCGTGGCCTGCCGCCTGATCAGCGTCCATAGCTGCGGCCGGAACACCCGAACCGAGCCGTGACGTACTCGATGCGGGCTGCGCATTCCCGCCCCGCGCGTCGTAGCCTGCGACGCTGCGGCGGTGGCCTCTCTACGCGCCTCCTCAACTTCCCCGCTGCACTGGTATTCCTGCGCCTTTACGTCCTGCCAGGAGCCGGGCTCGTCGTCGACGAGCTTATCCATCAGGTCGGCATACCACCGCACGCCGAAGCGTCGGAGGACTCGGTGCGGCGGGCCAAGGAAGATCGGCCGTCCCTGGTCAGCTACGACCAGTATCTCGGTTGTAGCGGCCTTATGGCGGTCACGGAGATGGGTAGTGGCATGGGTGGTGACGATAACGGTATTGCCCTTGGCGGCATAGTCGCGCAGATGCGCCATGATCTCCCGGTCCATGCCCGGGTCGAGGCCGGAGGTGGGCTCATCCAGGATGAGGAGCTTGGGATCGCTGAGAAGCTCGATGGCGATCGACGCCCGACGGCGTTCTCCGCCCGACAGAGTGGACACGAGCTGGTCGAGCTTATCGTCGCCGAGCCGGAGTTCAGCGCAGACTTTCGCAATGGTCTTCTGCCGCTCGCGTTCGGGGCGCGGGTCGCGGAGGCGGGACGAGTACCTCAGCAGCTGGCGGACGGTGAGCGAGGAGTATAGGTCGGTCTCCTGCGGGACGTAGCCGAGCTGGTCGCTGATCTGCGCGGACCGGGTCCGCATGTCCAGGCCTTCGAGGAACAGCGAGCCGCCTTCGAGTGGCAGGTCGCCGATGAGCGCGTACAGCAGGGAGCTCTTGCCCGCTCCGGAGCGACCCAGGACGGCCAACAGCGTCTTCTTCCGCTGGACGAATGTCATGCCGGCCAGCCGCACCTTTTCCTTGGGCCGGCCCGAGAACCATCCACTCGATCGGCCAGGCGACTTGGCGTACAGATCACTGACAACCAGCTTGACCGGGCCGAGCGGGGTGACCTCGAGTTCGGCGCAACCCTCCCCGACGTAGTAGCGGCGGTGGGCGAAATCGAAATAGTCCGCTGGCGCCAGCAGGTCCGACTTCACCGTCACCCCGAACCGGTAAGGGCCGTGGCCGTACCCGAAATCACGCAGCCGCAGCCGGTCGGCGCCCTCCCGGGTTAGCGTGAAGTGCAATGGCCCGGTACCGGGTGCACTGATCACGAAGTCCACCAGCTTCGGGTCCGAGCCGAAGGCGGTCACCGAGTCCTTGAGGGGTAGGACCTCGGAAGGCTCGTACTCGCCTTCCTCTCCCTCTCCTGGCTCTGGCCCGTCATCCTTGACGGGAGACGGCGGCGCGGGCGTGGGCGTGGTTACCCTCGCTTCCGGCGGGATCCAGCCGGGCAGGAACGACGGGACGATCAAGTGCGCGCCCACCCACGCGCCGTCGGGATGCACCCGGATCAGGCTGCGGAGGTAGCAGTCCAGCCGGCGGTGGATGTACTCGTGGAAGCGGAGGACCCGGCTGGTGGCGACCTGTAGCTCCCGCCGGTCGGCTTCCTTCGCCTTCGCGAGCTCGCCCTCGGCCCGCCCGATCTCGGCGATGATGCTGTCCAGCGTCAGCCGGGCGGCGTTAGCCCGCCGCCGTTGCTCGGTCTGCCGCCGCTGGATGACGACTTGCTCGGCCCGGTCGAGGTCTCCGATCCGCCGCCACGTCTTGTCTTCTGCAGAAAGCGGGCGGCGGATCTCGGCTAGCTGGCGTTCCACGTCAGCGCGGTGAGCGTACAGCTGGTCCAGCCGGGCCGTTAGGCCGGCGATCCGTTCGGGTGCATCGTCGCGTGCCCGCTCGTAACGGAGCCGCTCGTGCTCGAAGACCTCCTGAGCTAGCCGAATGAGCATCTCGCGGTGCGGCGTCGTGACGTGCTCGGTGGGCGCGTCACGGTCCGGGATCCAGGCTCGACCGTCCCGCCAGCCGTGATACCAGTCCGCGAACCGCGTGCCGGGCGGGTACCGGATCGGCATCATGTGCATTTCGGCAGCTGCACGATGACCTCACGATCTTGCTCGGCAGGGCCGGGCACCAGCACGCCTCCGGCGCCGACGTCGGGTACCCGGCCCGGCCAGTGCGAGCCGTCGCCCACGGTGGTGATCCGGCTGGCCGGGATTCCCATCGAGACCAGGACCGACTCGACGGCCTGGGCCCGCTGCTGCGAGAGCGGATTGTTCAACGCGTCACCTCCTTCGGAGGAGGTGCTGCCGATCAGCGTGATGTGCTCGCTGCCCTGCTTGAGCTTGTTGGCCAGCTGCTGCAGCGTCGCCTGCGCAGTAGACGGATCCCGGAACGTGGCCGTTCCGACGACGAAGCCGACGGTGCCAGAATCGCTCAGCACGATGGTGCCGCAGTTGTTGAAGGGGGGCGTCGCCGGCGGCGTGACCACGGCCACCGGCGGCAAGTCCGCGCCTTCCGATTGCGTGTTGCCCACCGTGTCCGCCGTGACACAGCCGCCGCCGGCCTTAATGATGGCCTCCCACTGGTTGACGACGTTGTTGCGCTGCGCGTCGTTGAGCGAGGGCTGCGGGGATGCGGTGTATCCGAACCCAGCCAGCAGCACATGACGGCCCTTCAGATCCGGCAGCAGGTTCTGCTGCTTGAGGAAGGCGACCACATCGCTTGGCGGGGACATCATGAGGCCCGGATCCTGGTACTTAAGCGGCGCCGCCGTCTGCAGGCCGGAGTCGATGACGATGATGTTGCCGTTCGGTCCGGTGGCCGACGCAGCCAGGCTTAGCGCGGTGAGCAGATCCGCTTGCGGGACCTGAGCCCGGAGCGTGCTCTGGAGTATGGGGTTGACGTAATCCCTGAGGTAGGTAGCAACATCCCGGCTGCGGGCCGAGGAATTCTTGTCGCTGGTGGTGAACGTAGGTGGCGTGAAGATCCTCGGCTGGCCGTCGATCCTGATCAGCGAGATCTGCTCTCCGGCGTTAGCGGTGCTCTCGAGCAGCGGAGTGACGACGGAGGGGTATTGCGTCGTCGGCACGTTCGACCGCATGCCTATCGCCAGCGCCAGCGGAGCGGGCGCATTCGTCAGGCAGGTGGCAAGCGGAGACGACGAAGATGAGGACGGCGAGCAGCCTGCGAGTCCTGTCACCACCACGACGACGGCAATCGTGGCGCAGGTCGGACGGGAGAAATAGGAACGGATAGATCTCATCCACTGCCTCCGGGTCGGCCCGCGCCTAGTTCGGGAAGGGACGGTAGGTGTATGGTCGGGCATCGTCCTCGAGGAACGCGTCGGTGGCGGACGCGTTCCGCATACGCTTGGCAAGCTCCAGGCGTGCCTGCTGTTTCAATTCCGCCGCGAGCGCATGCCGAGCCTGTTCCGCCTCGTCGCGGACTAGCTTGGCGGCTGTTATCTGGTCAGCGAAAAACTCCCGCTCGGCTTCGGCGAGCCGCAACCGACGAGCGGAGATGGCATGTCTCTCGGCAGCCGCACGATGCTCCCGCACGGCACGTGCGAACGCGGGGCGTAGCGGATTGTGGCTCAGGTAGCTGCCGATCATGGCGACAGCTCCGGTGGCCACATAGAGACCGGCGAATATAGCCGCGCCAGCCAGCGTCCCTTGCGGATTGGACACCGAGACTGATGCCGAGGAAGATGAGCCGCCCGGCAGTTGATAGCCTCCGCCGCTGCCGCTGCCGCTTCTCAGCCGAACCAGGAACGCCAGGAGGCCGAGCAGGCCCCATACACTAATGACGATGATGATCTTATAATTCTGAATCCATTTCGCCCCCGCCCTGCGGTCGCGGAGCATGGTCCCGGCGAAGTGAGCCAGGATGAGAGCAACTCCGGTGAAGCCGATGACCAGGACAATTACCAGGGCCTCGTTAAGATCCCCCTGAACCAGCAGGACCACTTGATAAAAGGCGGTGATATCGGCGGCGGCCGCGATCAGAAGAGCGAGCAGATAGATATGGCCACTGCGGGGACGCCCGGCCAGCAACGTCGGATCGGCATGGCCGGGCTCGGTCCAGCCCGGCTTTTCGTGCTCACCGCGCAGCCTGGTCGCGGCTACATTGCGGGCCGTCTCGGTCTCGATGACTCGATGGGTGTCCGGTGACTGCAGTGACATCTCCTGCGCGACAGTCCCATCCGCATGGTTCATGTCGAACTTCAAGCCCGCCAGGTGCTGGGCGAACTCGCTGTTCACCTGGGCGATCCACTGGTCTGTCTTGGCGTTGATCGCGTTGTCGAGTACATAACCGAGTGCCTCGTCGACCGCGGCGGGTACGAGAGTGGCGGCCTGGTCGATGACCCATCTGGTGGCGGCGGCCTCATCGACCGGAGTCGGCCTGAACGGCGCCGGCTCAGGCCTGGTCTCGGCGGCCAGGTGCCCGCCGCGCGCGACTATCCGCCGATACCTACGGCTATGCCACCAGGCCAGGAGTCCAGGAGGCCGCTCCCCGTAAGCGGCAGCACGACGGGCCCGTCGGCCCGGGCGCGATTGTGACATCAGGGCCCCTCTTTCTCGGCCTCGGTTCGCAGCAGCCACTCGGGCAGTTGAGGACCGGCCAGTTCCAGCATCTCCATGACCGCCGGGCCGTTCTCATGCTTCCGGACGAGCGAACGCAGATAGGTGGCCTCACGCCGCGCGTAGTAATACGCCACCTGCCAGCCCGCCGCCTGTGCGATCTTGAAATGGTCTTCGATGACCATGCGGGCTTGTTCGACCTCCAGGTGAGCCGCATGAAATCGGGCGGTCGCTGTCCGCAGTTTTTCTTCCGCCTCGAACCGGGCCAGCCGGTGCCTGCCCTCTCGCCTCTCCCGGAGCATGTCCGCAGGCCATTTCTGCTCGTCCCGTTCAGCTGGACCCCGTCGGCCGAGCTCTTGTTCCGTGAGTGGTGTAGACGTCTCCTTCAGTCGGCTGTCCGCGTACTCCATGTCAGTAGCGAGCGGCTGACAGCGGGCCTGCGCCCCGTTAAGCTCGCGGTGAAGCTGAGCATGGGCGGTTCCGTACCAGGCAAATTCTCGGGCGAGCTGTTCGTTGCGAAGGGCCCGCAGTCCGATCAGGTACGGAGTAACCAGCCGGGTAATCGCAGCATCCTCGGGCAGCGCCACAGTCGCATGCTCAAGTGATGGCTTGGTGTCGGCGGTGACCTTCGCGTGGCCGGCCATTTCCGGCGGCACCCGGGGGATGCCCTTCCTCGCGTCCCGGCGACCGGCCAGAAAGTCCGACCAGCGATCACGCAGTCGATAGCGACGCGGCTGCTCCGGCAGAGCAATCCACGCGTCTCGACCTGCCACGCGTTCCTCCAGGGAGCAAAATCCCGCAGTTTTACGTTGCGAGAAAGGCTGACGACTTATGTTCTGGTGTGTCCAAATGCAGCGGACATAGGGAAACAAGGTCGACCAACGTTGCCGGTTAAACGATTAGACGGGTGTCTGCCTGGGGGCAGCCGGATGGTTGCTCCGAGCTCCGAGCTCCGAAGCAGGCGACGGTGCAGGCTTCCTCGGACAGGCCATCAGATAGCCAGGCTTGGCAGTTGGCCATGGGCGACCCGCGAATGGCCGCTGCCGGCCCGGCAATCATTAAGCAGGCAGGCAAGCCGCAACGGAGGCACTCGCAGAAAAGCATCATCCCACCCCACCCTTGCACGGCCACTAGCTCCGACCCTCATGTCTAGCCGGGGCGAGCCCGTGACTGATGAGCCGGAGATGATAACGCGGTCAAGAACACTCGTCCCTGACGTCCAGGTCTGTACTTGCGCGCGCGGGCAAGCGTCTCCCACACCTGCCTACGAATCATATAAGGCTGTGAATACTCTGCGATTATTCAACGGTTTTGCCGGTGACTTGTCAAGCCGTCTGGTACGAAACCCGATAAAGAGGATATAAGGGTCTGGACGGCGGCGGTTCAGAGGCCAGCGGAATCGAGATCGATGCTGGACGCGACATCGACGGGCTGCTGCTGTGCGGCGAGCCAGGGACGAGCATTTTCTCCCGAACGGACCGGGTTCGTGCCTCGGCCCGGCAAGCCCTGGCCGGACGGATTCAGCGGCCCGGCGAGGACCAGCGCTCCGCCCTGGACACGTACCACATGCTCGCGCTGGTCATCGCGGAGCAAGGCAGGTACGCCGAAGCCGAGCAGATGCTGCGCCACGCCCTGGCCGGCCGCGAACGAGTACTCGGCCGCCAGCATCCCGATACTCAGATCACCCGCCAAGCCCTGGAACAGCTGGTCAGCTCACCTGGGCGAGCCGGAACGCGGCCGGAGCGGAAGGTGAGCCGCGGGTGGGTCGGGTGGGCGCGCAGGCTCGGCGGGCCATGGCGACGCTCGCGCCCGCGGTGATGTCACAGTACGTAATCATGACGATGCGCTTACGGATGCCGCGCGTCCCCACCGTCCACCCGCCCCAGCGGAACAATCGTCACATCTCGTGTGCAGCCGGACACACGGTGCTAACGGGACTGATGTTACTGCGGTTAAAACTTGGGGACATCATGACGGCACAGGCACAGGCACAGGCACAGGCACAGGCGCACGACACCGTCACCGCGGCGAAGGCGAAGCCGCCGCGGCGCGCCGACACGGCAGCGGTGCGGCTCAGCCAGCGCGACATCGACGGGCTGCTGCTCTGCGGCGAGCACTACGGGGTCCCGTACGACCTGCTCGCCGAGGCGCTGCGCGTCCACTCGAAGCGGCTGGAAAAGATCACGGCCCGGTGGCGCCACGCCGGGTACGTCGCCACCGGGCGGCTCGGCCCAGGGCCTGGCTGGTGCTGGCTGACCAGGGAGGGGATGACCGCGACCGGGCTCGGCTTCCCCGCGACCCGCCCGGCGCTGGCCCGGCTGGCGCACATCCGCGCGGTGCTGGCCGCCCGGCTGTGGCTGGCCGCCGGGCAGACCTGGGCGGACGGCCGGGCGTGGTGGCATTCCGAACGGCGGCTTCGCGCCGACCAGCCCGCGGCCGGACGCCGGGAGCACGTGCCGGACGCCGAGATCCACTGGCCCAGCATCGACGGCAGCCCGTACGCGGGGCAGGTCTGGGCGATCGAGGTCGAGCTGACCCCCAAGCCGGTCGCCCGGACCGCCGGCATCATGGCGGGGCTGCTGTCCCCCATGCGGTACGCCACGGTCGTGTACCTGACCGCCCCGGCCGCCCGCCCGGTGGTGCTGCGGGCCGCGGCCTCGCTTCCGCCCGGGGAGCAGGCCAGGGTCGCGGTCCGGGATCTGCCGACCGCCGCGTTCACCCCGGAGCCGCGGCGAGAGGCGCTGCGGGAGGCGCGGCGGGAGCCGCGGCGATGAGCGTCTGGGCCTGGCTCAAGCTGACCATGTGCCTGTGGCTGCTGCGCAAGCTGGTCAAGCTGATCGGGTGGCTGCTGCTGGCCGCGGTCGCGGTCGCCGCGTGGCCGGTGACGCTGGTGGCGGCCGCCGGGTACGCCGCGGCGTGGCTGCGCGGCTGGCCCCCGGTCCGGCTGAGCCGCGCCGCCGCCGCCTGCCTGCTGCCGGTCACCACCGTGTGGCTCGTGGCCGAAGCGATCCGGCATCCCGCCTGGCAGGCTGTCGCGCTGGCCCCCGTCCGGGACTGGGCGCACGGCTGGCGCCACCTCACCGCCCTCGGGGTGACTCGGACGTTCCTGCTGGTGGCCCCGGCCGCTATCCCGGCCGGGCTGGGGCTGGCCGCGCTGGCGTGGGCGTGGCGGAACTACGCGGTGAGCGCGGGGATCGGCGGCTGGCTCGCCTCCGCGCCGATCACGTTCGACGCCCGCCAGTGGAAACGCCAGGTCCGGACGGCCAGAGGCCAGACCGCCGCCCCGGGCAGCGTCCCGCTGCTGGCCAAGGGCGGGCGGATCCCGGTCGGCGGCACCATCCGCACCGTCGGGCACCGCTGGCACCCGGTGTTCGCCGTCCCGCACGCGGCGTGCGCCCGGCACATGGTGATCGTCGGCGCGACCGGCAGCGGGAAGACGAACCTGATGATGCGGCTGTGGGCCGGCTGGTTCACCGCCGCCCTGGCCGCGGCCCGGGCCGGCCGCGGCCGGTGGCCGCTGCTGGTGGTGCTGGACTGCAAGGGCGGCCGCGACGCCCGGACCAAGGCGGACCGCACCCGCCGCCTGCTGTACGGCGCCGGTGCCCGCCGGGTCGCGATCTGGCCCGACGAGGCCAGGCTGGCCTTGTGGGATCTTCCGCCGAACGACCTGGCGGTCCTGCTCTACCAGATGATCGACAGCGGCACCGGGGCGGCCGCCTACTACGCCGACATCATGCAGGCCGTCCTGTTTCTCGCCATCATGGCGCCCGGCGGGCCGCCGCTGAACGCGGCCGGGTTCACTGATCGCCTGGACGTTAGGTGGCTACAGCGCGCCTGGGGGGACGGCCTGCACGCGGAGGAACTGGCCCGGGTGCGCGGCGCGGCCCGGCACCTGCCCGACATCCAGCTGCGGTTCGCCACCCTGCTCGGGCGGCTCGGCCCGGCGCTGGACGGCCCGGGGAGCCTGGCCGACGCCGACGCGTGGTACTTCATCCTGGAAGGCACCCGCGAGCCGTCGGTCGCCGAGGCCCAGGCCATGGCCATCACCGAACTGGCCGCCCGCGCCGTCACCGATACCGTCGCCGAGCCCCGCGCGATGCTGCTCGCCGCCGACGACTACAGCGCCGTGTCCCGGCGCGTGCCGCTGTCCAACCTGTACGAGCGCGGCCGGTCGCTGGGCATCGGCGTGCAGGTCTCCGCCCAGACCTGGCAGGGTCTCGGCGCCACCGAGGACGAGCGGTACCGGATCGCGGCCACCGCCGACGGCGGGGTCTGGGTCATGAACACCCCGTACCCCGAGCCGCTGGCCGCGCTGGCCGGGCACCGCCGGGTGCTGCAGACCGCGCACGAGCTGGTCGGCGCCACCTGGGGCGACCGGGGCACCACCCACCAGGCGCGGGCCTGGACCGCCGACCCCGACCTGATCCGCCGCCTGCACGTCGGGCAGGCCTGCTACATCCACCGGGGCGCGGCCACCTTCGTCCAGGTCGCCCGGCCGCGGCCTTCGCCGCTGAGCCTGCTGCCCGCGCGGGCCCCGGTCGACCTGCCCGCCCCCCGCCGGGAAGCCGCGCCTAGGGTGTCCGGGTCCGAGCCGATCCCGGCCAACCTCGACGACGTCCTCGGACCCGGAGGTCCCCAGTGGCCGTGAACCCGTTCGACGCGCTCGGCCTGCCGGCCCGGCCCGACCTGACCGACGAGCAGGTCCGCGCCGCCTGGCGCGCGATCGCCGCCGCCACCCACCCCGACCGGCGCGACGGCGGGGACGTCGCCCGCTACACCAAAGCCACCGCCGCCTACGCCGTGCTGCGCACGCCCTGGGGCCGCAGCGAGGCCTTCGCCGACCTCAGCCTGGCGGCGGACGACACCTCTCCCCTGCCGGCCGTCCCGCTGCCGGCCGTCGAGGCCGACGGCCCGTCGGCATCGACGGGCGGGGCTCGGTCGGCCCGCCCGGCGGACCTGCTCGCCGCCGTGGTGCAGCTGCCCGCCCGGATCCGTCACGGCCGGCCGCTGCGCCTGGTCATCCGCGCGCTGGCCGCCGCGCTGCTTTCGCTGGCCGTGCTGGCTCTGATCCCCGGCCAGCCCGCCGCCCCGGCGCTGGTCACTGGCCTGATCACCTGGTTTTTGCTCACCGGCCGCTCGGACCTGGCTCCCCCGCGGTAGGCGCCCTGAAGCAGGCGCCGACCCCAGCGCGCGGCACACTGGGCGCCGGGGTGGCAGTCGACCCATCCCGGGCTCATCGACGATCTCGGAAAGGGCCACTACTTCGACGACCCATCCGCGGGACCGCTGAGGCCAGGCGGCGCGGGGTCCTCCGGGTTGTCCGCGCCGCCGTGACCGCGGACCAGCGCGGTGACCTCGTGCGCGATGCCGATCTCCGGACCGCCGATCAGCTCCCAGGCCCGGGAGATCCCGATCAGGAAACAGAACACCACCAGAATCGCGATCGTGTTCACGTCGCCGGCGTCGCTGGCGGCGTCGCCCGGACCGAAGAGCACGGCGGCGCCCACGATCATCTGGAGCACGAAGACCGCGGCCAGCCCGACCAGGAACAGCGCATCGCGCGCGACGTTCCACCGCACCTGGTGCAGGCGGATCAGCGACAGCAGCGACGCCGCCACGAACAGGAGCCCGAAGACCGCCACGGTCACCGTGGCCACCCCGATCTTGTGCCCGGGGATCAGCGCGAACAGCGACACCGCCAGCGTGTTGGTGAACGCTGTCAGCGCCGCCGACGCGCGGATGCGGTAGAGCTGTGCCCCCGCTTTCTCCCGGCCGCCCCGGCTGGCGGCCACCGAGATGGCCACGAACAGCAGCCCGATCAGCGCTCCGGCCACGCTTCCGCTGGCCACGAAGAAATCATGAATGCTCTCAGGAACCACCTGGTGATTCTCCCAGCCGAAAGTCGGCGGAAAAGCACGGCGCCGGCTAGGTCACGCGGGTCAGAACCCGTCCCCGTCGCCCCGCCAAGCATCCGGTACCGGCCGTGCGCGAGCTGCTTCAGGGCAAGCTCGCCGAGCAGAAATCCGCACCAAGATCGCCGCGGCCCACCTGGTTCCTGCTGACCGGCTGCTCAGACCTGGCCCCGCCGGCGCGGTAACCGGCACACGCTCCTCCAGCCGTGCCAGGGCGGCGGGAGGCCGGTGCTTCGAATGACATTGGCTATACGAGTCCGGTCCGGGATCCTGCCGACGCCGATCATATTAGCGGGGTGGTTCTTGTCGGTGCCACGGAGAGAACTGGCAGGGCCTCTAGACGGTTCGTGTCGTCCGGGCTTACCGTACGGATATGAGGCCGGTGAGCCAGGCCTCTGGTTGGTGCGCGCTATGCGCAGGGGGTGGGGATACGTGCTGCAGCAATTTCGTTACCCTTTCTGCTGGCCTGTCATTTTCGCAGACACCGGCGGCAGGACGTTCGCATGGCGTTCGCCCATGGAGCGTGACAGAACCTGGTAACTGATGGAGGGGTGGGGTCAGGTGGGAGCGGATAAGTCCGGCATTGGTCAACTAGTGAGATCCCTGCCACGTCATTGGCGGGGACTCGTGGGATCCGTGCTGATTTTGGGTGTGTTCCTGTTTATACCCGTGTGGCTGCTAGTCAACAATTACCTCGATTCGGGCGGAAATGTGAGCCTGCCGAACAGCGCCGGTCTTGGCGCGCCAAGATATAATTACTTCGGCAGCCCGGTTGAGGTATACACGCCTGGCAACGGTAACAGCGATCTCTGCGTGACCTTCGAGTTCCTAGGCGTGAATCAAGCCACTTCCCAGACTGATTTCGGTGTCCTAGTCGGGCTGACCAGCTCAGGCAAGCAGATGATCGAGCACGATCTCGGGAAGCTAAAGCATCCGCCTAAGACGGGAACGCTGCTACTCAGCAGTAAGAGCGGCCTGAGCAATTTCCCGGTATCCTTGTCTATCTCGTCTCTGGAGAACTCCCCTGCGGTCAGCTGCAGCAGCAACGGCAACATCCTGATGTCGCAGCTGGACCAGGATTCGGGGGTCCGGCTTTCGCTGCAGGTCTTTACGCTGGGAACGCCTCGGGCGTTTCCAGATGACTGGTATGAGCTGGACGACGCAGTCAGCGTTACGATCCCGGATACGCAGCAGCTTAATCCGTCGCTGATAATGACGTCCCGCGACGAGGATTACGCGGTGTCAGCAAGCGTCTATAAGCCAGCTGCAACAGTGAATGCAGGGCCAGATATACTTGAGTTCACGATACGCCGCCCGCCGCTGGTGATTTGGTACACCTACATCATTGCCGCGATGCCATTCCTGCTACTGCTACCGGTGTTCGTCCTGAAATACATCCGCCGCGGAGACGGTCCTGCGCCTTCCGAAGTGGCTTTCGGTATCGCCGCCGTTTTGGTGGCGATACTTCCTCTGCACGCAGTTCTGGTACCGGCTTTGCTGCCAAACACGACGCGGCTGGACATTTATTTTGGCCTGGGGATTGCCTTTTTGGTTGCGGCGTCAATCATCTGGGTAGTGGGCAGTTCCGCGGCGAGCCCGGCAAAGCAGCAGCAGGGTAACGTCCCGCCCGCCGGGAACCACAACGCCGGAGGGCCGCCAGCCTCCCTGCAGGACAGCCACGGCCCCCCGGCGCCAGCTGAGACGTGACGCGCGTAACCCGTGTGACAGCCCTGCTTTCCGGCTGAACACCACCCGGTCGAACTCGACGCCCTGCTGGTTGATGGCCCGCAACGTCATCGTCGTCGTGCCGCCCGGGTGGGCCGGCACGACGTCCAGGGCGATGAAGGCGTAGTCGCGGTAACGGGCCTGCGACCAGTCGATGGTCTCGTAGAGATCCGTGAAGTTCTTCTGGCTCACGTACGGTCCGGTCCCGGCCGACTGGTCGCCGGGGACCACGTTGCTGTTGCCCGGGTCGCTGGTGTCCACGCCGGCGATGAAGTTCCGGTCGACCTCGGCGGGACCGCCCCAGGCGTAGCGGGGCCGGCCGGCGGAGCCGACCACGACGTAGGTGGTGCCGTCGGTAGCCGGGTGGACCACGGCGGCCTCGCGCGGCGAGCGGGAGACCGCCTGGACGGACGACTTCCCGAAGTTGGTGGCGGCGTCGTAGCGGATGGGGTTGGTCCGCTCGTAGAGGTGGTTGTGGCCCTGGACGGCCAGGTCGACCTGGTACTCCGCGAACAGCGGGGCCAGAGTCGAGCGCACCCCGCCGTCGGAGGAGTGGCTCGAGCAGGTGGAGAAGGCACAGTGGTGGAAGAAGGCCACGATGAAGTCGATGGCGGGATCGGCGCGGAACTCCGCCAGCCGCTGCTTCAACCAGGCAGCCTGGGTCCCGTGGCTGTAGCCGAGCAGGCCCTGGATCTCGTAGCTGAGCTCGTTCGCGTCGACGCTGACGATCGCCACGTTGCTGTAGGTGAAGCTGTACACCGACGGGCACTTGCTCGGGCCGTTCCTGGGCAGGTCCAGCCGCTGAGCATGGCCGCCGTAGCCGATGGAGCCGTAGTAGCTCCTCGTCACGGCGTCGGCGTCCAGTGCCGCGCTGAACAGCTCGACGTCGTGGTTGCCGGTCGCGAACATCCACGGCGTGGACGCCGAGCTGGGCTCGATCGTGCTCAGGTAGCTGGTCCACACGTAGGGGTCGAAGTCGTCCCAGCCGCCGCTGTTGGGTGGCGGTGGCGGGGTATTGGTGTTGCCCGGCTGGGTGCCGCCGATGCCGGCCGGGTTGATGATAGCCACCGCGTTGCCGCTGGGGTTGGCGTAACAGATGTCCCCGGCTAGCAGGTTGAACCTCGTCGGGGTGTGGTTCAGCGGGTTGCGGACCTTCGTGATCTGGCTAACCAGCGCGGCGACGGGAGAGATGTCGGTCGGTGCGGTGGTCGACGTGGGGTTGTAGTGGTCGGGGTCGGACGGGTCGTAGTAGTCATCGGTGATGTGCGACGAGGACTCCGGCTGCAGCGAGTCGGCGTTGTCGAGGGTCAGGCCGGTCCCGGGCTTACCGGTGATGCCCTGGTCCCCGTAGGCGGTGAAGGTGAACGGCTGGCGGGCCTGCGGGTCCGGCGCGGTGGTGAAGGTGGCGTCGGGCGTGAGACCGGTCTGCCGCCCCGCCGAGTAGACAAAGCGGTAGTGGTACGTCTGGCCTGGCCGCAGGTCGTCGAGGTGGGCGTGCACGTAGAACTGGGTGGCGTTGAGCAGGTCGTTCGCAGACGCCTGGACCGGTCCGTACGGATTGCCGTTCCACACCGGTACGTGGGTCACCAGCTCCCGCAGCTCGGCGGTGGCCACCGCCCCGTAGGACGGGTCGGTGCCGTACTCCACGCGAACCCTGATGCCCGACGGCACCGCGTTGTACGTGTTCAGGTTGAACAGCTGGCCGGCGACCGCCATCTGATGCTGAGGGTCGGCCCCGAAGGCCAGGTGCCGGCCGTTCACGACGAAGCCTCCCGCGACCGTCCCGGTGCTGGCCAGCTGGTCGGCAAAGGCGGGTGAGCCGTACCCGTTGCCGAGCAGGAATACTGCCCCCGCGGCACCCACGCCGGTTTTCAGCATGTTCCGGCGGCTGATCACGCTCCGGCGCAGCTGCTGCTGAAGGAACTCGTGCTGCTCCTGAGCGAAGGCAGGCGAGCGCTGCTGGGATCCACGGGAATCTGAAGGAGGCATGGCGCGATCGTGTACAAGCGGGTCGACCGCGACATGACCGGAGTGTGGAGAATAGATGAATCCTGATCGACATAATCGACATAAAAAGGGTTTTGGCTCGTCGAGATTCTCCCAGCCGGAGGCCGGCGAGCAAAACCATTGGCCCGTCCGGGCATGCCCGTCGTGATGTTGTTCGCGGCGGGCCCTTTGCGGCCGACGCCGCCTCCTGCTGTGCGCAGTACTAAGGAGCAGTTGACGCAGGACGTTAGACCCTATCCGCTGTGCTTGGAACGGCTGACCCTAACTGGAGGCACCGTCTCGATGCCTATGAGACACGCCGTGGGGGGTGTGGGTCATGGATCATGTCCCGCCGTGGTTGGTTGGCGCTGGAACCTTGCTCCTTGGGCTTGGCGCGATTTCCGCAGGACTCGTTGTTATCGGGACGAAGATCGCTAAACTCATTAAGGGCGGGTATCACGGTTTCACTAACTTGCTTCACGCTCTCTGGAAGTCGCGTTTGGCCGTTGCGGCACTAACGGCCGTCGTTATTGGTGCGCTCATTCTCGTCGCCCTACCTTTCATAAATGCGCCCTGCGGGGGGGTGAACGTGTCTATCACCAGCCCCACAGATGGCGTGGTAGTCAACCAAAGCCAGCTCGTGCTTGGCACGATCAACCATGAGTGCCCTGGTCAGCACCTTTGGGTCGTGTTGCAACCAGGCGGTACTGGCGGTGGGAGCTACTACCCGCAAGACGAAGTTGCAGTGGCCAGCAACGCCGGAAGGTGGAGCACGACGACGTACTTCGGGGAAGCATCTAAGAAAGATGATGGCCGCCCGTTCAACCTGTTGGTCGCTCTCGCCGACGACGCCACTAGTCAGCAATTCAGTGCCTACCTGGCGGCCGGTAAGACAGGCGGCTTCCCTGGTCTGGCGGGCTTGGGCAACGCGACTGTCCTCAGCGAAATCACAGTGATCCGCGGGACCTATCTTGGTCCTTAACCGGGACAGTTCGCGGTGAAAGTCTTCGCCTGGATTCCCCTGGTCCTGGTCTCAATGGCCTGGCCCGGTGCCGGGTCCGCCTGCCGGTGGCTGCTGCTGCTGCTGGGATGGTGCACGGCCTGCTGCAGCATCCGTCCCGTGTCGCGGGGCTGCTTGGTGGCTGGTGTCTTGCCGGGGGCGTGCACACGCATGGGATGCACCTTCCGGGGAGCTCGACAAGCCGCGTCCAATATTACACCTTCCCGTAAATCCGGATCCTCCCCGAAAATGACCCCTTATCTCGTATATGTGTGCGAATACCGGGTTCCCGCCAAAGATCTTCCCGCTTAACTTAGCCATGCAGCACGAGGACGAGGCTCCCGAACTTGGTGCCGGCCTGCCCCCTGCGCCCGGCCAGTTCCAGCCAGCCCAGCCGGTCTTCGAGAGCAATCTCTTGACAGATATCTCTCGAGAGATTACTTTCGAGATATGTCTCTCGAAGATTCGGAAGCAGCGCCGGGCCAGGGTCCCGAGACGCTACCGGACATCCGGAAGATCACCGACGCCCGGACGCTGCGGGCACTCGCCCACCCGGTGCGGATCGCCCTGATCGAGGCGCTGACCCTCGGCGGCGCGATGACGGCCACCGAGGCGGGCGAGCGCATCGGCGAGACGCCGACCACCTGCTCCTTTCACCTGCGCCAGCTGGCCAAGTACGGGTTCGTCGAAGAAGCGGGCGGCGGCAAGGGCCGGGCGCGGCCGTGGCGCGTAACGTCGATCGGCTATTCGCTGGCCTCGGTCCAGGATGACCCGGAAGCCGAGATCGCCTCGAACGCCGTCCTGCGACTGTGGCGCGAGCGGACTCTCGGCCGGTACCAGACGTGGCTGGAGACGAAGGCGACCTACCCGCGGCGGTGGCGGGAAGCTGCCTCCGACAACGAGTACCTGTTGTACCTGACCGCCGACGAGCTGGATCAGCTCAACGAGGAACTGTCGGCCCTGCTGCTGCCGCGGTACCGGGAACGGATCACCGACCCGTCGCGGCGGCCGCCGGGAGCGGTGCCGGTAGAACTGCTCACCTTCTCCTTCCCGATAGGCCCTCCTGGCGCCGGGGAGCCTGCTGACCGCGGAGACGAGCCGTGACCCGCAGCCTGGCCCCGCTGCGGCACCGCAGCTTCCGGTTCCTGGTGGCGGGGCAGTTCACGTCCAACCTCGGCGACGCCTGCTACGCGGTGGCCCTGCCGTGGTACGTGCTCGCCGATCACGGCGGCCCGCTGCTGCTCGGCACGGTGCTCGCCGCCTACGGCGTCCCGCGCACCGCGGCGCTGGCTTTCGGCGGGCACGCCAGCGACCGGTGGCGGCCGTGGACAGTGATGATGGGCGCCGATGTGGTGCGCGCGATCTGCGCCGCCGCGCTCGCTGCCGCGGCGGCTCTGGGACCAGCGCGGACGGTGATCCTGGTGCCCATCGCGGTGGCGCTCGGGACCGGCGAAGGGCTGTTCCTGCCGGGGTCGTTCGCTATCGTGCCGACCTTGCTGCCCGACGCCGACCTTCAGGCTGGCAACGCGCTGACATCGGGCGGGACCCAGCTCGCGACGCTGGCCGGGCCGGCTCTCGGCGGTGCCCTGGTGGCGCTGGCCGGCCCGGCGCCTGCCTTCGCGATCGACGCGGCCTCCTTCGTCGTGTCAGCGGCGACGCTGGCCGGCATCCGCTCAGCCCAGGCCCCCGCCCCCGCCCCCGCACCTGTGCCTGCCGGGGAACCGAGCGCACCAGCGCCGACGCTGCGCCGACTGCTGCGCTCCCAGCGGGTGCTCCAGATCATGCTGCTGGTCACCGTCGCGGCCAACCTGGGATCCGGCGGGGTCGACGGCGTAGCGATCCCGTCGCTGGCCCATGGGCCGCTGCGCGCGAGCGCGGCGGGTTACGGCGCGCTGATCGCCGCCTTCGCGGCCGGCGCGCTACTGGGCACCGTCGCCGCCGGCCAGGCCCGCCGGGCGCGACGGCCCGCCATCGTGGGCTCGGCCGCCTTCCTGGTCGAGGCGCTGTTCCTCGCCGTCGTCCCGTATCTCGGCGGCGTCGTCCTGGTCGGCACCGCGCTGGCCGTCACCGGGGTAATGAACGGCTTCGGCAACGTCGTCATGATCACTGTTTTCCAGCGCTGGGCGCCCCCGGACCTGCTGGGCCGGCTGACTGGCCTGCTGCTGCTGGCCAGCTTCGGGGTCTTCCCAGTCTCCGTGGCACTCGGTGCCGTGGTGGTTCATGACCTCGGCCCGGCCCCGTTCTTCCCGATCGCGGCCGCCGCCCTCGCCGCGGCCATCCTCCTGGGCCTGAGCCAGCGGAGCTGGCGGCAGCTCGGCACCACCGGCGCGTCCGGCCTTACCCCAGTCAGCCAGCCCTGCCCGGCTCCGGCCGCGGCGGATGGAGCGAGTCACTGATGAACAGCTTCCGTATGGCCGATGCCCTGGTCAGCTCGCACATCCGCGAGGTTCGGGACCAGGTTGCCTGGTGCCGGGCCGGCGCGAGTCACCGGCAGCCGCGACCGCGGGCGCCCCGCAGCCGGGAGCGCCGGGCGGCACTGCGCAGCCGGGTCGGCTTCGCGCTGGTCGAGGCGGGCCTGCGGCTGGTCACAACACGGCCACCGGATCACCTCTCACCGTAGGGCCGGGCTGTCACCTTCGGTAGCCGGAACCGCATCGGGGTCTTGGTGGCCGGGTGCGGACGCGCTGAGTATCCGCCAGCAGGACAGGACGGCGGCCAGGACCAGGAGCACGTTGCGTGCGGCCAGCACGGCGGTGACCGGGTCGGATCCGTAGACCAGGCGGTCCCACCAGATCGGGAAGATCAGCTGGGTGAGCCCGGCCGCGGCCAGCACGGCCAGCGCGACCGGGCGCTGCGTGGTCTGCCCGGTGGCCAGGCACGCCGCGGCCAGGCCGATGACCCAGAGCAGGTACTGCGGGCTGAGCACCGGGCTGGCCACGAGGAACAGCAAGGTCGCGGCCAGCGGCGCGTCAGCCGCGAACTCCGGCCGCCACCGGGCGCGGCCGCGGGCAATCATCAGCCGCCAGCCGATCACCGCTGCCACGACCAGGACGAGGCCCAGCCGGGACGCGTCCAGCGCGAGCGCGGCATGCCCCCCGCTGAGCTGGTACGCTCCGAACCGGTACACCACCGTCCCGGGCCAGCCGGCCTGCCGCCAGATCATGAACGGCGTCGCTGCGACCGATTCGATCTCAACGCCGCGGGCGTTCTGGTGCGCCAGGAAGCTCGCCGTTCCGCTGGCGCTGATGGCGCAGACCGCGGCGAACACGGCCGCTGCCGCGGCGACACCGCGGCGCTGCTGGCCGGGAGCCATCCCGGCCAGCAGCGTGACCGGCCATACCTTGACCGCCGCCGCGGCTCCGATCAGGGCGCCGCGGACGCTGGCCCGGCGGGCCACGCACAGGGCGGCGACGGAAAGCGCGACCGGGACCACATCGAACCTGCCGACGATGACCGGGCCGAGCAGCGGCACGCCGCACACCCAGTACCAGGCTCCGGCCAGGGACCCGCCGCGCCGGGCCGACAACCACAGCATGACAGTGATGGCCAGGTCGCAGCCGATGGCCAGGACCATGAAGTCATCCACATAGCCGCCCGGCAGACGGCCGGGCAGCCAGAAGACCAGGCCAGCGCCCGGCGGATACTGCCACATCGGGTCGGCCACCGGGAAGGTGCCGTGGGAGAAACAGCATGCGTACCATCGCTGGTACAGGCCCGCGTCGCCATCCCGGCCCGGCACCGTGGCGTGCCAGTACAGGGCCGTCCGCGTCGCGAGCCAGACCACCCACAGCACGGACGACGGGATGTTCCTCCGCCAGGCCATCAACGCACGGTAACGCTACCTCGCCGGGCCGGCTAGGGATTAACCTGGCGCTTACTGCGAACCGGCCCGGACCCGTTCGGCGAAATGACGCCACGTCCGCGGGCTGAAGGCCAGCACCGGCCCCTGGCGATCCTTGGTGTCCCGGACCAGCACGCGGCCGGCCTCGGCGGGCGCGCCGACCTCGACGCAGTTGCCGCCGTTCCCGCCGCTGTAGCTGGACTTACGCCAGGTCACGCCTCGGCCGGGATCACGTGGATCTTGATCGTGGGCCGTTCGGTCCGCTCGGCCAGGTGAATCAGCTGGTCCTGCATGACCTTGGCGCTGCCGATCCGGCGTCTCAGCACGCCCTCGTCGATGACGGCCCAGAAGGATGGCGGTCTCGGCTGGTCGAAGATGCGCTGCCGGTCGATCCGCGCGGTAACGAGGTTCTCGAGTAAGCATTCAGACGCGGGAGCCGGAGATATGTGAGCGATTTCCGGGTGGTCATGGCGGTGCCCTGGGCCGGCGACCGAAACCGCGCTTTCCCTCAGACGGTCCAGTCCAGCTGCGGCTCCGGGATGGCGAGCTGCCGACCGTGAGCCTGGGCCTCGGCCCGGCCGGCCTGGTCACCGCGCGGGTAGCGGAAGATCCGCCCCGGGAACACCACGAAGCTCTCCGCTGGAGAGTGGAAATCGACGTACCAGCCGGGCTGGTCGAGGGCATCGGCGAATGCCTGCGCCAGCTTCCCTGCTCCGGCCTCCTCGGCTTCGAAGTCCAGGACAGTCCAGATGTCCGGCTGATCGGACGTGGTGCCCTGGGCCCGGTACCTGCTGATCTTGCGGATGGTCAGCTCCAGGTCCTCCAGGGTCGTCCCGACCCGGATGCTCTCGGCTATGAGGGTGCCCTCCACCATGATGATCTCCGCCCTGCTGCACGCCTGCGGCGTTTGCGCGTGCCCGCCGTCCACCGCAACCGTAGTGACGGCCACTGACAATCCAGGATCTTGCGCAAGATGCTTACGTTCTCGACCTCGTCGTCGTCCTGCGTGGTCTGCCAGGCCTTGAGGCAAGTGTCAATTCAGCTCCGCCATTCGTATTGGGGTGGCGGACGATTCGACACGGCTCAAATCATTCGCAGCAGTCGGTTGCATTATAGAAATAATGATCAAGCCGAATTCCGCCGATTTCCCGTGACCGTAGCCCATGTCGCAGCCATCCGCTGCCTGGCCTCCCGCCTGGTGACACGACGTCATTCATAAGTCGACAGAGGGTCCGCACAGGCCTCCCAGTGGTGCATGCAGCGATCAGGGGCGGGGGCCGTCCCGTGATTCCTCCCCGGTTACAGCCCTCGCCGCGATCTCGATTCTCCTACGGGCCGTCGTAGGCGACGTCGATAAGCCGGAAGACCTGCCCGCCGGGAGCGCTGAAGTAGACATGGGTGCTGCCGGGGTGGCGGAACTCGCCGATCCCGGCCTCACGCAGCCGTTGCTGGTGACCGGGAACATCGGTGGTGCGGAATTCGATCCAGGCTCCCCGGAACGCGGTGTTGTCGTCGACGACGGTCCCGGCTTGGTCCTGAGGGGCGAGGTCGGAGAATTCCACACTGAAGCGGCTCCCGTCGCCGAACGAGACGAGCAGGACCGGGTGCGCCAGGCCAAAATCCAGTTCGACGACATCGCACCCCAGGACGTCGCGGAACAGGGCGGTGAAACCGTCACGGGCCTCGGGCCGGACAAACAGGTGCACCCGTGCCCCCAGCGCGGTCACCTGCGCCCCCGCGGGACTCATCGGACAGCGGCTGCCGGAGCAGCCGCGCGCCGGGCAGCTTCCTGGAGCACCTCGGGCCAGCGCCGCCAGTCGAAGATCAAGGTGATGGACCGGATGCGGCCGTCCTCGATCCTTACCAGCTCGCCGCTGAGCACGGCACCGGCCGCGGTGTCGGTGACGAAGTCGTACAGGATGAACGCCTGATCCCCGTCCACGACGACCTCCCGGATGTCGTTGCGGATGATGACAGGGGCGAGTTTGCGCAGAGCAGCCACATAGGCGGCTGCGCCGCGGATTTCCGCGGCGGTGGCGCTGCCGAAGACGACGTCGGGGTGAAGGAGCTCTTCCACCCGGCCGAGCCGGCCATCGCCGAACGCCTGGTTGTACTCGGTGACGAGTTCCCGGATTGCGGCAGTCATCGGCTATCCCTCCTCTGAGTTACTTTAGAATTATGTAGTATCTACTATAAGAACGGCAAGTATTTTGCGGGGGCGTGATCAGGACCATGGCGAAACGAAGCTACGGCCAGCACTGCGCAGTGGCCCGCGGCCTGGATGTCATCGGCGACCGCTGGACGCTCCTGATCGTCCGCGACCTCCTCCTCGGCCCCCAGCGCTACACCGATCTGCTGGAAGGACTACCCGGCATCGGGACGAACCTGCTCGCAGCCCGGCTGCGCGAACTGGAGGAATCCGGGGTCGTCGAGCGCGCGGTGCTTCCTCCCCCGGCCGGGTCTGCGGTATACCGGCTTACCGGCGACGGCCGGGCACTGGAGCCGGTGATCTTCGCGATCGGGCGGTGGGGCTCCCGCTTCCTCGGCCAACCCCGCGACACCGACATCCTCGTTCCCCGCGCCTACCTCGTGGCGATGCGCTCGCGGTTCCGGCCCGGGGCCGCGGCCGGGCTGACACAGACCTGCGAGCTCCGGGTCGGTGAGCACGTCTTCGAGGTCCGGGTGGACCACGGCACCTGCACCACCCGTGAGGGTGACGCAACCCAGCCCGACCTTGTCATGATCATGGACGTCGAAACGCTCAACGCATTGCTGCTGGAAGGACTAGCCCCCCAAACGGCCATCGCCGAAGGGCACCTGACCCTGATCGGCGACCCAGCCACGGCCGATCGCTTCGTGGCGATGTTCGCTACCCGTCCAGCAGGAACCCCATCACCCCCAGCGGACCAGGCGCACCACGATCCCCGGACCAAGGCCGACCCGACCACAAAGCCGATTGACACATAACCGGGCAATCAGAGTGGTCACCTCCGGCTCCGCGACCTCTCCGGCTCCGCCACCGAGTCGGCAGGGAGAGTGTGGGTAGTGCTTCCGGCCCGGCTTCCCCGATCTTGATGTGATGGGCGCGTAGGGTCGGGAGCCTGGGTCCCGGCCTGACCTCCGAGTCGGCTGACGCCGCTTCGGGTTGTCCTGCGACACGATCTGTCGGCCGTCCCCGGGCATTACCAACCCTGCTGGGCGTGACCTGATAAGAGCTTGCACGCTCCATTCGAGCGGCCCATCCCTAATCCGAAGTTGCCGTAGCTCTCTGTAGGTATTGCGCCCTGAACTGCCGTTTCGGTGAGATCCAGCCACGGAGTGTAGTCAGAAAATCGGCGTGTCGCTACCGGAATCTGCAATGGCTTACCACTATGATCTGGTTATGGCTGGAGGAAGCGGGAAAGTCCACGTAGTCAGAGTCAGCAAGACCGGGTACGTGGACAAGCAAGGCCGCCGCAAGGACTACTCCTCGGCGTACCTGCGCCGCACCTACCGGGAGGCCGGCACGGTCAAGAACGAGACCGTCGCCAACCTGTCCGCGCTGCCCGGCCACGTCATCGACTGGATCGACGCCGGCCTGAAAGGCCAGCAGATGGTCCCCGCCGCCGGCGCGGTCACCATCACCGGGTCGCTGCCGCACGGCCACGCCGCCGCCGTCCACGCCATCGCCGCCAAGCTCGGGCTGCCCGCCGTGCTCGGCCCGGCCGGCCCGCACCGGGACCTGGCAATGGCGCTGATCATCTCCCGGGTGATCCGGCCGGGCTCCAAGCTGTCCACCTTGACCTGGTGGGCCGACACCACCCTGGGCACCGACCTCGGCGTCGCGGACGCCTCCACCGACGACATCTACGCGGCGATGGACTGGCTGGAGCACCGGCAGGACGCGATCGAGGCCAAGCTCGCGGCCCGCCACCTGGCCCCGCAGGCCAACCCGTCGAAGATGGCGCTGTTCGACCTGTCATCCTCCTGGCTGGAAGGCCGGTGCTGCCCGCTGGCCGCCCGCGGCTACTCCCGGGACGGCAAGAAAGGGAAACTGCAGATCGAGTACGGGCTGCTCACCGACCCGTCCGGCCGGCCCGTCGCGGTCCGGGTGTTCCCCGGCAACACCGGCGACCCCGGCGCGTTCACCGAGATCGTCACGGTGGTGCGGGACAAGTTCAGGCTGGCCAAGATGGTCATGGTCGGCGACCGCGGCATGATTACCAGCGCCCGGATCCAGGCCATGAACCAGGCCGACGACGGGACGCAGCGGCCGGACGCCTACGAGTGGATCACCGCGCTGCGCGCCCCGGCCATCCGCAAGCTGATGGCCGACGACGGCCCGCTCCAGCTCAGCCTCTCCGGCCAGCAGGACCTCGCCGAGATCACCTCCGGGGACTTCCCCGGCGAGCGGCTGATCGCCTGCCGCAACCCGGTGCTGGCCGCCGACCGGGCCCGCACCCGCGAGGAACTCCTGGCCGCCACCGAGAAGCTGCTCGCCCCGATCATCACCCGCGTCCAGGCAGGCCGCCTGCAGGGCGCCGGGCCGATCGGCGTCGAGGTCGGCAAGGTGATCACCAAGTACAAGACTGGCAAGCACTTCGCCGTCACCATCACCGATGACAGCCTGGCCGTGACCCGCAAGCAGGACAAGATCGACGCCGAGGCCGCCCTGGACGGGTTCTACGTGCTGCGCACCCCCGTCCCCGCCGCCGAGCTCGACGCCTCCGCCGTGGTCACCGCCTACAAGAACCTCAAATACGTCGAGCGGGACTTCCGGCACATCAAATCCGACGACCTGGACCTGCGGCCCGTCTTCCACCGCCTCGAGGAACGCGTCAAGGCGCACGTGCTGATCTGCATGCTCGCCTGCTACCTCACCTGGCACCTGCGCCGCGCCTGGGCCCCGCTGACCTACACCGACCAGGACCCGCCCGAGCAGGACAACCCCGTCGCCCCGGCCCGCCGCTCCGCGACCGCCCAGGCCAAGGCCTCATACCAGCACGATGCGGCCGGGCAGCCCTACCGCAGCTTCCGCGGCCTGATCGAGCACCTGGCCACCCTGACACGCAACCAGGTCCGGTACACCGGCACCCAGGTCACCATCGAGATGCTCACCGAGCCGACCAGCACCCAGCGGCAGGCCTTCGAGCTCATCGGAGCTCCGATCCCGCTGACCTTGAAGTAGTCAGAACGCCACCCATCCGATCCAGCAAAACACCAGGTCAGACCAGGAATCGCCTGCCGAATTGGCCGTAACTTCGGCCTAATGTCCGCGACCCAGCAATAACCCGGCCAGATCACCAGCCTGCCAGGCCAAGGCACAGTAAGGCTGCGGTCACCACGGTGGCGGGCCGGGCAGATCGCACAGCATTCCCTCTCCGCCGGTGCCGACTCACCTCCCAGTACGGGCACCGGTCGCCGGGCGTTCACCCAGATGGAACAGCGCCGGCGGCGCTACGCTGCTGTGTCGTGCAGGAGACGCGCCTGGACACTGCCCGGATCCGGGCGGCTCGCCGGGTAATCGACCCGATTTTTCTCGACACTCCGCTGTACCGCTGCGAAGCGCTGGAGCCCGGCCTCGGGTGCACGGTGAGCATCAAGCTCGAAACGGCGAACCCGGTCCGCAGCTTCAAGGCCCGCGGCACCGAGGTAGTCGCGAGCCTGCTCGCCGGCCATGGCTCGCGAGCCGTGGTGTGCGCCAGCGCGGGCAACCTTGGCCAGGCCCTGGCCTGGTCCGGTCGCGGCCGGGGGCTCGACGTCACCGTCGTGGCATCCCGCTTTGCGCCTGCGGTCAAGCTTGATCGCATCCGCGCACTGGACGCCAGGCTGGAGCTGGTGGACGGCGACTTCGACATGGCTCGCGAGCGGGCGGCGGCCGTCGCGCGGTACGACGGCATCCGGCTGGTCGAAGACAGCGCCGACATCGAGACCTGCGAGGGCGCGGCGACCATCGGCCTGGAACTGGCGGACACCGTGCCGTCGTTCGACGCCGTCCTGATTGCCCTGGGCGGCGGGGCGCTGGCCACCGGTGTGGGTCATGTGATCAAGGCCCGGGCGCCCGAAGTCGAGGTGATCTGCATCCAGCCGCTGGGCGCACCGGCGATGACACACTCCTGGCGCCAGCGGCGCGTCGTCACCACCGGCCCGGCCAGCACCATCGCTGACGGCGTCGCCGGCCGGCGTCCCATCCCGGCCGTCCTGGACGACCTCCTCCTGGTCGCTGACGACGCCGTCCTGGTCCAGGAGGCTTCGATCATCGCCGGCATGCGGATGCTCCTGGACCACGCTGGCCTCGTCGTCGAACCGTCGGCCGCGCTCGGCATCGCGGCGATCCTCGAAGACCGTGACCGCTTCGCCGGCCGGCACGTCGTCACCATCGTGTGCGGCAGCAACGTCGACCTAGACGCCTACCACCGCTGGGTCGGTGCGGCTCCCATCCACAGGTCTTGACAATTGCTCTCACCACCCCTGCAACCCCGGAACTGCGACCACCGAAACTTCATCCGCATCGATTCGTACGCGAAGGGACGTTCATAAAGCTCCCAGATTGATCGCGGTACGAGTCTGCGCAGGCAGGATAGGGTACCGAGGTAGATCGCGCCGTTGCCCGCAGCGGACCGGCCGGCCCTGCCCGGCCGCATTCCCCTCGTTCGGTCAAGGTGCGACGCCGCCGGGCGGCGACCGTGGTGTTATTCTCCGCCGATTAGGGTGCCAAGCAGCTTGGCGTAGCGCAGCAGGTGCATATCGCCGATGTACTGCTCGCGGACGTGGGCATGCGCGGCCTGTCCCATCCGCGTCGCCTGGTCCTGGTCGCCGAGCAGGAGGCGGGCTGCCGATCCGAACGCTTCCAGGTCGGCGGGATCGGGCAGCAGGATTCCGGTGCCCTCGCCGATCTGGTCGATGATCCCGCCGACCGCTGAGCCGATGACGGGCCGTCCCTTCCACATTCCCTCCGCTACGGTCAGCCCGAACCCTTCCGCCAGGCTCTTCTGGGCGATGACGGTGGCGTGCCGCTGCAACGCGTTGACCATGGCCGCGTTCTCGTCGATGTCATCCAGCGGCAGGGTAACCAGCAGGATCCGCGTCCGGGCAGCGGGGCTCAGATCGCGCCACTGCAACAGGCACTCGCCGTAGACCGCTGCGCCCTCAGGGTCGTCGCTCACATTCTTGACCGCCGGGCCGACCAGCATCAGGTACCCGTCACCGACGGGCGCGACATGGTTGGCGAAGCCGCGCATGACCCCGGCCATGTCCTTGAGCCGGTCCCAGCGGGAGACCTGCACCAGCACCGGATCATCGGGTCCGGGGCGGCCCTCGCCAATGATGACGGCTGGCCTGGTGACGACGTCCTCCTCGCCGTCGCGGCGCACGAACGTTGCGGGCGCCGTCGGCGCTGCACCATCCAGCACGCCCAGCCTCACCAAGATGGCCTGCACGGTATCGGCGGCGAGCTGCTGGTTCTTCGGGGAGAACGGGTCGATCGACGGCGGGATGATCCACGCCTTGCCAGCGGGGATCCACGCCGGGACGTATTCCCGGCGCGAGAATACGAACGCCTCCGCAGCGGCCAGGTGCGGCCGCAGGAAGTCCCACCCTGCCCGGGTCACCTCGTTCTCCCAGTCCACGCCGATGTGGCAGCGCCACACCACCCGGGCGCCCGCCTGCGCCAGCGGCGCGGCCAGGCCAGCGGTCTGCGGGTCGTGCAGCAGCACCACATCACCGGGCCGGACCCGGGCAGCCAGCTCCGCGGCGTTCGCGGCCAGCATCTGCGCGTAATGACCGGCCTCCGCCGCGCCGAGCGGGCCTCCGGACGGGCTGCCGTGGATCTGGTTGTGCAGCCGCTTGGTGATTGCGAAGAACTCGGCGTCGCCGGTGATCACCAGCCAGCCGATGGGGATGTCGAGATCCTGGACGTACCCGACCAGGACCTGCAGCATCTCGGCGACCCCGCCGCCTGCTGCGGTCGAGTTGACGTTCCAGATGGTGCGCCCGGCCAGCACCTGCCGGGCCTGGCCGGCGGTCCGGGCCAGCTCCGCATACCGCGGGGCGCCGATGACCGGCTCCAGCCGGGACACAGGCAGCCGCGGCACCTCCACCGCATGCAACAGGCTCACGGCATCCGCCTTCCCGGTCGCACCCGGCCGGGCCGCTGATCAAGGCGTAACATGCCCGCTACGTGACTCAGCACGAGCGATAAGAGTCAACCACGGTCACTCACCGCGGATCAAGTACATCGGCTCAGGCCACACACAGTATCCGCAAGCCGCGATCAGCCAGCGCCAGCCACTTCCCGTCTGACTGAGCCTATGTAGCCTGCGCCACTGGCGACGACCAGCTTTTTGACATCCTCCCCTGCCTGAAGGCGGGGGATTCCAGCTACCCACGTCCGGTTAAGGAGGCAAGCAGGTGAGGTTCGCGGTTCACGGGCCGGGCTGCCCCGTCGCCTCCCCGCGCAGTCACGGCGTGCCCCGCCGCGATGTTGATGGCCGCGTTCACGTCCGCGTGGCAGGCGAAACCGCAGGCAGTGCACCGGAAGACGGCTTGACTCTCACGCGAGTCCCGGTCCACCTGCCCGCACGCCGAGCACCGCTGGCTCGTGTAATGCGGCTTGACCTTCTCCACCCGGCCGGGCGCCTTGTCCTCCAGCCGGCGCACCAGCAGGCCCCACCCCGACCGCAGGATCCCCCGGTTCAGCCCGGCCTTGGCCCGGACATTCCGGCCCGGATTCTCCCGCGTGCCCCGCGCGGACCGGGTCATGGTACCGATCTGCAGGTCCTCGACCCGGATCACGTCGAACCGCCGCGCGATGCCGGTGCTGGCCTTCTCCGCCCAGTCCTTGCGCCGGTCCGTCTCCCGGGCCCGCAGCCGGGCGATCGCGCATTTGACCTGGCCGCGGCGGTTCGAACCCCGCGCCGCGCGGGCCAGCCTGCGCTGCAGCCGCCGCAGCCTGATCCGCTCCCGCCCGGTCAGGCCGGGGCAGCGCAGCAGCTCCCCGGTCGACAGGGCCGCGGACACCGCCACCCCCCGGTCAATCCCCACCACCTGGCCATTACCCGGTGCCGGGACCGGATCGGGAACGGCCGCGAAGGCGACATGCCAGCGCCCGGCGCGGTCCATCCTCACCCGGTAGGACTTCACCTCCGGCGGCACGGCGCGGGACCAGCGGAACCTTACCCAGCCGGCCTTGGGCACCCAGACCTGGCCAACCTTACGGGACACCCGGCGCACATCCCACTGCCTGCCGCGCCGCCCGGTGATCCGGAACCCCTCATCCCGCCCGGCCTTGCGCCACGACGGCCGCCCGGCCGGGTTGCCCGGATCAAAGAACGCCGCCATCGCCTGGGCGAAGTCGCGCAGCGCCTGCTGCTGCACCGTCTGGAACCCGCGGCCAGCCACGGGTGCCCGGCTCGGGCGGCGGTGAGCTGCCGGCACTGCTCCAGGTAGCCCGGAGCGTTCCTGCGGCCCGGGCGCCAGTGGGCGTGCTGCTCGACGGCGAGGTTCCACAGGTACCGGGCGTGGCCGCAGTGGTCCCGCAGCACCGCTTCCTGGGCGGTTGTGGGGTGCAGCCGGTACCGGGACATGCGAACACACTAGCGAACACCACTGACATTTCCGGGGAGGTGACGCGGCGTTTCCTCCCCGGCCTAAAGGCCGGGGTCTCCACGCCGCGATCATGATGACCGGTGTCCGATCCGCGGGTTCCGGTTTCATCCGCCGAGTACCTGCCCGTCCGGAACGTGACGCGGACCGGTCACACGCACGTCGCCCACGGCCATGACGCCCGCGCCGAAGGTGACGTCGCCTTCGACCTCGAACCGGCGGCAGCGGCGCAGCGACGGCGCCCCGGCAGGAAACCGTTGCTCGAAGTCGGGCAGCAGCTTGTAAAAGTCCTTGTCCAGGGTGGCGACGGGCCCGGGGCCGTCGAAGCTGGGCCTCATCCGCCCGTCACTGGTGAGCTCGTAGGCGTCGGAGCGCACCACCAGCAGGTCGTCCGTGGTCTTCACCGGGGCGAACCTCGAGCGGGGGACGTGGACCGCCCGAGCGCCGGGGATCGAGCCGATCGCCGCGCCCATCGCCGACTCGAGCTGGATCACCGGGGTGCTGGCCGGGTCGCGCGGGTCAACGGTCTCGCGGTTGACGATCAGTGGCAAAGCTGGTGCCGCCGGGTCGGCGGCCTGCAGGTCCTTGAGCGCGCGCAGGTCGATCCAGATGTTGTTGGTGTTGTACCAGCGCCAGCGCTCGACGTCGGTGAAGGAGGTGTCGCCGTCGGGCACCTGCGCCGTCTCCCGCAGCACCACCCGGCCTTGGTAGCGGGCGAGGTGGCCGCCCTTGCGGTCGGCCGGGGTGCCGCGCACCGCCTCCAGCGCGAACGGCACCTGCTCTGCGGCTAGCCATGCGGCGATCCGGACGTCGGCGAGCGCGCCGAGGTTGTCGGAGTTGGACACGAAGGCGTAGCGCAGCCCGGCGCCGAGCAGGGCATCCAGCGTGCCGGACGCCGCCAGCGCGGTGTAGATATCGCCGTGCCCGGGCGGGCACCACTCCAGCTCCGGGTCGGCCGGCCACTGCACCGGCTGCAGGTCATCCGCACGGATCTTGGGCTCGCGACCCTGCAGGAAGTCCAGCGGCACGCCAGGCACGCCCAGGCCATCGTAGCGGCGCAGCGCGTCTAGCGAGAGGTCGCGGGTGGTCGCGGAGTTCATCAGCACGAGCGGCAGCCGGGCGCCGTGCCGCTCGCGCAGTGCCAGCACCTGCGTAGCGAGGACATCGAGGAAGCTCGCGCCGGGCTTGACCTCGAGCAGCGACTTCGGCCCCGACAGGCCCATGCTCGTCCCCAGCCCGCCGTCGAGCTTGACGATCGCCAGCCGGTCGAGCACGTCACGGGCCTGGCCGGGTGCCGGCTCGGGCAGCTCGTCCAGGCGCGGCAGGTCCGCAAGCGGCTCCAGGACCTCGCCCGGCAGGCGTCCGGCCTGCGGCTCACCCAGCTGCCGCAGGCGCCTGCGCAGGGCGGCCAGCTCAGCGGCGCGGGCGCCGCCGGCCTCCGCCTTGGCCAAGACAGCGGCCACATGGCCGGGCGTATTCATGCTCTGATTCTCCTCCTACGAGCCGATGCGGCCGCAGCGAAGGCCGGTGCGGGTCCCAAGCCGCTTCGGTCTATCTAGTCCGAAGTTACGGCCAGTTCGGCAGGAGATTTCGGGTCTGACCTGGGCTTTTACCGGGTCGGCCGGGTGGCGTTCTGGCTACTTCAAGGTCAGCGGGATCGCGGCGCCGATGAGCTGGAAGGCCTGCCGCTGGGTGCTGGTCGGCTCGGTGAGCATCGGGATGGTGACCTGGGTGCCGGTGTACCGGACCTGGTTGCGGGTCAGGGTGGCCAGGTGGTCCAGCAGGCCGCGGAAGCTCTGGTAGGGCTGCCCGGCCGGGTCGTGCTGGCCGGAGGCCTTGGCCTGGGCGGCCGGGGAGCGGCGGGCCGGGGCGACGGGGTTGTCCTGCTCTGGCGGGTTCTCGTCGGTGAAGGTGAGCGGGGCCCACGCGCGGCGCAGGTGCCAGGTGAGGTAGCAGGCGAGCATGCAGATCAGCACGTGCGCCCGGACGCGTTCTTCGAGCCGGTGGAAGACGGGCCGCAGGTCCAGGTCGTCGGCCTTGAGGTGGCGGAAGTCCCGCTCGACGTATTTGAGGTTCTTGTAGGCGGTGACCACGGCGGCCGCGTCGAGCTCGGCGGCGGGGACGGGGGTGCGGAGCACGTAGAACCCGTCCAGGGCGGCTTCGGCGTCGATCTTGTCCTGCCGGCGGGCGACGCCCAGGCTGTCCTCGGTGATGGTGACGGCGAGGTGCTTGCCGGTCTTGTACCTGCTGATCACCTTGCCGACCTCGACGCCGATCGGCCCGGCGCCGGTGAGTTTCCCGGCCCGGACCCGGGCGAGGAGGGGGGCGAGCAGCTTCTCCGTGGCGGCCAGAAGGTCCTCGCGGACCCGGGCGCGGTCGGCGGCCAGCACCGGATTGCGGCAGGCGACCAGCCGCTCGCCGGGGAAGTCCGGCGAGGTGATCTCGGCCAGGTCCTGCTGGCCGGAGAGGCTGAGCTGGAGCGGTCCGCCGTCGGCCATCAGCTTGCGGATGGCGGGGGCGCGCAGCGCGGTGATCCACCCGTAGGCGTCCGGCCGCTGCGCGCCGTCCTGCGGCTGGTTCAGGGCCCGGATCCGGGCGCTGGTGATCATCCCCCGGTCGCCGACCATGACCATTTCCCGCAGGCCGAACTTCTTCCGCGCCACGTCCACGATGGACGTGAACGCGGACGGGTCGCCGGTGTTGCCGGGGAACACCCGGACCGCGACCGGGCGCCCCTCGGGGTCGGTGAGCAGCCCGTACTCGATCTGCAGCTTGCCTTTCTTGCCGTCCCGGGAGTACCCCCGGGCGGCCAGCGGGCAGCACCGGCCCTCCAGCCACGAGGACGACAGGCCGGACAGCGCCATCCGCGACGGGTTGGGCTGCGGGCCGAGGTGGCGGCGGGCCAGCCCGGCCTCGATCGCGTCCTGCCGGTGCTCCAGCCAGTCCATCGCGGCGTAGAGGTCATCGGTGGACGCCCCGGCCACGCCGAGGTCGCCGCCCAGCGTGGTGTCGGCCCACCAGGTCAGGGTGGACAGCTTGGAGCCCGGCTGGACGACCCGGGAGATGATCAGGGCCAGGGCCAGGTCCCGCTGGCGGCCCGCCGGGCCGAGCAGCGCGGGCAGGCCCAGTTCGCGTGCCATGGCGTGCACGGCGGCGACATGGCCGTGCGGCAGGGACCGGGTGATGGTGACCGCCTCGGTGGCGGGGACCAGTTGCTGGCCCTTGAGCCCGGCGTCGATCAGGTCGATGACGTGGCCGGGCAGCGCGGACAGGTTAGCCACGGTCTCGTTCTTGACCTGGCCGCCGTCGCGGTAGGTGCGCCGCAGGTAGGCCGAGGAGTAGTCCTTGCGGCGGCCCTGCTTGTCCACGTACCCGGTCTTGCTGACTCTGACTACGTGAACTTTCCCATTATTCCGCGCCATAACCAGATCATAGCCGGTATGCCCGGGTAATCCCGGTGGCGACACGCCGAACTTTCTGACTACGCTCTATGGCCGGATCTCACCGAAACAGCAGTTCAGGAGGCAATACTTACAGAGAGCTACGGCAACTTCGGTCTAGTTGTTCCGGCGCGGCGGGCAGCATCAGCGGTGAGGGCAGACCCGGCAGAAGACCTACTGGCCACTCGTCCGTCGATGCGTTCACGCAGCAGGTCGGCGTGCCCGACGTGCCGGGGGGCCGGTCACACGGGCATCAGCCCGTGCAGGGGGAAGACCGCGTTGCGGGTGGCCATGATTGCCCGGTCGACCGGATCGCCCAGATCGTAGCCGGACCCGAACGGCACCAACACCGCAGTAGCCCCGTCGGTCATGCGCTCGGGTGCGGTCAGGCCGGTGCGCCGCGCCACGTAGTCCCGCCACGGCGCGGGCGTGGGCGCGCCCGGGTCGATCGGCTGGCCTGCGGCCTCGGCGAGCAGGTGCGTCCAGCTCCTTGGGACGACCTGGACCAGGTCATATCCTCCGCCGCCGGTGAGCAGCCAGCGTCCGCCGGCCAGGTCGTGGGCCAGCGCATGGATCGCGGCATGAGCAGCGCGCTGCCCATCGATGCTCAGCTCCAGGCGGGCCAGGGGATCCAGCCGGTGGGTGTCGCAGCCGTGCTGGCTGACCAGCACCTGCGGGCGAAAATGCCGCAGCAGCGGCGGGACGATCGCGTGGAAGGCACGCAGCCAGCCCGCATCGCCGGTCCTGGCGGGCAGCGCGACATTGACCGCTGACCCCTCCGCGCCGGGGCCGCCGGTCTCGTCGGGCAGGCCGGTGAAGGGGAACATGGCCGCTGGATGCTGGTGCAGGCTGATCGTCAGCACCCGCGGGTCGGCGTAGAACGCGGCCTGCACCCCGTCGCCGTGGTGCGCGTCGATGTCCACATAGGCGATGCGCTCGGCGCCGTGTCCCAGCAGCCAGGCGATCGCGATCGCCGTGTCGTTGTAGACCCCGTACCCGCTGGCACGAGCGGCCATCGCGTGATGCATGCCGCCCGCGATGCTGGCCCCGTGCTGGGCCGGGCCCGACCAGACAGCGCGGGCCGCGGCCAGGGTCGCCCCGGCCACCAGCGCCGATGCCCGGTGCATGCCAGCAAATACCGGCTGGTCCCCGGTGCCCAGCCCGAACGCCCGCGCGTAGCGGAACTGGGTCGCCTCCAGGCCGCGGGCACCAAGGTCGTCGGCCCAGCCGCTGACCGTCCGGACCGCCGCAATGTACCGGGCGTCGTGCACAAGCTCCAGGTCTGCGTCGGTAGCCGAATCCGGGGCCGCCACGGTCACACCGGGCCGGGTCCATAGCCCGAACTCGTGCCCGAGTCGCATCGTCAGCTCCAGGCGCATCTGCGCCAGCGGATGGCCCGGCCCGAAGTGATAGTCAGTCAGCCGCTCGTCCCAGGCCATATGCAAGGTGCAGGTCATCCTGCCACAACCCCTTTGCCTCGTGCCGGCTTGCGGCTTCGCCGGCCAGCCGCCCATACTCGGCAGATCCGCTGAGACAGCGGGTTCCAGGTCCTGACCAGCCAGGGCGACTTCCTCTGCTATCGCGGCGAGAACTCCGGCAGCGACCACGATGCCAGGCGGGCGCAGCTGAGGTAAGGGTCCTTGGTCACATCGCACCAGAGGCCGGGGTCCGCTGCTATGGATCTGGAGTAATAGGAGGAATCCGGTCCGGGCGGGAGGCCGGCGGCGTACGACACCAGGGGAGGCCGCGGAGAAGCGCCCCATCGGAATCTCCTATGCGACCGAGATCCCCTCACGTGAGCACCCAGGAATGAGGTTAACGACCCTGCGCGGCGCGGACCTTGGCCAGGACACCGGACCGGTCGTGGGACGCGATCGCATCGAGCAGGCGGCGAGTATCCGCGGCCACGCCTGCGGCGCTGGTGACGGCATGGGCCCGGGCGAAGGCCTGTGTCGCCTCGGCGGCCCGGACCGGGTCGCCGGTGGCCGCGGCCAGTCCGCTCAGGGCCAGGGCACGCGCCTGCAGCGCGGCAATGTTCCTGTCCGCTAGGGCCAGCAGCGCGCCGGCGGCCGTGACCGCGTCGGCGAATGCCCGCATGCCTTCGTCGACACGCTGGAGCTCGAGCAGGGCGAGCCCTTCCAGCAGCCAGATCGTCGGCTTCTCCCTCGGGTACGGCAGCTCCCGTCCCGCAGCCGTCGCAGCCAGCGCCGCAGCCGGATCACCCAGCTGGAGCTGGGCCCGTGCCAACCACGACCGGGCCTCCGCCGCCGGCTCAATGTCGCCGGTGGCATCGGCCACATTCACCGCCTGGCCGAGCAGCGTCACCGCCCGGCGCACGTCGCCCGACGCCAGCCAGGCCCGGCCCAGATAGTCAAGCGCGTTCGCCTCGCCGTAGCGGTGGCCGATGTCGCGGGCGATGGCCAGGGCCTGACTGTGCAGGTCGATGGCCCGCCGGTAATCACCCAGGTGCTCGTGGCAGAGCCCCAGGTTGCCCAGATGGAGGCCCTCGGCGTAACGGTCGCCGACGTCGTGGGCGATAACCACGGCCTGGGTGAGCAGGTCGATGGCCTGCCGGTAGTCGCCCAGATCATGATGGCAGTTCCCCAGGTTGCCCAGTTCGTTGCTCTCGCCCTGGCGGTAGCTGATGTCGCGGTGAATGGCCAGAGCTTGGGTGTGCAGGTCGATGGCCTGCCGGTAGTCGCCCAGATCATGATGGCAGTTCCCCAGGTTGCCCAGGTGGGCGCCTTCGACGTTGCGGTCGCCGACGTCGCGGGCGATAACCACGGCCTGGGTGAGCAGGTCGATGGCCTGCCGGTAGTTGCCCAAGTGGCCGTGGCAGAGCCCTAGGTTGCCCAGCTCGTTGCCTTCACCTCGGCGGTAGCCGACGTCGCGGTGAATGGTCAGTGCCTGGGTATACAGGTTGATGGCCTGCCTGTAGTCGCCCAGCCTGAGGCAGCAGTCCCCCAGGCTGAGCAGGTGGCTGGCGTTAGCGGTGGGGTCGGTGATCTGCCCGTGGATGCGCCCGTGCAGGTCGACCAGGGTGCGGTAGTGGCCCCACACCTGCAGGTAGTCGAAGTCGATGTCGTTCAGCACGGTGGCCGCGGTGTCATAGTCGCCGGTGTCGCAGCGCAGCTCGAACTCGGCCAGCTGCGGCTGGACGTCTTCCAGGGTGCGCCAGGACTCCCGCGGCGTCCGGATCTGGGTGTAATAGTCCGCGGCGCGAGCCTGCAGGCCGGTGAGCGTGAACGCGGCCGGGGAATCGCCTGGGCTGCCGGAAGGGAGTCGGCTGCGCGCATAGTCGCGGTCGATCGGGTGCAGGTCGTAGTGCCGGTCCTGAAAGCGCACCAGCTGGCGACGGACCAGCCGGGTCAAGATGGGCGCGGCGTCGGTGGTGGGGTTGACCGGCCGGAGCAGGAAGTCCACCCCGACCGCCGACACCGGCGCGGGATAGACGGCCAGGGCTTGCATCACTTGCTGCGCCGGGGCGTCCAGCAGCTCGTAGGCCTCCCCGACCAGCACCTGGATGACCTGGTCTTCTGGCAGGTGGCCGGTGCGGTCGAGCAGGTCTTGGGGGGTGAGGGTGCCGTCGGCGTCCAAGATCGCCTTGACCGCCTCCAGCGCCCGCGGGAAGCCGCGGGTGAGCTGACGCAGGTCATCGAGCAGCTCGTCGGGGGCGTCGCGCAGCCCGAGGCGGCCGTCATCGTCGAGCTCGCGCAGGACGGTTTGGGCGTCCGGGGAGCCCAGGCCCTCCTCCAGTCGCAGCTGACGTTGTGCGGCGGGCTCGATCTTCAGCAGCGCGGCCGGTAGTACCCGGGTCGTGGCGATCACCGTGACCGCATGCGCGGGCGCGGTCAGCACAGTGCTCAGTGCCTGATGCAGCGCCTGCTCGGTAAGCGTTTCGCGCTCGGCATCCATCACCGATTCCAGGTTGTCCAGCAGCACCACCACCGGCTCCCCAGCCGGGAAGGCCTCCAGCAGGGCCAGCGTCATCTCCGCCGGGGTGTGGTGCGGGTCCTGGTAGATGCGGTGCAGCCGCTGTGTCTCCTGCGCCGGCAGCAGGCGCAGGAGATCCGCGACCAAGGTCGGGTACTCCACCTTGTGTACGCCGTTGCTGCTCAGGTAGACGATCCCGGCTATGGAGATCGCCGCCGAGTCGCTTTCCACGTCCGGGATGCGGCCAGCCTCAAGCCCCTTGAGCAGTCGGCACGCCATCGCGGTCTTGCCGATTCCGCCCCGTCCGGCCACGGTTACCATCCGGATGCCCGGGTCGGTCACGTATCGGGCCAGCCGCCGCGTCTCGACCTGGCGGCCCTGAAACCAGGCCGGCGCCGTCGCCGGCGGCGGGTTGACGAACTTCGATGCCCGCACCGGCTGCGGCTCGGCCGGGACCCGCTCACGCTGGATGCCGCTGGAGATGCGGGCGCTCGTCTGGGCCAGGCTTCGCAGCGAGCGTTCCACTAGCTGCCCGAGTTCGGCTGGGCTCGCGAAGGACCGCGTGGTCAGCTCGCTAGCTTGGACCCGGCTGCGGAACGCGTCTTGGCGTGCCCCGAACTCGCGATCGATCAATTTTGACGGCGGGATCGCCACATTCGCGTCGGTGTCGAGCAGGAACACCAGCCGGTCCAGGCGCGCCTCGGTGGCGGTGTCGAACTCCAGCTCGGTATACGACACCTCTGGCCGGTCGCGCACCGGGGAGCCGTACCGGGTGCTCAGCACCCCCACATACACCTCGCACCCCTGCACCCGCTCGGCGCACACCTGCGCGGGGGCCTGATCGGCGGCAGGAAAGTCGGCCATATCCACGATCACGTGCCCGGCAGCCGAGATCGCCCGCTCCACCGCAGCCACGTACGACATCCCACTCGGGAAGTCTCGTAGCTCGGAGGTGTGAGATACGAATACCCGCCATCTGGGACCGTCACGGGAACCATCTGAGCCAGCTAAGGCCATCACCCCTCCATCGGTACGCACCTGCAACCACCCGGATCCGGCGCAGCTAGGAATCCACCCAACCGCTGAGCAGGCATCGGGGCGATGACCAGGGTAGTCCCGCTGTCCCCGGTCAGGGAAAGGGTGGCATCACCAGTCCCAGGCCGCAAGTATGCGGATGGTGCCAGGCTCGTCTCCAGAGGAATGCGGAACGGCCCCGGGCAGGCCAAAGGGGCGCTCCCGGACACAAGAACACCCCCCTGAAACCATGGCGGAGACCCAGAACCAGGCTCAGGCCCCGGCCTTCACCCGCTCCGCGAACGCCGCCCATGTATCGGCGGCAAAGGCCAGCACCGAGCCGTCCGGGTCCTTGCTGTCACGGACAGCGATCAGCCGGGCGGCGTTGCCTACTTCGACGCACTGGCCGCCGTTGTTCCCGGAATAGCTTGACTTGCGCCAGGTTACGGCGCGCTTCCCGTCCATCGTTCCTCAGCCACTCTCGCAATCAGCTCTCGTGAGACCCCCTTGGGCAGGGCCTCACTCTGGAGGGACTTGTAGCGTAGCGTCACCCGGGACACCATGCCGGAGTCCTCGAAGACGCGCCCGTCTGTTATGTCCTCCACGTTCACGGTACCCGGATTGCCGTCCAGGTCAGCGACCGTGAACGCGCCGAGCAGCCCGGTATGCCCGCCGGCACTGTACGGCAGCACCTGGACGGTGATGTTCGGCCGCCGCGACATCTCAACGAGGTGCATGAGCTGGCCGTGCATGACGTCGGCCGGGGCGACCGGGCGGTACAGGACGCCCTCATCGATCAGCGCCCACAGCAGCGGCGGGGACGGGTCGTCCCGGGTCAGCACCTCCTGGCGGGCCAGCCGCGCCGCGACCAGGTTGTCGATCTCGTCCCCGGCGGTGTTCGGCCGGGTGGCCAGCACCGCGCGGGCGTAGCCGGGGGTCTGCAGCAGCCCAGGAACCAGGCTGTGCTCGAACACGTACAGCGCGGTGGCCTCGGCCTCGTACGCGGCGAACGGCCGGAACGAGGCCGGGAACGGCAGGTCCCGCAGACGGCCCTCCAGCCGGGCGAAGGTCCCCGGGGTGCCGAACGCCTTGTCCAGGTGCACGGCCAGGTCCCGGGTCGGGACCCGGTGCAGCGCTTCGACCATGCTGATCGTGGACAGGCTGTAGGGGATCTGGTCGGCCAGGTCGGCCTGGGACCAGCCGCGCTGCTCGCGGGCCGCCTTCAGCTCATCGGCGAACAGCGACAGCGCCGCCGTGTCGCGCTCACGTACCGGTGACACCTGCTCACGTCCCCTCACACCCAGCCCCGGGCGCTTACGACCGCGCCGGGGCTCTTACGAACGCCCGTGACTTACAGCGCACGGTACGCCACCGCGTGAAGCTTGTCATGCGCGCCCGGGGACTTGGGAGATTCACCCCCGGGCGCGCCCCCGAGGGAGGAGACCCATGCCTGATACCGCGGAGATGGACAGCTACGAGATGCTGTGCGAGGACTGGGGCAGCGCCTACCTGATCACCCGGGCCTGCCCTGTCTCCCGGGAGGTGGCACCGTGAACAGCCCCGCACGGCCTGCCCTGAGCCACCCGCCGGTGCCCGACGGGGACGTGACCGTCGAGACGCCCAAGCATCCGGTGCACGCATTGACCACATATGAGCTGCGCGACTACCGCCGCGAACTGGAGCGCGCCATCGAGGGAATCTCTCCCGATGCCCCGGTCCAGGCCCATCTGCGCCGCAAGCTCGAGACAGTGATAACCGAGCAGGAAGACCGCGCCCGGCTGGCCACGCGCGACCACGACGTGACCGGCCTGACAGCCCGCCAGCTAGAGCGAGCCAGGCGCGAACTGCAGGCCAGCCTGGCCCTGGTCAGACCGGACTCACCGGCCCGCGTGCCGATCCTGGCGCAGATGAGAGCCATCGAGACGGAGCTTGCCGGGCCAACCGCCGAGTGCCCTCCAGAGTGAAAGGAACTAACCTGACGCTGATCAGGAACTGACCCTGCCTTCCGATGACGGGAGGGGCGCATGCTCCCACCCAGGCTGATCCGCCGCCTCGTGCTGGCGCCGCTGGTGATCATCCTCGCGGTCGGGTTCCTGCTGCTCTCGCCGTTCCTGGCCCTGCTGGCCCTGGTGTTCGGGCTGGCCGCGCGGCCGCGGGCCGGCCAGATGCGGAGCCTGCGGCTGGTGGGGTTCGTGCTGGTCTGGTTCGTCGCGGAGACGGTGGCCCTGGTCATGCTGGCGGGCCTGTGGGTGGTGAGCGGGTTCGGCGGCCGGCTGCGCACCGAGCCTTACCAGAGCCGCCACTACGGGGTCATGCGCTGGTTCCTCGACTTGATGTACCGCGGGGCCGAACGGACCTACGGCCTGCGGGTCGAGGTCGACGAGCCGGAGTTCTCCGCTACGGAGGCGGCGGCGCGGCTGGCCCGGCCGGTGATCGTGCTGAGCCGACACGCCGGGCCCGGGGACTCCTTCCTGCTGGTGCACCAGCTGCTCAGCGTCTACCAGCGGCGGCCGCGGGTGGTGATGAAGGCCGCGCTGCAGCTGGACCCCAGCGTGGACATCGTGGGCAACCGGCTGCCGAACGTGTGGATCAGGCGCCAGCAGACCGGCGAGAGCATCTTCACCCGGGAGATCAAGCGGCTGGCTCACGGGCTGGACCAGAACGGCGCGCTGGTCATCTTCCCCGAGGGCGGCAACTGGACCCCGCACCGGTGGCGCCGGGGGATCCGCCGGCTGGAGCAAAGGGGCCGCCTGGACCTGGCCGCGCGAGCCCGGGACATGCCGAACCTGCTCCCGCCGCGGCCCGGCGGGACCCTGGCCGCCATCTCGGCCTGCCCGGATGCTGACGTGATCTTCGTGGCGCACGCCGGGCTGGACGCCATCGTCACCCTGGGCGACGTGTGGAGTAAGTTCCCCATCGGGCAGGTCATCCGGGCCAGGTGGTGGCGGGTGCCGGTCGAAGCTGTGCCGCGTGAGCTTGACCACGAAGGCCAGGTCCAGTGGCTGTACGACTGGTGGGAGCGGATCGACACGTGGATCTCCGAGAACCGGCCCGGCAGCGCCACGGTCCTGGAGGTTGCTGCCCCCGTGCCCGAGGACGAGACCGCCGAGCCGGTCGGGGAGTTACCCGGTCCTGGGGCAGGCACCACAGCCCGTTCGGGTGAATCATTTTTGGGGTAAGCCTCTCGACCCTTGTCCATGCAATCCGGCCTGGCTTTAAGACTGGATGCTCCCGCTTGGTGGAGAGTCAACAGTCCGCCGCGGGCTTGACTCTCCCGCTGGGGAGCTGACATGCCGGAAGTTATCGCGTAGCTATTCATCAAGCGTCGGCGGCTTTGATGTGGGGGCTGGGGCAATGCCGTATAGAACGGCGCGGTGGGCGGCCTGAGCCGCCGAGGCTCCGCGTCCGGCCTGGTAGACTGGTTCTCGGTGGTAGGCCCGGCCTGCATCTCCGCGGATCCCCCGGCGTGGACGAGGAGGATTCGAGGCCCTTGACATCTTCGTCCGCCAGCTCGATTTTCGGAGTTTTGATGATTGAAGGCATGTCCCGGGCCGAGATCCGGGAGTCCCTGCCCGAAGGCTTCTGTGACGACTGCTGGGAGCAGTCTCTAGAGCGGGCCCCGAAGTTCGGCACCGACCCGGAGAAGGACTACCACGACGTCTTCTACGTGACCCACATCTGGGATGGAATCTGACGCCCTTGCGCCCTGGCAGACATGACGCTCGGCCAGCACGCCTACAGCTATTGGCTAGCGGCCGTATCCGACTGAATTACCTGCCATTAGTTCGGCCAAGGTACCGTCGCCAGGACCGCACCTCCGTGACGTGCGGGGGAAATGAGGCTCCTGATGCCAGCGTGACTGTAGTTAAATAGGTTCCCTATTTAACACAAAACGGCCGCACAGGCCCATGTTAATTCGCTTGCGCAGTGATTATCGTGGTTCTGTCAGATATGCCGTAAGGGCGTCTTGGGTGACGTTGGGGGGGCCAGCGTGGTCAAGGGATTGCAGCCGGGGGATCCGCAGACGATCGGTCCGTACCGGCTGGTAGGCCAGCTGGGCAGCGGTGGCATGGGGCGGGTGTTCCTCGGCGTGTCCGCGGGCGGGCGGCCGGTCGCGGTCAAGGTCGTCCGCGCTGAGCTGGCGGCGGATCCGGAGTTCCGGAATCGGTTCGGGCGGGAGGTCGCCGCGGCGCGGCGGGTGAGCGGCGTGTTCACGGCCATGGTGGTGGACGCGGACGTCGACGGCCCGACGGCGTGGCTGGCCACGGCCTATGTTCCCGGGCCCTCGCTGACTGAGGCGATCAATGACCACGGGCCGCTGCCGGCGAGCTCGCTGCTGACACTGGCCGCAGGCCTGGCGGAGAGCCTGAGCGCGATCCACCGGGCGGGCGTGGTGCACCGGGACCTCAAGCCGTCGAACGTGCTGGTGGCGGAGGACGGCCCGCGGGTCATCGACTTCGGCATCTCCCGCGCGGTGGAATCCACGGCGCTGACGCAGGCGGGCCTGGTGATCGGCTCGCCCGGGTTCATGTCCCCCGAGCAGGCCGCCGGTTACGAAGTCGGGCCGCCGAGCGACATCTTCAGCCTCGGGGCGGTCCTCGCCTTCGCCGCCACGGGCGAGGGCCCGTTCGGCACCGGGACCACGGCGGCGCTGCTGTACCGCGTGGTCCATGGCGACCCCAGCCTGGACCGGGTGCCGTCCGAAGTCCGGCCGCTGATCGAGCGCTGCCTGGCCAAGGACCCCAGCCAGCGGCCCACCGCCGACGGCCTGCTCGCCGAGGTCGGCGCCCTCCAGCCGACGTCGAACTGGCTGCCCGAATCGATCATCCGCGCGTTCGCCCGCGATACCGCGTCAGGTCCCGCGCCTGCCACGGCCGCCAAGCCTTCCGCGCCCGCTGCGGCGCTCGGGTCGCTTGCGGCGCTCGGCATCGTCGGCGAGGCGGCGACACAGACCACGGCGGCCGGCGCCGCGGCGCAGGTACCCAGCGGGGAAAGCCTGCTGCTGGCTCCCCCAGGCAATCCGCCGACCCCCTCCAGGGGCATGCCGCCTTCCGGGGATACCCATCCTCCCGTGGGTGCGTACTATCAGCCCCCGCCCAGCCAGCCCCCGCCAGGCGGGAGAAACCGGCCGCAGCGCCGCTTGTGGCGGCCGATGGTGCTGGTCTGGATCATCGCCGGCATGATCGCGGCAGGCGCCGCCGGTTTCGCCGTGACCTCTCTCACCGGAGGGAAAACGCCCACCCCGGGCCAGTCCCCCGCCGGACTGACCTCCTCAGCAGCGGCATCCACGGCAGGCGGACGCGGCGCCCCCGGCGTGTCCGGCTCCGCGTCCTCCTCCTCGTCGGCTGCCTCCCGGAGCGCGTCCTCCCCGGCGAGCGCAGCAGCGTCATCGACCCAGGGCACATCCCAGCCGACGAGCGCGTCCGCATCCGCGTCCGCGCACACATCCCCGTCGCCGTCCGCGTCCCCGAGCGCCCGATCCTCCTCCGCCTCCCCCTCTCCGTCCCCGACCTCGGCCTCGGCCTCGCCTACATCCGCCTCCCCCACGCCGACGCCAACCACATCGACATCGGCCTCGGCGAGCACAGCCACGTCTTCAGCACCCGCAACTTCGGCACCCGCATCCACTCCGGCGACCACAGCCGCGCCGGCGAGCACAGCACCGTCGGCGTCCGTTTCCACGTAGCTGCCCTAGGTGAGAAAGGCCCAGTACGTCGCGCTAGGTGCAACGCGACATTCACCTGGTTCTTGCTGAGCCGAAGCGTCGACTCGCTGGTCGCCGCCCATTGCCACCCACTCGCGGATGCTGGTGATGGACGAGGCGGAGCGCGCCAGGACGCTCGCCACGATCCGCGATTTCCTGCACCGCCAGCCAGAGACCTCGGCCGGCGAGTTCACCCTGCCGCAGGTAACCGTCGCGCTGCGCGCCGGCCTTAGCCCTCGCGCCATTAGTTAGTCAGAGCCAGGTCCCACTTCGCACGGTAGTCATCAGCCGTCCGCATGGCTCTCGTGCCTGGCTGTTCCCAGGCCTACCCAGCGCGGGCGGGGGGCCCGTGGCTGTGCAGCACCTTCGTCTTGTCCTTGTTCCACGCCGTGGTCGTCCCGTCCGGATTCAGCACCAGGGTCCAGCCCCAGCGATGGATGACCACCTGGTGATGATAGAAACACAGCAAAACGCACTCTTTGGTGCTGGTCTTGCCGCCGTTGGCCTTGTGCCTGACATGGTGCACCTCACAGGCACTGGCGGGCTGGTTGCAGCCGCCTGCCCACCTGCAGCGCTTGTCCCGGAGGGTGACGGCGTTGCGGATCCCGGCCGGGATCGTCTCGGCGTAGCCGATGTCCAGCGGTAGGCTCGGACCGGCCAGCCGGGCGCCGAGCTGCCGGCGGCGCAGGAACGACGCCAGCCCGCCCGGACCCGACAACAGATCCACGGCCTTGCCGATCACGGCCTGCTCGATCGCCTCCCACGCCCGGCTGGTGTCCGCGGGCGCCCCGGCACCGGCGGTGTCATCGGTGCCGTCGCCGTCCGGGGTGCCATGACGGAGCCTGTGGAGCTGTACGCACAGCCGGACCAGGTCCTCCAGGGCCGCCGGGTTGACCTCGCCGGTGACGAACGGGGCCATCGCCGCGTCGCACGCCACCGCCTTCGCGGCGTCGCCGTCCAGCCACGCCCCGATATTTCCGCCGCCCTCGGCGGCCTCGGCGCGGTGCACGGCCCACGCGGCCCGCATCTGCTCGACCCACTCCCTGACCATGGTCGTGCTGCCGTCCATGGCCAGCAGCTCGGCCAGCGGGATGTGCACCCAGACCTTCACCGGCTGCCCGGCCCGCTCCGGCAGCATGCCCGCCGCCGCCAGCCTGCGCATCGCCTCCAGGAGCGCATCATGGCACCGCTGCTCCCGCGTCCGGGTGTCCTCCGCGTCCGCGGGCGCCGACAGGGCATCCAGCACCGCCTGCACCGCGGCGGCACACTCTGGGCTCAGGTCGCCGTGCAGCACCCCGGCGCCGCCCAGCGTGGTCACCAGCCGCAGCGCCCGGTCCTCGAACGACTCATCCTTGTCCTTATCGGGCTCCTCGGCCCGATACCGCACGTAGATCTCCGCGAACAGCCCGGCCAGGTCCGCCAGCCCCAGCCCGGAGACCGCGGCATCCGCCAGGATCTTGTCCGCGTCCTCCCGCCGCTCCTCCGGCAGCTTGTCCGTCCACAGGCACAACGTCCGCGCCGCCGACTCCGAGATCTCCCCGGCCGCCAGCGCCTCCGCGACCCGCGGGTGCGCCTCCGACCGCCGGACCCACGCGGTGTAGGCGACGGCGGCGCCCCTGGTGACGCCGGTCTTGTTGATGAGCCAGGCCCGCGGGCTGTAGTCCGCGTCGGCCGTGTAGCCCTGCCCGGCGGTGTACGCGCCCAGGATGAAGGTCCGCGCCGCCGTGGCCACCGAATTGACCTGCTCAAGGGCCCGCAGGGACCGGGCCTGCTCCTCGACCGCCATCGCGGTCGCGTCCGTGGCGGCGAGGTAATCCAGCCCGGCCCGGACCATCTGCATGGCCTCGGTGGCACTGGCGAAGACCGGGACGGTACCCACTGGGCTGCTCGCCTCCCTCCGGCTGCTCGGGCTGGTCAGCTGCCGTGGCTGTTCCTGAAGGTTCTCCTGTTCCCCGGTCGAGGCGACTGCCCCGGCCTTGATATCTCTCAGACTGCAGTTCGATTCTACTCCTCTGCTACGACATTTCCCGGACGCCACGCGGGCTCGTCAGCCCGAAATAACCCGCAAGATCAAGCCGCCCCGTAGGTACGGGCGTGCTCATGTCGTCAGCGTGGCGAGCTGGATCTCGAAGAGCTGGCCGGGTCAATGCCCATGGACGCGAAGTTCCCGGCGATTTCGAGGCTGACGATGCCGTGCAGGCGGCTGGACGATGCCGTGCAGGCGGCTGTAGGTTCTTAACAGACTTGGCCAATTTCTCATCGATCTGGCCAGCGGATGGCCGATCGGCCAAATCGATGAGTGTGACTCCTGTCCGGTCTCAGTTGCTGTGGCAGATTCTCAGTGCATGCGCAGATGATCTGGCGAGTCTCAGTAGTCGTGGCAAGTCATCCCGGCGACGGTGACATGGCGTGACTGATCGTTTTCTCAACTGAACGTTACTGTCTCATTGTCTCCGGCAAACTGCGGTGCGCGACAACGGGGCGAATCCCGGGAACCTGGGGCAGCACTCCCCTACGGTCGGTCCATGGCGGACGACGACGTCGTGGCCGGGCCGTGCATCGACGTGCGGCTCTTGGCGGGTCGGCTCGACGACTTCGCCGAGGCGGTAGGCGTCAAGAAGCCCGGCGGCAAGGTCCGCGCAGCGGACCTGCGCGGCAGGGCCGCCTGCCGCTGCTGGGCTATGCGACTTGGGCGGTGACCGGGGTGGCACGGTTCACGGGTCGGCCAGCTGGTCGCGGCGGCGGATGAGGTACGCCGTCTCGGCGGTGTTGCCGGCCAGCCCGATGGCCCGGTCGTACGCCGACCGCGACTCCTCGCTCCGGCCCAGCCGGCGCAGCAGGTCGGCTCGGGTGGCGTGGAAGGCGTGGTAGCCCTCCAGCGGCAGACCGTCAACCTCCGCCAGCGCGACCTCCGGGCCGTCGAGCTCGGCGACCGCGATCGCCCGGTTGAGCCGCACGATCGGCGAGGGGTCGAGGCGGACCAGCTGGTCGTAGAGCGCGATGACCTGCGACCAGTCGGTGTCGCGGACGTCGCGGGCGTCGGTGTGGACGGCGTTGACCGCGGCGAGGATCTGGTAGCGCCCCGGCGCCTGGCCGGAGGCGAGGCGAGCGCGGACCAGGGCGTGGCCCTCGGCGATCAGCTCGCGGTCCCAGGCGCCGCGGTCCTGCTCGCCGAGGGCGACGAGCTCACCGCTCGCCGACACCCGCGCGGCCCGGCGGGCCTCCGTCAGGAGCATCAGCGCCAGGAGCCCGGCGACCTCGCCGTCCGCCGGCATCAGGTCACGGACCAGCCGGGTCAGCCGGATCGCCTCGGCGGTCAGGTCGCTGCGGACCGACTCCTTCCCGGGGCCCGAGGCCAGGTAGCCCTCGTTGAAGATCAGGTAGAGGACGGCGAGCACCCCGGTGACCCGGGCCGGGAGCTCCTCATGTGACGGCACGCGATAGGGGATCTTCGCCGCCTTGATCTTCTCCTTCGCGCGGGTGATCCGCCGACCCATGGCGGTCTCCTGGACCAGGAACGCGCGGGCGATTTCGGGCACGGTGAGCCCGCCGACCATCCGCAGGGTCAGCGCAACCCGCGCCTCCATGGCGAGAGCAGGGTGACAGCAGGTGAAGACGAGGCGGAGCCGGTCGTCGTCGATGGCGCCGAGCGGCTCGGGGGCGTCGGACAGCATCAGCGCCTCCTTGTGCTTTTCCTCGCGCCTGGCCTCGCGCCGGACCCGGTCGATGGCCTTGCGGCGGGCGGTGGTGGTGAGCCATGCGCCGGGACTGGGAGGGACGCCGTCGACCGGCCAGCGCTCGACGGCGGCCGCGAACGCCTCGGCGGCCATCTCCTCGGCGATGTCGAGGTCCCCCAAGCGCCTGGCCAGGGTCGCGACCACCCAGGCCCACTCCTCGCGGTGGGCCCGGGCGATCACCTCGCCGACATCGGTCATTCGCCCAGGAACGGCCTGAGCTCGACCCTCCGGTTGCAATGCTTTGACCCCAGGGCGGCGAGCCGGAGCGCCACGTCGAGATGGGGGGCCTCGATGATCCAGAAGCCGACGATGTGCTCCTTCGACTCCAGGTAGGGCCCGTCGGTGAACACCGCCTCCCCGTCCCGGCCGTCGATGACGGTCGCCGTGTCGGGCGACGCGAGGCCGCCGGCAAAGACCCACTGGCCCTCGGCCCTGAGCTGCTCGTTGAAGACATCGATCGCGATCTCCTCCTCCGCAGTGGCGAGGTCGCCCGTGTCGTCGAGCACGGAAATCAGGTACTGCGCCATCGGAATCATCTCCTGTCGTCGTCTGGCCGCCCCCTCGGGCCGCCTGTCACCCCTTCTACGAACCCGCTGCCTCGATCCGGACGCGCTCCGCTGAGATTTCTTCGAGGATTTTCGTACGCCGCGCGGTACGGCGGGCGATCGGACGCGATGGCGGGGAGTGTTTGTGCTGATCCGCGGCCTCGATGCTACCGGTGTCACGCGGCCAGGAGCCGTCGCCGGTAGTTCTCACGCTCGAGCGGTCACTGCGACTGCCCCGCCACCAGCCGGCCAGCTCCTGGACACCACGCCAGGGGACATCGCCGGCCGCCCTGGCTTCCCCTTCCCCAGCCGTCCTCACCCGCTTGAGCCCCTCCGCACCAGCCTGGCGAAGCTCGCCAGCATCGCGGAAGACACGCTCCGTGAAGATGATGACCCCGGCCGAACCAGGAAGATGCCAAGTTAACTGAGACAAGCGAGGCAGCAGAATCTCAACCGATCTGGCATCCGCCCAGCTCACGCCAAGATCACCAGGCAGGAAAACTGAGACCGGACAACTCCCATCGATAGTCGTCACATGCCAGACGCTACTTGTCACTGTCCTGTGACATGTAAGTCGGCCCTTTGCCAATTAATGCGGCCCGTTCGCTGGTTTTGTCAGTAGAGTTGGCCCGTTCATGATGATCCCTGCGAGTGCTGGGCGGTCGGGTGACGGGTACTGCTG
>Ga0208565_1000204_pt1 | contig 48224 bp, 43 predicted proteins | sample Sb_taG_7_FD_187706 | JGI IMG/M metagenome (GOLD analysis project Ga0208565, IMG submission 187706) | Peat soil microbial communities from Weissenstadt, Germany - Sb_50d_2_FS metaG (SPAdes) (version 2) | ecosystem: Environmental > Terrestrial > Soil > Wetlands > Peat | place: Germany... | reverse complement strand
CGGTGCTCGCGCTGATCGCCGAGGCCGGGCGGGTGCCGCCGGAGACGATGTACGCCACCTTCAACATGGGCACCGGCTTCTGCGTGGTCGTCTCCCCGTCCGAGGCGGCGGCCGCGATCGAGGCGCTTACCGATGCGGGCGAGCAGCCCGTCGTGGCGGGTTCGGTGACTGCGCGCCCCGGCCGGTACGTGTCAATCCCGGCGGCGGGACTCCTGGGCCATGGCGATCAGTTTTTCCCCCGGGGGGACGACCCTCCCGGTGACCCCCCCGCTCCTGGGGGGACCCATCCCCCCAGACCTCCCTTGGATACGGTCTAAGCATGGATGTCCGTGGCTATGTTGAGTCGAACGCGCGCGAGTTCATCGACGACCTGAAGCAGTGGCTGGCCATACCCTCGATCTCCGCCGACCCGGACCGGCACGGCGACGTGCGCCGCAGCGCCGAATGGCTGGCGGCTCATCTCCGCGGCGTCGGGTTCCCGGTCGCCGAGGTGTGGGACACCCCGTCCGGCGGGCTGCCCGCGGTCTTCGCCGAATGGCCGGCGGCGGACCCGGCTGCCCCCAGCGTCCTGGTCTACGGCCACCACGACGTCCAGCCGGTCGAGCCGCTTGAGGAGTGGCACAGCCCGCCGTTCGAGCCCGCCGAGCGCGACGGCCTGCTGCTGGGCCGCGGCGCCTCCGACGACAAGGGCCAGGTGCTGATCCACTCCCTCGGCGTGCGGGCCTGCCTTGCCTCGCGGGGGGGTCTGGGGGGGTCGTCCCCCCGGGCAAGCACCGCCACTGCGGCGGACGCGCCGCCGGTCACCATCAAGCTGCTCGTCGAGGGCGAGGAGGAATCGGGTTCTGAGCACTTCGCCGACCTGCTCCGGCGCGAGCGGGCGCGGCTGGCCTGCGACGTGATCGTGATCAGCGACACCACCATGTGGGCCGCCGACGTCCCGTCCATGTGCACCAGCATGCGGGGGCTGATCCCGGTCGAGGTCACGCTGACCGGGCCGGTCCAGGACCTGCACTCCGGCTCGTTCGGCGGCGGGGTGCCGAACCCGCTGCACGCGATGGCGAGCCTGCTGGCCGGCCTGCACGACGAGCAGGGCCGGGTCACCCTGCCCCGGTTCTACGACCGGGTGCTGCCGCTGTCGGCGACCGAACGGGACCTGCTGGCCCGGCTGCCCTTCGACGAGAAGCGGTGGCTCGCCGAGGCAGGCAAGAGCGGCGCGGCCTACGGCGAGCAGGGCTTCAGCACGCTGGAGCGGATCTGGGCCCGGCCGACCGCCGAGGTCAACGGGATGTGGGGCGGTCACACAGGGCCCGGCTCCAAGACCATCATCCCCCGGGCCGCGCACGCCAAGGTCTCCTTCCGGCTGGTCGCCGACCAGGATCCCGCCGACGTGGGCGAGGCCTTCCGGGAGTACGTCGCCGCCAGCACGCCGGACGGGCTGGCGGCCACGGTGACCGTCCACCCCGGGGTGCGCCCCTGCCACTCGCCGATCACCTCCCCGGCCGTGCTGGCCGGGCGCCGCGCGATGCAGCGGGCGTTCGGCCGCGAGGTGCTGTTCACCAAGGAAGGCGGCAGCGGCCCGGAGGCGGACCTGGCCGAGATCCTGGCGGCCCCGCTGGTGTTCGTCGCGGTCGGCCTGGATTCGGACCAGATCCACGCGCCGAACGAAAGCGTTGACCTTTCTCTCCTGCTGCGCGGCGCCGAGGCCTCGGCGTACCTCTGGGACGAGCTAGCCGCCGCGGAACTGCGGTGACGCCGCTGGAGTCGCTCGCACTGGCCCGGGGTACCGTCGACCGGGTCACGCACCGGCGGAACGACACGCAGTGGCTGGACGCCGCCTGGGCCGATCCGCGCACGCGGGTGCTGGTGGTCTCCGACGGGCGGGCGCTGGTGCGCTTCGGCGACGACGAGCACGTCGATCTGGTCTTCTCCGCGGCCGCCCAGGCACCTCCCGGGGTCCGGTTCCTGCTCGGGCAGGACGCCGACGGCGTGGTCTACTTCGGGATCTCCGCGCCCCTGCCCGCCGCGGCCCTGCCCGCCGCGGCCCTGCCTGCCGCGGCCCTGCCTGCCGCGGCCCTGCCCGCCGCGGCCGGCACCGTCCGCGCGGCCTGGCTGCGGGAGGTGGGGGCGCTGCTCGGGGACCGCGACGCTGGGCTGTTCACGCACGCGGTGGCGCTGGCCAACTGGCACGACTCGCATACGCACTGCCCGGTGGACGGAACTCCCACGATCCCGGACCCCGGTGGCCACTCGACCAGGTGCCCCGCGGACGGCACCGAGCACTTCCCGCGCACCGATCCCGCCGTCATCATGCTGGTGACCGACCCCGATGACCGGTGCCTGCTGGCCAGGAACGCCGCCTGGCCGGGCCGCCGGGTGTCGATCCTGGCCGGCTTCGTGGAACCCGGTGAGTCCGCGGAGCAGGCCGTCATCCGCGAAGTCGCCGAGGAAACTCAGATCAAGGTCACGAACGTGCGCTACGTCGGCAGCCAGCCGTGGCCGATGCCGCGCAGCCTGATGCTCGGCTTCCGCGCCGAAGCCCCGGCGGGTCAGGCCATCGCCGTAGACCGCGACGAGATCGCCGAGGCGCACTGGTTCAGCCGGGACGAGCTGCTCGCCGCCATCCAGGCGCGCGAGATAGCGCTGCCGCCGTCGGTGTCGATCGCCAGGCACATCATCGAGGCCTGGTTCGGCGGGCCGCTCCCGTCGACCTGGCCCGAGGCCCTGGGACCGCGCCCGCCTGAGCGCTGACGTGGCGCTGGCCGCCCCGCCCCGGGATCGTCCCAGGGCGGAGCGGCCAGTAGTCGGTTAACTCAGTAGCTGGATACGGGGGTTAGCGCAGCGGGCTGGCGAGGAAGCCGTCGGTGTTGCCGGCGCCGTCGACGTAGAAGCCGACCAGCTGGCCGCGGTCGTTCACGCCGTTGATGGTGGTGGTGCCGGCGCCGTGCGGGTCATCGACGGTGGAGAAGCCGTGCTGCGGGGTCCAGGTGAAGCCGTGCATGGCGGCCGAGCTGCCCGAGCCGACGGTGTAGGTGCCCACGACCTCATCCGAGCCGTTGAGGCCCAGCGCCATCGTGGACGACGCGCCGGGAACGGCCAGGTCGATGAACTGCCCGTGGTGCGTCTTGAGGAACCCGTCGGTGGTGCCGGCGGAGTTGGTGTAGAAGCCGGCCACGCCGCCCTCGTCGTTGATGGCGGCCGCGGTCAGGCTGGCGCCGGGCAGGCTGGGGTCGGTCACCGAGCTGTAGCGGTTGGCCTGGATGTTGTACTCGTAGCCGTGGTTGTTGCCGGCGCCGTCGACGTAGAAGCCGACCGCGACGTCGCTGTCGTTAACGCCCAGCAGCTGGTCGACCGGAGGGCTGGCCGGGCTGCCGGTCGGGAAGTCGGCGGTGCGGAAGTGGCCGTTGACGTCGACGAAGCCGAAGTTGTCGTTGGACATGCTGGCGTTGTTCATGGTGGACCAGAAGCCGACCGTGACGCCGCGGTTGTTCAGGCCGGTGACCTGCGTCTGCACCGAGCCGGGGAAGTTCTCGTTGATGTAGGTGCCCTGCCCGTACGGCAGCAGCAGGTAGCCCTTGTTCGGGTGGCCGGCCGCGCCGGAGCCGAAGTAGCCCGCGATCACGCCGGAGTCGTTGATGCCGAGCAACTGGTTGAACGTCAGGTCCTTGGCGTTGTCAAGGGTGCGGAAGCTGTAGGCGGTGCCGTGGCCCTGGGCGCTCAGCGTGCTGGCGCTCGCGGCCGACGTCGTGAGGGCCAGCGCCCCCGCGGCGAGGAGTCCGGACGCAACGGTGGTCGCGGCAATCCGGCGGGCGTTCCTCCTGTGTGACCTCATGGTCTTTTTCCTTTCTCAACTGTTAGTGCAATGTGGCGGTTCTGCCGTCAGTCAGGATTGCTGGCGGCTCGGGGCGATTCACTGGGGGGACGGGGGGACTTGCTGGGTGTGCCTCTGGGAAGCCCAGCTCAGATGCCTGCGCACAGCAGGGGACGGAAACTAGGGGTCGGCTGGCCGTTGGCCAGGATGTTGTTGCTGTCGCCCTGGTGCAGGTTGAGGTACCAGCCGGTGGCCGGCACCGGGGTCGTCACGCCGGTGACCGTCCGGACCTCGCGGGTGATCTGGCCCCGGCTGTTGGCGGTGAAGTCCATCAGCATGTACTGGACCGGGCCCTGGCTCATGCAGCTGCCGATGTGGATGTGCGCGGCGTGCGCGCCGGGGGTGAGGCCGGTGGCGGTCAGCGTGACCGTGATGGTCCTGGCGTTCGGGTCATAGGCGACGGTGGCCCAGCCCTGCGGGGTGCCGTAGCTGGTCCCGGTGGGGCCGACCTCGACGGACTGCAGCTGGTAGCTCATCTGGCCGGCGGCGATCGCCGGGGTCTGGGCGATGGGCTCGCTGGCGATCGCACCGCTCTGGCCGTCCAGCAGGATCACCAGGTGGCTGCCGTCGGGCACGCTGGTGGTGTCCGTGCTGCTCGCGGTGGCCTGGGCCTGGCCGGCAGCGTTCGCGGTCAGCGGGCTGAACTGGGCGATGGTGGCGCCCTGCGGGCTCTGCAGCTCGACGATGTGGCTCGAGCCCGGCGTGAACCCGAACGCGTTCACCTGCAGCGTGAGCTGGCCGTTGGGCGCCCAGACGAAGGTCACCGTGCCGGCCGGCATGGCCTGCAGGTGCAGGTGGGCGACCGACGCCATGACCGGGGTAGCGGTGAAGCCGTCCGTGTTGCCCTTGCTGTCGGTGTAGAAGCCGACCAGGTCGCCGTGGTCGTTGACGCCGTTGATGGTGGTGGCGCCGCGGCCCTGCGGGTCATCGACGGAGCTGAACCCGCCGCCCGGGGTCCAGGTGAACCCACCCATGGTGGCCGAGTTGCCCGAGCCGTCGGTGTAGACGCCCACGACCTCGTCGCTGTCGTTGACGCCGAACGCCTGGGTTCCCGAGGCGCCCGGGTAGGCAAGAGGAGTGAACTGGCCGCCGGCTGTCTTGAGGAACGCGTCGGTCTTCCCGCCGGGGCCGGTGTAGAAGCCGGCCACGTCGCCGTGGTTGTTGATGGCGGCCGCGGTGAGGCTGGCGCCCGGGTGGCCCGGCTCGGTGACCTGGCTGAAGCTGCCACCGGCGATGCTGTACTCGTAACCGTGGTTGGTACCCTTGGCGTCGGTGTAGAAGCCGACCGCGATGTCGTGGTCGTTCACCCCGAGGAGCTGGTTGACCGGCGGGGACGCGTTGTTCGTGGTCGGGAAGTTGACGCTGTGGAAACCCTGCCCGCCGGTGGCGTAGAAACCGAAGTTGTCGTTGGCCATGCTGGCGGTGTTCATGCCGGACCAGAACCCGACCGTGACGCCGTTGTCGTTGAGGCCGGTGACCTGGGTCTGCACCGAGCCGGGGAAGTTCTCGCTGCGGTATCCGCCGGGGGTCAGCAGGTAGCCCATGTTCGGGTGCCCCTGGGCGCCCGAGCCGAAGTAGCCCGCGATCACGCCGGAGTTGTTGATGCCAAGCAGCTGGTTGAACGTTAGGTCAGCGGCGTTGTCAACGGTTTGGAAACTGTAGGCGGTCGCGTGGACGCCCATCACGCCATGGGAGTCAGCGGCATGGTTCGGGCTGGCGCTGGCCGACGTCATCACGGCAAAGGCGCCCGCGGCGAGCGCACCCGTCGCGGCGGTGGCAATGGCGACCCGCACGCCGGTGCGGTTGGCAAACCTCATGACTGGTCCTCTCTAGGAGCAAGCTGGTGTGCCATGAAGGCTCGCCGCGGCCACCGGGGGAACCGCAGGGGGCCTGGGGGAAACGTGGGGGACCCCGTAGGGTGTCGAACGTGAACCTGGACTCCGCGGGGCGGCCGGATAAGAACTGGGCGGGCAACATCGCCTTCGCGGCGCCTGACTTCTACCGGCCGGCCGCGGTCAGCGAACTGCGGGCCGTCGTCGCGCGGGCCCGCCAGGTCCGCGTGCTGGCCACCGGCCATTCCTTCAACGACATGGCCGACTCACCCGGGGCACAGGTCAGCCTGGCCGGCCTGCCGCCGGAGGTGGAGGTCGACTCGGCCAACTCGCTCGTCCGGGTCGCGGCGGGCCTGAGCTACGCCGGGCTGGCCCCGCGGCTGGACGCGAAGGGCTTCGCGCTGCGCAACATGGCCTCGCTGCCGCACATCTCGGTGGCCGGCGCCTGCGCGACGGCCACCCACGGATCAGGGGCGGCAAATCAGAACCTGGCCGCGGCCATCACCGCGCTGGAGTTCGTCACCGCCGACGGGGACATCGTGGAGTTCCGCCGCGGCGACGACTCCTTCCCCGGCGCCGTGGTGCACCTCGGCGGCCTGGGTGTCGTCACCCGTTTGGTCCTAGAGGTCGTCCCGGCCTTCGGAATCAGCCAGCGGGTCTACGAGGACCTCCCGCTGGAGGTGCTGGACGATCACTTCGCGGACATCATGGCCAGCGGGTACAGCGTGAGCCTGTTCACCGACTGGCGCGCGCCCCGGCTGACCCAGGTCTGGATCAAGCAGCGTGCCGGCGACGGCAGCTCGGCCCCGCCCGCTGCGATCACGGAAGCCCCGTGGTTTACCGCGCCGCCCGCCCCGGCCGCGCGGAACCCGGTGCCCGGCTTGCCGCCGGACACCTGCACCCAGCAGCTGGGGGTGCCCGGCCCGTGGTTCGAGCGGCTGCCCCACTTCCGGCCCGAGTTCACCCCGAGCGCGGGCGACGAACTGCAGTCGGAGTACCTGCTGCCGGCCACCCGCGCGGTGCCCGCCGTGCGTGCCCTGAGCCAGATCAGTGACCGCCTGGCCCCGGTGCTGCGGATCTGCGAGGTCCGGATGATCGCCGCCGACGATCTCTGGCTGAGCCCCTGCTACCGGCAGGACAGCGTGGCGTTCCACTTCACCTGGATGCCCGACACCGCCGCGGTGCTGCCGGTGGTGACGCTGATGGAGCAGCGGCTGGCCCCGTTCGGCGCGCGGCCGCACTGGGGCAAGATCTTCACCACGTCGGCGGCCGACCTCGGCTCACGCTACGACCGTCTCCCGGACTTCCTAGACCTCATGAATCACTACGACCCCGCAGGCAAGTTCCGCAACGCCTACACCGCCCGCTACCTCGGGCGCTAACCCGTCCGCCCACCTATCCCTCATGGGGGGTGCCATGTTTCACGTGGATTCCGAAGTCGGCCGCCTCCGGCAGGTGATCCTGCACCGCCCCGGCCTGGAACTCAAGCGCCTGACCCCCGACAACGCCGCCGACCTGCTCTTCGACGACGTGCTCTGGGTGAGCCGGGCGCAGGAGGAGCACGACACGTTCGCCGACGCGCTGCGCTCGCGGGGCGTCGTGGTCCACTACTTCAGCGACCTGCTCACCCAGACCCTGGAGATCACGGCAGCCCGCGACTACATCCTGGAGCGGGTGTTCGACCCGCGCTGGCACGGGCCGCTGGCCGCTGCCACCCTGCGCGCCTGCATGGACGGACTGGACTCGCCGCGCCTGGCAGAGTTCCTGGGCGGCGGAATCACCAAGCGCGAGATCGCCGAACTCGGCCCGGAACCCAAGAGCATGGCCTTCCACTCCCTCGACCCCGACGATTTCGTGCTCGCCCCGCTGCCGAACCTGCTCTACCAGCGCGACACGTCCTGCTGGATCTACGGCGGCGTATCCGTCAACGCGATGCGCCGGCCAGCCCGGATCCGGGAGACGGTGACCGACGAGGCCATCTACCGGTGGCACCCGATGTTCGCCGAGGCCGGCTTCGACGTCTGGTACCACGGCGGTGACGCCGCGCCCGCCACCATCGAGGGCGGCGACATCCTGGTCCTGGGCCACGAGGCGGTGCTGGTCGGGATGAGCGAGCGGACCACGCCGCAGGCGGTGGAGCTGATCGCCCACCGGCTGTTCGAGGCCGGGGCGGCCCGCCGCCTGGTGGCCATCGACATGCCCAAGACGCGGGCGTTCATGCACCTGGACACGATGATGACCATGGCGGACTATGGCGTGTTCATCAAGTACGCGGGCATGGGCATGCTGCCGTCCTACACGGTCGAGCCGGGCGCGACGGCCACCGAGCTCAAGGTCACCGATCACCCGCCCGAGGACATGCACCGGGCCATGGCCGCCGCGCTGGACAGGCCGTACATCACGGTGCTGACCGCCGTGCAGGACGTCCATTCCGCGCAGCGGGAGCAGTGGGACGACGGCTGCAACGTGCTGGCGGTCGAGCCGGGGGTGGTCATCGCCTACGAGCGGAACGTGACCACGAACACCTACCTGCAGGACAACGGCGTCGAGGTGATCGCGGTGCCGGGCGGCGAACTCGGCCGGGGCCGCGGCGGCCCGCGCTGCATGAGCTGCCCGATCGAACGCGAAGCCTGAGCGTCGCCGCAGGGGACGGCCGCCTATGACGGACTGACGGACCTGCCGCCGCTGGTGGAGCGTGCGGTGGCCATCGCGCGGCGGGAAGGCTTCGCGAACTCGTGCCGCCCCGAACGGGGCCGCCTGCTGTTTGCGCTGGCGGCGGTACGGCGGCATCATGCGGTACGTGTTCCGGTCGCTGCGTTTAGCCGGCCGGCTGCGGCGGGGCCAGCGTGGCAGCCGGTCCGCCGGCCGGCTGGGCGGCGGGGAGTCCGCAGAAGAAGTCCGCGTACGGGACCGGGCGGCGGTGCGGGGGCGGGGGCTGCCTGGTGCAGTGCGACTCGATCCACCGCACCCGCGGGTCCGGGCCCGGCGGTGACACCGGCAGCACGAATACTCGCACGTAGCCGCGGCTGATGTCGGCCTGCAGCGTGGCCAGCGTCGGGGCCGGCACGTTGCCGAGGTAGCCGCCGATCGGCAGCACCTCCCTGCCGCTGTACAGGATGTAACTCTGCGCGAGCCCGGACGTGTCGGTGCCGAGCAGGGCGTCACCGGGTGGCGTCTGGAGTTCTAGCCGCTGGACGGCCCTGGTCAGGGCGGGCGCGGCGGCGGCCAGCGCCTGGTTATTGTGCGCGGTCTTCGACGACTCGAACGGGGTATCAAACGGGCCCAGCCCGCGGATGACGCAGCTCACGGACGCCGCCGCGGGCAGCAGGAGCACGGCGGCACCGGCGGACGCGACCGCGGTCAGGTGCCCGCCCTTGCCTGACGCGGGCAGCAGCAGCTGAGCGGCGGCGGCCGCCGCCACGATCAGCGCCACCACGGTGAGCACGACCGGGCCGGATACCGTCCCGGACATCAGGTAGGCGCCGTAGCCGGCGCAGCCGAGCACCGTCGCGGCGACGATCAGCCGCACCCTGGCCGGCCAAGGGCCAGGTCCGCACGCGGCGATGCCGGTGCCGCACAGCGCGGCTACCGCGGGGACGAGCGCCGCGACGTAGTACGAGTTCAGGTAGGTGCCGACGCTGAAGAAGACCGCGAGGACCAGCCACCAGCCGCCCCACAGCACGACGGCGGCGCGCAGCGGGTCGCGCCTGCCCTGACGGCGCCGGGAGATGAGCACGCCCAGCGCGCCGGCGACGGCCGCCGGCAGCAGCCAGCCGCTGCCGGCCGCGAACGGGCCGGCCAGCAGCCGGTGCCAGCCCGGCTTGATGCCTATGGTCTCGGCGGTCAGCAACTGCCCGCTCTCTTTGGCCGCGATCACGATCGGTGAAGGCGGCCCGGCGGCGGTCGCCCAGTTCCCGGTGAGCCGGCCCAGGCCGTTGTAGTCGAAGACCTGCGTGTACACCGAGTCGTCCGGGCTGCCGTCCACGTAGGGCCGGTCCTGAGACGGGACCAGTGAGACCGCGGTCATCCAGGACAGGGAGACCACGGCGGTGACCAGCCCGGCCAGCGCGACGTGCGCGCACCGGGTACGCAGCCGCGCCGCGGGGGCGGCGAGCAGGTAGGCGGCGGCCAGCGCGGGCAGGGCCAGCCAGGCCTGGATCATCTTCGCCTGGAACGCCAGGCCGACCCAGACGCCGGCGAGCAGCAGCTGCCGCAGCGACCCGGTGAGCAGCGCGGCGGACGTGGCGTCGGCGGCGAGGACGAGCAGCAGGATCAGCAGCGAGTCCGACACGTTGCCGCGGCTCAGCAGCACGGTGATGGGCGTGACGGCGAGCACGGCCGCGGCGGTCAGGCCGGCCGCAGGCCCGGCCAGCCGGCGGACCGCCCGGTACAGCACCAGGATGGTGAGCACGCCCTCGACCACTTGCGGCAGGACCAGGGCCCAGATGTGAAAGCCGAAGATCCGCAGCGACAGGGCCTGCACCCACAGCGCGCCGGGCAGCTTGTCGACGGTGACGGTCCCGGCTGGATCGAACGCCGCGAAGATGAAGTCGTGCCAGCTTTCCGACATGCTGCGGGCCGCCGCGCCGTAGAACGACTCGACGCTGGCGCCGGCCATTCCCCAGCCGTACGCGACCGCCGCGACGGCGGCGATGGCCAGCAGCGCCGGCCGCGCCCAGGCGGGCTGATCCGCGGGCGAGCGCCACGGCGTCAGGAAGCGGCGCCAGCCAGGTGCTCCTGATGCAGGCGCCGGTGCTGTTTCCGGGATAACTGCCATTCCCGCCCCACCTGCCCAGTATGGCGGGAAGCGCGTGCCGTGTCCGCCTGGCGCCGGGAAACGCGCGGATCTGGCAGTCACGCGGTGGAATCAGCGCTGAGGGTCCAGTCCGGCCCCTCGGCCTCATCACACCCGGCCCGCAGCCGGCCCAGGATCTTCTGCCAGGTCCCGTCCAGCGACCAGCGGCGATGCCGGTTATAGACCGTCTTCCAGTTCCCGTACTCCCCGGGCAGGTCACGCCACGGGCAGCCGGTCCGGGACACGCCCTAGCTCACTCGCTGCGTCAGCTGCCGTCGCGCAGGTTCTCCGGCGCGCCCGCCCGGAACGTGATGTGGTCGAACGTGGCCGCGCACCCCCCGCCGGCCGGGGACTGGGCCAGGAAGCCGGCCCGGACCATTTCCGCGGGATCGGAGGACAGGGCGAAGTAACGCAGCAGCCGCCACCACGCGCCGTCGGTGGAGGCGTGGAAGGCCCAGGCGGCGCCGGACCGCGTGATCCGCAGCCACAAGCTATCGCCATCCACCTCGAAGGAGTTGCTGTCGTCCGAGGTTCCCCTGGTCACGACCGTGACCGCGGTGGGCCGCAGCTGCGGAGAGTACTCGAAGCAGAGCTTGGCCCACTGCCGCTCGGCCGCGTGCAGCAGCAGGACCCCCGCGTCGTACATGCTCCCGAACTCCACGCTGACCTGCGCCGCGAGCGTAAAGTCGCCCGCCGGGGGCAGGCCCACCAGCCGCCCGGCGTCGGGAACCTGCCCGGGATCAGCCCCGGCGGGATCGACGAACAGGTCGGTTCCGGCCGCGCCGGTAAGTGTCAGCACACCATGCCGGACCCGGCAGCCGGGCGGCGGGCTGCCCGCGGGCTCGAGCGCGAACGGCAGGCCGGGCAGCTTCAAAGCGGTCACCCGCGTAGTTTGCCACGACTCGTCATCCGTAGCGCGCCCCGCAAGCGGGACGGGAGCCGCCCCTTGCCGCATGAGTGACATCTTGCTCGGGCGGCTCATCCGGTGCGCGGGAGGCTATCGCGCATCTCTTCTGGCGTGCGCGTCGAGACCCCATTGCGCCGTGGGCATGCGATTCGCGGTCCTGGCCCCCGGCCCTAGCGGCAACGATGGAGCATTGATGCTGCTGGGGCAGCAACGATGTTCCATCGTGGCGGTTACTGCTGCGGGCGGAAGGGCGGATTCAGGCTCTGCGGCGGGCGCGCGCGGGGCTCATGGGACATGCGGGAAAGCAGTGGCGAGCGCAGGCCGCGGGACGCGGGCACGGTTCGGCCGAGGCACGGACCTGCCCGGGATCGGTGGCGCGACAGCCTCGCCAGCGCGCGATGGGTGTGCGACACATATGTAGGGGTCCCACATCTTCCCTGGTTATGATGGGAGTCTGGTTTTGACCGTCAAAACCAGATGAGGAGTGCCATGTCCGAGCTGTCGGTTCCGGAGCTGGAGGCCGAGCGGGACCGGCTGTTCGCGCAGCTCAGCGTGGTCGGGGACTTCCGGCGGGGGTCGGTGAGCGAGAACTGGCGCAGGTGCGGGAAGCCGAACTGCGCGTGCGCGGCCCCGGAGCATCCCGGGCACGGGCCAAGGTTCTTGTGGACCCGGTCGGCGGGCCGGCGGAAGACCGTCGCCCGTCAGCTCGCGGCGGGCGAGGTGGGCAAGGTGCGCCGCGAGATCGCCCGGCACGCCGAGTTCGCGACGACGGTGGAGCAGATCATCGAGGTGAACGAGAAGATCTGCGAGGCCCGCCCGGCGGCGGGCGGCGCCGCCGGCGAGGACCCCTCCGGGACGGGAGGGGAAAAAGGGGGCTGCGGGAGGCGCTCGCGGCGGAGAAGTCCGCCGGGGTAGGCCGCCTGGCAGCTGAGGCCGCCAGGGCGCTGGGCTGCGAGAACGGCCTGGAGAGGGCCGAGGCGGTGCTGCGGGCCGGGCTGCTGAGGCTCGGCGGGGCCATGCTCGGGGAGGCGCTGTCCGCCGATCCCGGCCACCGCGGTCCCCGGGCGGACTGCGGGCACGGCCACGAGGCCGTCTTCGCTGGCTACCGGGAGAAGGTCATCGATACCGTGCTCGGGCCGGCCGCCCTGCGGCGGGCCTGGTACCACTGCGCGGAATGCGGGCACGGCCTGGCCCCGCGCGACGATGAGCTCGGCGTCGCGGGCACGTCGATGTCGCCCGGCCTGGCCGCGATGAACGACCTGGCCGCCGCGGCCGGGCCGTTCGCGGGAGCCGCGCGGCTGCTGGAGAAGCTGGCCGGGGTCCGGCTCACCGCCAGGCGCGTCGAGCGGGCCGCCGAGGCCAGCGGCACCGCGCTCGCGGCCGCCGGCCGCGAGCGCGCCCGGCTCATCGCCTCCCGGAAGGTGGTCCCTCTCCCGCCGTCCCCGCTGCCCGACAAGCTCTACGCCGCCATCGACGGCACCGGCGTCCCCATGACGGCGAAGGAGACCGCCGGGCGGGAGGGGAAAGGCGAGGACGGCCGCGCCCGCACCCGCGAGGTCAAGCTCGCCGTCTTCTTCACCCAGGACAAGCTCGACGCTGACGGCTACCCCGTCCGCGACCGGGCCTCCGCGAGCGTCATCGCGACCTTCGAGCCCGCCGCGACGTTCGGGAACCTGGTCCGGGCCGAGGGCATCCGCCGCGGCGCGGACCACGTCCGCCAGCTCACCATCCTCGGCGACGGCGCCGCCTGGATCTGGAACATCGCCACCGCGAAGTTCCCCGAGGCCACCCAGATCGTCGACCTCTGCCACGCCCGCGAGCACCTGCACTCCCTCACCCGGTCCCTGGAGTTCATGCTCGGCGACCGAAGGGACGAATGGCTCGCCGCCCGCCTCGAAGACCTCGACTACGGCGACATCAACGGCATCGAGGCCGCCGTCCGCGAATACCCCCTCGAAGGAATCAAGAAAGACGAAGTCGGCAAGGAACTCGGCTACTTCCTCAGCAACGCCCCCCGCATGCGCTACCGCTGGTTCCGCTCACGCGGCCTGTTCGCCGGATCCGGCGTCGTCGAGGCCAGCTGCAAGACCATCGTCGGGCAAAGACTCAAGCAGGCAGGCATGCACTGGACCGTCGCAGGAGCCGACGCCATCATCACCCTGCGCTGCAAAGAGGCCAGCAGCCAGCGGGAAGCCATCTGCAACCACCGTCACAACCAGACAGGAGCCGCCTGATCTGCCCCTGCCCGAAGATGATTACCTGGGAGGAGGGCCCCTCCTTCCAGCGGCGATAAGCTAGCCCCATGGGCAGCCAGGTGAAAGCGGCGAAGACGCAAGCCTGGCGCCTGCAGGTAGCACCCGCGCGTCACCAGGCCGTTGCTGCCTGCGCCACGTGCCCTGGTCCAGGCGGCCGGTCCGGGGGAGTCGCCGATGCGGGCGGTTCGGTCAGTGAGGCGATGCACGCAGTGAGCAGGCGCCGCATCTGATCTTGGTCGCTGGCATCCAGATTGGCCAGCATGTCTTGCTCGACGCGGCGGACCGCGGCGCTGGCCATCGTGAGCTGGCGGCGCCCGCGGGCGGTCAGCTCGGCCGGCAGGGCCCTGCCGACGGGTGCCCGTGCCGGGCGGGCAACGAGTCCCTGGCGTTCGAGGGCCTGCAGGAGCACGTTCATCGACTGCCGGGTGACGAAGGCGCCGCGGGCAAGCTCGGAGTTGGACAGGCCCGGTCGCTGGGCCAGCAGCTCCAGGCAGGCGTAGTGGGTGATCGTCATGCCCAGCGGCCTCAGCACGGCCTCCAGGGCGGAGTGCAGGGCGCTCGCGGCCGCCTTCAGCATGTACCCCAGCGATGTGTCCAGCTCGATTCCGGGCTCGCCTTGACTCATGTCAGTAGTCTGACATACAGTGTGGTGTGTCAGAAGACTGACATACCATTGAGGAGGTAAGGATCGTGGCCGTCACCGGACCCGACTTCATTTCACTGCAGGTGCGCGACCTGGAGCGTTCCGCCGCTTTCTACGAGCAGTACCTGGGGCTGAAGCGCTCCGGCGCAGGACCGCCGCACGCCGTCGTGTTCGGCACCAAGCCGGTCGCGTTCGCCGTCCGCGACGTCGTCGCGGGCACCGACCTGGACGCGATCGCGCAGCCGGGGCAGGGGATGGCGCTGTGGCTGCACGCCCCCGACGCGCAGGACATCCACGACGCCCTCGCCGCCGCCGGCACGACGATCGTCTCAGCGCCCGCCGACGGGCCGTTCGGCCGCACCTTCACGTTCGCGGACCCCGACGGCTACCAGGTGACCCTCCATGACCGCGGCTGAGCCGGGCGTCCTGGTCTTCGGCGTGGCAGCGCCCTGAGCGGGCTTCTCACAGCGGCAGGCCGGCCGCCCGGGTGCGGCCGGGGCCGCCTCCCAGGCAGCCGCACAGCTGCGTGTTTTTCATCTGACGCGCAGCCGGGCAAGGCTGAGAAAACGAGCGGGAGGGCCCGTCAGTCGTCGTGACCGCCCCGGCGACCCGCCGGGCGTGCGCCCAGCCGAGTGAGCTGGTGACCACGGCGGACAGGTCAACGGGGCAGCCCGGGCGAATGAGGCGGCGATCTTCAGGAACGACGTGAACGACGCCGTCGCGCACGCGGCCGGCGGCAAGCCGTTCACGCTGACCGTGATTCGCCCCTCCTGACCTGCCTTAGCTTGTCATATAACCTGCTGGCCGGTCAGCCTGGACGCCGAGACATCACGACCCAGTCGATCCCGGCCATCGGCCAACTGGCCGACTGTTTCCGCCCGTGTGTGAACAACCCGGTTTGCAATGATCTTGGTTACCTACAAATCTGTCGCACACCCGCGCGCGATCCGCTGCCGCCGCGATGTCGTAGCCCGCTGTTAGGCTCCGCCCATGCTTGATCACATCGGCCTGCAAGTGCAGGACGTCGAGAAGTCGCTCGATTTCTACCTCCGCGCCTTCGCCGCGATCGGGATGCACGAGGCGATGCGCTTCCCGGCCGGCGAGACCATCGTGGTCGGCCTGGCCGGCCCCGACGGCATTCCCGTGTTCTGGCTAGGCCCGCCCACCGGCGCCGAGACCAGGGAGCTGCACGTGGCCTTCCGGGCGCCCGACCGGAGCGCGGTGGACGCGGTGCACGAGGCCGCCGTCGCGGCCGGGGTGGAGGTGCTGCACGCCCCGCGCGAGTGGCCGGAGTACCACCCCGGCTATTACGCCGTCTTCCTGCGCGACCCGGACGGCCACAACGTCGAGGCCGTCCACCATGGCTAGGCCACCGCGCGGATAAACGGGCCCGCCTTGCCCTGACCCCAGAGACCCCAGAGACCCGCGAAACCCGCGAGACGGTTCGCCTGGCCCGGGCCCGCAGGGCGGCCCGGTTCGGCTGCCGCCGCGGCCCGGTCGTCGGCTCCCGGTGCCGCTCGCGGTGCCGCTCGTCGTGGTGCCGCTCCTGGCGGTGCCGCTCGTCGTGCCGCTCCCGGTGCCGCTCGTCATGGTGCCGGTCACTCCAGTGGATGTCGCTCCGGGCCCGGTCGCGGAGGGCCCGCAGCGGTGGCTTCGCCGGGGCCGGGTCCGGCAGGCGCCCGGGCTCGAGCTCGGAGCGCAGCCGGTCCACGTGGGCGAGGATCTCGCCGCGCAGCTGCCATCCCTCTGGACGTTCGGCCGGGTCGGTGGAGAGCAGGTCAGCGAGCTGGTCCTGCTGCCGCTGGGCCTCTTCGAGATGATCTTCCAGCGCTTCGGCGATCGGCTCGGCCGCGGCGGCGGCTTCGGCCGCGGAGAAGTCGGCGGACACCGGGTCGGCCTCCAGAAGCTGGCCGTAGGCCCGGACCGCGGCGGAAAGCTCGGCTATCACGGCGGCCAGCCGGGCGCGGGTCTCCGCTTCCCTGACCGGGCTGTGGTCGCTGTCGATCCGCGCGCTGTCGGCCACCGAACGAGCCAGCACCCGCATATCCGTCGCAGCACGCTCCAGCGTGTCGACGCCCTCGCGCAGGCCCGCGGCCGGGTCGCCGAACCTCAGCCTCCTGGGGTTCAGCCGGACGCTCTCCTCGGCCTGGGCCAGGGCGTCGTCCACCCGCTCGATCTCGCCGCGCAGCGCCCGGGTCCGGTCCAGCCACTCCGCCGCGCGCCGCGGGTCGGGCACCTCGGCCAGCCCGTCCGCCATCTGGGCGAGCAGGTCGGCCATCTGGCGGCTCAGGTCGCCGACCGCGTTCTTGGCGGGCTGCACCCGCAGCGGAGCGAACACCAGGCCGGCGGCCAGTCCGGCGGCGGCGCCGATCAGCGTCTCGGTGATGCGGCTGGTGGCGGCCGCGTGCGAGTCGACCGAGAAGATCAGCATGGCGCTGATCGGCACTTCCAGGATCTCGTCACGAAGCCGCAGCACGATGCCGAGCACGAGGGTGCCCGCGATGAGCAGGCCGAGCACCCACCAGCTGAACGGGACGTAGGCGGCGACCGCGACGGCGGCGAGCACGCCGGCGGTGACCGCCGCGACCCGCCGGATGGCGGTGCCGATCGTGTGGAACAAGGTGGCCTGCACCACGAGCAGCGCGGTCAGCGGAGCGAGCACGGAACGGGATGACCCGCCGGGCAACTGCAGCGCGAGCAGGTACGCGAACACCGCCGTGACGGTCAGCCGCGCGATGTAGACCGCGGTCGGCTGAGCCCGGCGCCGGACCAGCGTGAGCTGCTCGGCTTGGCGCCTGGCGACCGCCTTGGCGGCCTCGCCGACGCTCTCGACAGGAACGGGACGGACGGGGAAACCCTTCATGAGCTGCATACCGGGGACTAGTGGGCGGCGGGATCCAGGGATAGCTCTAGCCAAGAACAAAACCCTCTGCTAGTGACCAACGCGCGTCCGGCCGGGCTATTCCCCACTGCTGGCCAACAACGTCGGCCCAAGACATTTATCCCGAACGGGCCAGGTGCGTGCTCCCGCGCCGCTCCCACTGCCCCAGCCGGACGGCGCCCCGCAGGATCTCGCCCCGCAGGATCTCGCCCCGCAGGATCTCGCCCCGCCGGACACCTCCCCGGCGCCTCACCGGCATCGCCCGGCCGCTACGACTCCGGCAGCGCCATCAGCGCGGCCACCGCGGCCAGGTACAGGCCGATCAGGCCGGCTCGCACCGCCGGGTCATGAAACCGCGGGCTCCATACCAGGTCGGCCAGGGAATCGCTGATCACGAAGGCGGACGCCAGCCGCAGGCCGCGGGCCTCGGCCACCGCGAACAGGGCGGCCGCCTCCATCTCCACGCACAACACGCCCTCGGCCTGGTAGTGCCGGGCCTCCTCGACGGTCTCCCGGTACGGAGCGTCGATGGTCCAGGACACGCCGGGACGGAAGGCCAGGCCGGACTCCCGCAGCGCCGTGCCCAGGGCGGCGGTCATCTCCGCCGGGGCGGTGGCCAGCCGGCCCGGCGGCAGATAGTGGTGCGAGACACCCTCGTCCCTGACGGCGGCCTCGCACAGGACGAGGTCGCCAGGCTGCAGGTCGCGCTGCAGGCTGCCTGCGGTGCCGACGGACACGACGGCAGAGGTGCCCAGGGCGGCCAGCTGCTCCAGGACCGCGGCCGCGGCCGGCGCGCCGATGCCGAACTGGCCGAGCAGCCCCACCTTGCCGCCGGTGCTCGGCAGTGGCAGCGGCAGGTCGCGGCGTCGCGGGGGCTCCAGCCCTTCGGCCCGCAGCACGTGGTCGTACAGCGAGCGCTGGTAGCAGAGCACCGCGCCGCCGGGAGCGGCCTCGTCGTCGAGGGCGCCGACCTGCCGCAGGTACGCGAGGAAGTCGGCCGCGGTGAACAGCGCCTGCCCGGCGTGCTTGCCTGCGAAGTTCGGATAGCTCGCCGTGGGCACGAGGGCCGATTCTACGCCCGGACGTCACGCCCGGGACCTGGATCACGCCCGGACCTGGCACCGGCCGGACCTGGCACCGGCCGGGACCAGCAGGACCGCCACCGGCACGACCACCAGCCCGGCCAGCGCCCAGCTCAGCCCGAACCCCTGCGCGACCAGCCCCACGGCCAGCGGCCCCAGGCCGCCGGCTAGCCCGGCGGCGCTGCTCAGCGTCACCGCCACCGAACTTCGCCCCGGCAGGCTGCCGTACAGCCGGGCCTGAAGCACCGGGTACCACGGCGCCGTCGCCGCGCTCAGCGCGGCCAGGACGACCAGCTTGGGCACGGTGCCGGGGACGAGCAGGAAGCCGGGGTAGAGCAGTGCGGCGGCGGCCGCGCTGGCACGCAGCACGGCGAGATCCCCGGCCCGGTCCAGGATGACGACGAGCGCGGCGTCCCCGGCCAGCGCGGCGCCGAGCCTGATCGCTATGGCCAGCGCCGCTACCGCGGGGGTCAGGTGCGCGACGTCCACCAGGTAGAGCGCCAGGAACCCGGTGAAGACGTCGACCAGCAGGTCCGCCACCTCGATCAGCAGCAGCCAGCGCAGCGTCCCCCAGTCCCGCAGCGCGGCGGCGATCTCCCGCGCCCGCCCGGTCCACGGCCGCCGCTCCGCCCGCTCCCCATCTGAGTCTGAGTCCGAGTCTGCGTCTGGCGAGCCCGCCGCGGGAGCCGCCGGACCCCGCACGTACGCGCCGAGCCAGACGAGCGCGGCAAGCCCGGCCAGCACGAGGTAGCCGGCCCGCCAGCCGCCGCCGCTGGCCAGCACCGCGGTGAGCAGCAGCGGTCCCGCCACCGCCCCCGTCGATCCGGCCAGGTCCCAGCGCGCCATGAGCTGGGCCTGCCGGTCCGGCCAGGCGTCCATGATCTCGGCCTGAGTCAGCGACACGAACGCGCCGGACGCCGGGTAAAAGGCGACGAAAGCGCACAGCAGCACGGTGAACGAGCGAGCGGAGGCGACGCCGAGGAGGGTGAGCACGAAGATGACGCCGCCGCCGAGAATGGCCAGCCGACGCCGTCGGCCCTGCCCGGCCAGGACGCCGAGCGGCAACTCAAGGAAGCCGCCGACCAGCAGCGGCACCGAGGCCAGCAGCCCGACCTGCGCGTAGCTCAGGCCCAGGTCGTGCCGGATAAGCGGGAGCGCGGCTCCCTTGGCCCCGTCAACCAGCTCGTCGGCGAGCTCGATCGCGAGCGCGACGGCGAGAACGGAAAGCGCGGGCCTTCAGCGTCAAGTGAAACCCATGCCGCCCATGCTACGGCGAGCCCTCCTGGTTGTCTCCGCCCACGGTTCGACTGATCCCGCGACCCCGGACCAGCTACGGGTTCACCGGCGGTGCTCGGTGCGCCAGACCACGCGCAGGCCGGACCAGTCCTCGTCGATGGCGGCCACCTTGACGTCGACCAGCCCGATGGGCAGCACGTGCTCGCGAATGACGGTGTCGGTGATGTCGCTGCGATGGCCGGCCGCCCGGCGCGGCCAGGCGACCCAGAGCGCCCCCGCCGGATAGATCCGCCGGGCTAGTTCGCCGATCTCCCCGCCGATCTCGTCCGCGCGGGTAAAGAAGGCGAGGATGACGTCGGCGCTCCCGTCGGCACCGGGTCCGGCCAGCCCGGCCGGCGGGTCGGTCAGCGTCCAGCCGTCTGGCGGGTTATGCAGGTGGACCCGCTGCCCGGGCTTGAGGCCGAGCTTGGCCGCCTGTGGCCGGCCCGAATACCCCGGCGTCGTCACCGGGTGCCCGCCGGCGCCGATGGGTTTGCCGTGGCGGGTACGTCTATCCCCTGAACCGGACTGATGGACATCATGGACAGGAGCATGGCATGTTCGCGAACACCAAGGCGTTCAGCGGGTTCGCCGTCGACGACCTCGAGGCGGCGAAGAAGTTCTACGGACAGACGCTCGGGCTGCGCACGTCCGAACAGTACGGGCTGCTGACGCTGCACCTGGCCGGCGGCCGGGACACGCTGGTCTACCCGAAACCGGATCACGTGCCCGCCAGCTACACGATCCTCAACTTCCAGGTCGACGACATCGACGCGGCCGTCGGCGAACTGGCCAGCCGCGGCGTGCCGATGGAAAGGTACGACGGCCTGGGACAGGACGAGAAGGGCATCAACCGGGCCGGGGGCCCGTACATCGCCTGGTTCAAGGACCCGGCGGGCAACATCCTGGCCGTGCTGCAGGAGCGCTAGCCCGAGCTTCCGGGGTGCCCGGCGATCGTGACCGCCGAGACATGGGTACCACCCGCCTCCCGTATCGGCGTGACCGGCGGGAGCATGAGCGTGCGCCCCGAGGCCGTGGTCAGCGGTCGATGGAGGCCATGTTCGCTTCGTCGTGGCGCTCGCCGGCGGCCGGCGTCAAGTTGTTGAGCCGCTCGAGCTGGTCGTCGCTCAGTTCGATGCCGTCGGCGGCGGTGTTCTCCTCGACGCGGGCGACCCGCCGGGTGCCGGGGATCGGAGCGATGTCCTCGCCCTGGGCGAGCAGCCAGGCCAGCGCGATCTGCGCCGGTGTAGCGCCGGCCTCGGCGGCGACGGCCTGGACCTCGTCGACGATGGCCAGGTTGCGCTGGAAGTTCTCGCCGGTGAAGCGGGGGTTGGTCTTGCGCCAGTCGTCGTCGGGGATGTCGTTGACGGTGCGGATCTGGCCGGTGAGGAAGCCGTGGCCGAGCGGGGAGTAAGGGACGAAGCCGATGCCCAGTCGGCGCAGGAGCGGTAGCAGCTCGGCCTCGGGGTCGCGGGTCCACAGCGAGTACTCGGTCTGCAGCGCGGCGAGCGGGTGGACGGCGTGGGCGCGGCGGATCGTGCCGGGGCCAGCCTCGGACAGGCCGATGTGAAGCACCTTGCCCTCGGTGACCAGTTCGGCCAGAGCGCCGACGGTCTCCTCGATGGGCGTGTTCGGGTCGACCCGGTGCTGGTAGTACAGATCGATGTGGTCGGTGCCCAGCCGGGTCAGTGAGCCCTCGACCGCGGCGCGGACGTTGGCCGCACTGCTGTCGGTGACGCCGGGCCCGCCACCGGAGTGGGAGACGAGGCCGAACTTCGTGGCCACCACGACCTGGTTGCGGCGGTCCTTGATCGCCTCGCCGATCAGTTCCTCGCTGTGGAACGGGCCGTAGATCTCGGCGGTGTCGATGTGGGTGACGCCCAGGTCCAGCGCGCGGTGGACGGCGCGGATCGACTCGGCGTCATCAAGGCCCCCGCCGCTGGTGTAGGTCCCGGCCATGGTCATGGCGCCCAGGCCGATCCGGGAGACATCCAACCCGCCCAGAGACACGTGCTTCATCGGGTAGCTCCTTTTCGTCGTTTCTTGAGCTCCAGGTAACGCCTCGTCGGCGACGCGAAGAAGTCGCTGCTGGACGGTGTACTGACAGCACACCCCTCGTCCTGAGAACTGCGCCTAGCCTGGAGGCGTGGACAACCGCGACGAGGTCAAGGCCTTCCTCAGCTCCCGCCGGGCCAAGGTCACCCCCGCGCAAGCCGGGCTGGCGAACTACGGCCGCAACCGCCGTGTGCCCGGTCTGCGCCGCAGCGAGGTCGCCGACCTGGCTGGAGTCAGCGTCGAGTACTACTCGCAACTGGAGCGGGGCAACCTCTCCGGCGTGTCCGAGAGCGTGCTCGACGCGCTCGGCCGGGCCCTGCATCTCAGCGAGGCCGAGCGGGAACACCTGCTCGATCTCGCCCGCGCCGCCGGCCCCGCGCGCCGCGCCCGCCGCCGGCCCTCGGCCCGGCAGGTCCGGCCCAACGTCGCCCGCATCCTCGACGGGATGACCGAGGTGCCGGCCTTCGTCGAGAACGGGCGCCTGGACGTGCTCGCCGCGAACCCGCTCGCGCAGGCGCTGTACGCACCGGTGTTCGCCGACCCCTCCCGACCGGTGAACCTGGCCCGGTTCAACTTCCTCAACCCGCACGCCCGCACGTTCTGGGGCAACTGGGAACGCGCCGCCGATGACACCGTGGCCATGCTGCGCACCGAAGCCGGCCGCGACCCCTACGACAAGGCCCTCACCGACCTGGTGGGAGAGCTGTCCACCCGCAGCGACGAGTTCCGCGTCCGCTGGGGCGCCCACGACGTCCAACTGCACCGCACGGGGCTCAAGCACATCCGGCACCCCGTCGCCGGCGAACTGCACCTGTCCTACGAGGTGATGGAGCTGCCCGCCGACCCTGGCCTGGCTCTAGTCGCCTTCAGCGCCGAAGCAGGCTCATCCGACGACGACGCCCTCCGGTTCCTCGCCAGCTGGGCTGCCACCCACGAGCCAGGCGACGTCCTGGCGACGCCGAACCAAACGTAGTCCCGCAAAGCACAGGTCGTACCGGGACGGGGGCGGTGACCACCACACCTGCCGGAACCACCCAGACACTGCTGTGGGTAATGCGCCAAGCCGGTCCTCGAACACCACTGACCAGCGGAAAATATGAACAAGATCAACTTATCCCGGAAACTCGGGCTAGGAGCCGGCCGGGCACACGGGCCCGCGTGTAGCAGAACTCCAGGCCGCGGCGCAGGCTGCCGTCCGGCGCCCGCAGCGGTTCGAGTAGCGCGCCCGCCCGGGCGCGGGCCGCCCGCAGGTCCTGCTCCGGGATCTTCTCCCAGAACAAGGCGGGCGCCTGGTTCCAGCTCGCCGCCCACCAGGCGTCCGGGCCGGCGTACCTGACCTCCGCCACCTGCCGCCTGGTGCTGACGTCCTGGTAGCCGATGCGCCGCAGCATGGCCTCCATCGTGGCCACCGAATCGAACGGCGGCCGGTGCAGGAACCCGGCGAACCCGCCGTCCGCCGCGTAGGCGTCCACTGCGGCGATGACCGGGACCCAGTCCGGGTCCTCGGCGACGTTCCAGCTGAAGGCGAAGACGCCACCCGGCCGCAGTAGCTCCGCGTAGCGCCGGGCGGCGCGGCCCGGATCGGCCAGCAGGAACATCACGTTGCTGGCCAGCACCATGTCGAAGCTCGCGCCGGGATACGCCGGGTCCTCGGCGTCCCCTGGCTCGACGGTCACGTTGCCCAGGCCCAGCCGGACCGCCGCCGCGGCGGCTCGGGCCAGCATGCCGGCCGCGAGGTCGATCCCGGTCACGTGCCCGGTCGGCCCGGCCGGGCCGACCGGGCCGACCGCCCTGGCCGCGGCGAACAGGCAGGCGCCCGCGCCGCAGCCCACGTCGAGCACCGCCTGGCCTGGCCGCAGCCCGGCCACCTGGACCAGGAGATCGGACACCGGGCCGAAGAACCCGCCCGGCCCGGTGTCGTAGCCAGCGGCGAGCCCGTCGAACGCCGCCGTCACCCACTCCTTGAACGCAGCATCGGTCAACGCAGGGTCCACGGCCGCATCTCATCACGCCGCGGCGCGCGCTGGAAGGGCCCAGCCGGCGGGCCGGTGATCTCAGCCCGCGCCGGGCCGGGGTGCTAACCGGCGTGAAAAAAGGGGGGTTAACCGGTGTGCCAGGCCTTCGTACACCCGGTATTATACCGAGTATGCTACTCGATAGGTTGATCACATGAGCGTCCGGCATGCCCTGCTCGCGTTGCTCAGCGAGGGACCCAAGTACGGGCTGCAGCTGCGGGAGGAGTTCGAGGCGCGGACCGGCGAGGTCTGGCCGCTGAACGTCGGCCAGGTCTACACCACGCTGCAGCGGCTGGAGCGGGACGGGCTGGTCGAGTCCGACGGCGACGGCCAGGACGGCCCGCAGAAGGGCTTCCGGATCACCGCGGCCGGCTCGGATGAGCTGACCGGGTGGCTGCGCACGCCGTCGGACATGAGCTCGCCGCCGCGCGACGAGCTGGTGATGAAGGTCCTGGTGGCGCTGCGGGTGCCGGGCACCGACGTACGAGATGTGATCCAGGTGCACCGCAGGTACCTGGTGGAACTGATGCAGCAGTGGACTCGGATCAAGGAAACCGAGGCTGAGTCCGACATGAGCCTGGCCCTGGTGGTGGACGCGGAGCTGTTCCGGCTCGATGCCGTGGTCCGCTGGCTGGATACCGCGGACGGCCGCATCAAGCGGGCCGCCGCCGACCCGGTCCAGGCTGAGACAACAACGGGGACGACGCAGGCTGTGCCGAGCGCACGGCGAAGAATTGGAGCAAGAAAATGAGCGTGCTGGAAATGCGGCGCGTGTCGCGCATCTACGGCCTGGGGGCCGCCGAGGTGCGCGCGCTGCAAGACATCGACCTGACGGTCGACGCGGGTGCGATGGTGGCCGTGATGGGGCCGAGCGGATCGGGGAAGTCCACGCTGCTGACCATCGCCGGCAGCCTGGAGGATCCCAGCAGCGGCGAGGTGCGCGTCTGCGGGGAGGAGCTGACGACGCTGTCGCGCAACGCCAAGGCGCGGCTGCGCCGTCGCTCGATCGGCTACGTGTTCCAGGATTTCAACCTGCTGCCCGGGCTGACGGCGGCGGAGAACGTCGCGCTGCCGCTGGAGCTCGATGGCGTGCCGGCCAGGAAGGCCCGCGTGGCCGGGCTGAACGCCCTCGACGAACTCGGCCTGGCCGAGCGGGCGGCCAGCTTCCCCGACCAGCTGTCCGGCGGCGAACGGCAGCGGGTGGCGATCGCCCGCGCCGTGGTCGGCGAGCGCCAGCTGCTGCTGGCTGACGAGCCCTCGGGCGCGCTCGATTCGGTCAACGGCGAGGGTGTCATGCGGCTGATCCACGCCGCGTGCAAGCGGGGCGTGGCAGCGGTCGTGGTAACCCACGACGCCCAGCTGGCCTCGTGGGCCGACCGGGTGGTGTTCCTGCGCGACGGCCGGGTGACCGACCAGACCCTGCCCGCGCCTGGCCCCGAATCGCTGCTCACGCCGGGATCAGGCCAATGAGCCCGGGTCCAGCAGGCACCGCACTGCGCGAACGCCCGGCCTCGGCGGGAACTTCAAACGGGGGCGTTCCCGCCCGCCGGGCCGTGATCCGCTGGTCGTGGCGGATGTTCCGCCGCGAGTGGCGCCAGCAGCTGCTGGTCCTGGCGCTCATCGTGGTGGCGCTGGCGGCCACCGTCGTCGGGGCGGCGGTGGCCACCAACACGCCACCGCCGGCCGGCGCGGGCTTCGGCACCGCGCAGGACATGGCCACGTTCCCCGGCGGCCGGCAGCTGGCTAGCCAGATCGCCGCGCTGGAGCAGCGCTTCGGCCGCGTCGACGTCATCGAGAACCAGACGATCGCCATCCCGGGCTCGATCAACACCTACGACCTGCGCGCCCAGGATCCGAACGGCCCGTTCGGCGTTTCGATGCTCTCCCTGGTCGCCGGCCACTACCCGACTGGGCCCGGCCAGGTGGCCGTGACCGACGGCGTGGCCTCCGCCTTCAACCTCAGGATCGGTGACGTGTGGCACCAAGGCGGCACAGCGCGCCAGGTCACCGGCATCGTGCAGAACCCGCAGAGCCTGCTTGACGAGTTCGCCCTCGTCGCGCCGGGCCAGGTCAGCAGGCCAAGCCAGGTCACCGTGCTGTTCACCGCGCCGCCCGGTACGACCACCGCCTCCCTCGGCCAGTACGTGGTGACCCGGCATGATGCGGTGGCCAGCAACCCGCTCAATCCTGAGACCATCGTGCTGGCGCTGGCCACGGTCGGCATGCTGCTCATCGCCCTGGTCGCGGTGGGGGGCTTTACGGTGCTGGCCCAGCGCCGGCTGCGCTCGCTCGGCATGCTCGGCGCCCTGGGCGCCACCGACAGGAACGTCCGCCTCGTGGTCCGGGTCAACGGCATCCTGGTGGGTGTCGCGGGCGCGCTGGCCGGAACGATCCTAGGCCTGGCCGCCTGGCTGGCCTACCGGCCGAGGCTGCAATCCAGTGCCCACCACCTAATCGGCGCGTTCCAGCTGCCGTGGATCGTGATCGGCCCGGCGATGGCGCTGGCCGTCGTGGCCACCTACTTCGCCGCCTCGCGCCCGGCGCGGGCGGTCACCAGGATCCCCGTCGTCGCCGCCCTGTCCGGGCGGCCCGCACCGCCCAAGCAGGTGCACCGCTCGGCGGTGCCCGGCGTGATCCTGTTCGTGGTCGCCGCGGTCCTGTTCTGGTACACGGGCAAGAGCAGCAACGGCGGTGGAGCGCCCGAGCTCGTCGGCGGCTTCGTCGCGCTGATCGCCGCAGTGATCCTGCTGGCCCCGTTCAGCCTGGCGATCCTGGCCAGATCCGGCCGGCGGGCCCCGATCGCGGTGCGCCTGGCCCTGCGCGACCTGGCCCGGTACCGGGCCCGCTCGGGCTCGGCCCTCGCGGCCATCAGCCTCGGTGCGCTGATCGCCGTTCTGGTCTGCGTCCTGACCGCGCAGCGGTACGGGAACGTCCTGGACTACGCCGGGCCGAACCTGGCCTCGAACCAGATCATCGTGTACACGCCCAACGGCGGACCTGGCGGCGGCGGCCCCGGCAATGGCCCAGGCGGATCCAGCCCATCCGGCACCGCCAGCACACCGCAGGCCCAGGCGGCGGTCGCCCAGAGCATCGCCAGGGCCCTCGGCTCCAGCACCGTCATCGAACTCGACCAGGCCGGCGCCTCGCTGCAGCACGCTGCGGCCGGACGTTCCTGGTCCGGACCGATCTACGTGGCCACGCCCCAGCTCCTGCAGGCCTTCGGGATCAAGGCGTCCGACGTCAACCCCGACGCCGACATCCTCACCATGCGGCCCGGGCTGTCCGGCCTGTCGGAGATGCAACTCGTCTACGGCGGCTACTTCGGCCCAGGCGGCGCAGGCAACGCGGGGCCAGGCAACAGCCCAGGCAACGGGCCAGCCAGCTACCCGTGCCCGAAGGGCCAGTGCGTGGCCAACCCGGTGATCCAGGAGGTTGGTGCCCTTCCGTCCGGCACATCGGCGCCCAACACCGTGATCACCGAACACGCCATCGACACGCTTGGCCTGCACACCAGCATCCAGGGCTGGCTCATCCAGGCCCCGCACAATCCGACCGCGGCGCAGATCACCGACGCCCGGCTCACCGCGGCCGCAGCGGGCATGACGATCGAGACCAAGAACAGCGCGCCCTCGTCGGCGGAGATCCTCAACTACGCCACCGCGTTCGGGATCGCGCTGGCGCTGGGCATCCTGGCCATGACGATCGGCCTGATCCGCAGCGAGACCGCCAGGGACCTGCGCACCCTGACCGCCACCGGGGCGAGCAGCCTGACCCGCCGGGAGCTGACCGCCGCGACCGCCTTCGCGCTCGCCCTGGGCGGTGCCGTGCTCGGCACGGTGGCGGCCTACGTCGCCGCCATCGGCTACGCCTGGGACAACTCGCTTGACGGCCTGTCCGAACTGTCCAACGTGCCCACCCGGCAACTGCTGTTCATCCTGGTCGGCATGCCGGTGATCGCGGCGGTCGTCGGCTGGCTGATGGCCGGCCGGGAGCCGTCCGCCATCTCCAGGCAGCCCCTGGAGTAAGGCAAGTACCAGCACCGTTCGGGATAAAAGCCCCTTCCCGAGGGGGACCGTGCCCGGCCTACTGACGTAGGCCGGGCACGGACGGCTGGCCCTTGTCCTTGCGCTCCAGGATCTCCGCCGCGCCGCGGACCACGCACCGGAGCGGGTCCTCGACCAGGACCGTGCCGATGCCGGCCGCGGTCTCGATCCGGGCGGCCAGGCCGGGCAGCAGCGCGCCGCCGCCGGCCAGCCGGACCTTGCCGCGGACGACGTCCTCGGCCAGCCCGGCCGGGATCTCGGACAGCATCTCCTGCACCGTGCCGGTGATCGCCGCCACGATCGGCTCGAGGGCGGCCGCCACCAGTTTTCCCGGCACGTCCTCCGACCGCGGCGTTCGCTGCGCGACGTCAAGGCCGACCACCTCGGCGGAGCCCTGAGCCCCGCCGGTGATCCCGAGCGTGGTCTTCAGGTGCCGGGCCGCGCGCTGGCTGATGATCAGGCCGAGCTCGCTCCGCGCGGCCTGCACGATCGCGTCGTCCATGGCATTGCCGGCCTTGCGCAGCGACTGGGACCGAACCACCCGCCAGCCGGCCACCACCGCGACCTCCGTGGTGCCGCCGCCGATGTCGACCACGAAGCCGCCCGCCCCGCCGTCCAGGTCGAACCCGGCGCCAGCCGCGGCGGCTACCGGCTCGTCGATCAGCCGGACGTTGTACCTGGGCCGCCGGACACTCAGCGCCGCGATGATCGACCGGCGCTCGACCGGCGTGGCGCCGCTCGGCACGCACACCAGGGCGTTGGCCCGCACCAGGGGACCCAGCAGCGGGCTGCCGCGCTTGCGGGCCCGGCGCAGGAACGTGTGCAGCATGGCGGCGGTCGCGTCCAGGTCCGCGATGACCCCGTCCCGCAGCGGGTGGATCACCTGGATGTCCTGCGGCTCCTTGTCGGCCAGCGCGTCCGCCGCCGCGCCGACCGCCGCGACCTTGCCGATGGCCGTGTCGATGGCGATCGCCGTCGGCTCCTCGAGCACGATGCCGCGGCCAGCGACCCAGACGAGCGTGTTCACGGTGCCGAGATCGATCGCCACGCTACCGCGGAAGCGCATGATGCTCCCCTCTATCCCACGTGACGCCCTTCAACACCCGTACGACTTTGGCCTGGACGAGTTCGCTCTGTTTGATTTCCGGGCCCGCCCCGCCACGTGACGTTCGCTAAGCGTACCAACCGGTATTCTGCGCGGGCGAGCTGATGGATCCTGAGGGTGGCTTGTGGTTTTTTGATCTGATCACGGGTGTTATGGTCATCGAGGCCGGTGGAGGGAGACGTTTCATGCGTATACCGCGGCTGGTGGCGATGGCGATCGGTGTCTGCGGGCTCGCCGTCGCCGCTGCGGCCGCCGGGCCCGGGTCGGGGGATTGGAGTCCGGTTGCCGCGCACCCCGCGGCTGCGGGTCCTGCCGCATCTTCGGCTTCTGCCCTGGCCGACGTGGCCGTCCAGCCGGGCGTGCAGCGCGCCGGCCGCGTGCAGGCCAGTCCGCCGACCACTGCTAGCTGTGAGAAAGCCTACAAGGTCGCGTGCTACCAGCCGGCCCAAATCCAGCAGGCTTACGGCCTGCCCGCGGTGTACGCCAGCGGCGTGACCGGTAAGGGGAGCACGATCGTCATCGTCGACTCCTTCGGCTCGCCGACGATCAAGAGCGACCTGAGCGTGTTCGACGAGATCTTCGGCCTGCCCGCGCCGCCGTCGTTCCAGGTGATCCAGCCCGCGGGCAAGGTGCCCGCCTACGACCCGGCCAACTCCGGCATGGTGGGCTGGGCGGGCGAGACCACGCTGGACGTGGAGTACGCGCACACGGTCGCGCCGGGCGCCAGCATCGTGCTGGTCGAGACCCCGGTGTCGGAGACAGAAGGCGTGCATGGCTTCCCGCAGATCGTCGCGGCCGAGGAGTACGTGCTCAGGCACCACCTCGGCGACGTGATCAGCCAGAGCTTCAGCGCCACCGAGCAGACCTTCCCCAACGCCGCCGCGGTCCAGGCGCTGCGCGGCGCCTATCAGCTTGCCGCTCGGGACCACGTCACGGTGCTCGCCGCGGCGGGCGACTCCGGCGCCGCCGACGTCAAGCTGGACCAGAGCAGCTACTACCCGTTCCCGGCGACCTCCTGGCCGGACAGCGACCCCCTGGTGACCGCGGTCGGCGGCACGCAGCTGCACTTCAACGCGCACGGGACGCCCACCGCGTCGACCGTATGGAACGACACGTACAACGAGGCGACGATCGAGTACACCGACGGCAACGCGGGCCCGAACCCGCTGGCCGGCGGCGGCGGCAAGTCCATCTTCTTCAGCCGGCCTTCGTACCAGAACGCCGTGCGGAACGTGGTCGGCAGCCAGCGCGGCGTGCCCGACATCTCGATGAGCGCGGCCTGCGACGGGTCGGTGGTCACCTACGGCACCTACGGCGGCCAGCCGGCCGGCTGGACCCCGGAGTGCGGCACCAGTGAGGCCACGCCGTTGTTCGCGGGCATCGTCGCGCTGGCCGATCAGGAGGCGGGGCATTCCCTCGGCCTGATCAACCCGGCCCTGTACAAGCTGGCGGCCGAGGGCGCCCCCGGCATCGTCGACGTCAGGTCGGGCAATAACACGGTGTCGTTCAGCCAGGGCGGACATGAGTACACGGTGCGCGGTTTCACCGCGAAGCCCGGCTATGACCTGGCCTCGGGGGTCGGCACGGTGAACGCCGCGTACTTCGTACGGGAACTCGCCCTCGCGGCTGGTCACTGAAGGACTTTTTTCCGCCGAACGAGGCGTGGTCCGTGCCCTGGGAACGCTGTAGCCATCTGATGTTTACGTGTCGGCGGCCGGCGGGCGGTGCGGAGCGCGACGCGATCGGCCTGGTGGGACTGACCCGGCCGGACTGCCCGGGTCAATAGGTGTGAAGCATGGCTGTCGACGCCTCTGCGCGAGATACATTGTCTGCGTGTGGCGGCACCCATTAACGCCGCGTACTTCGTGCCTACCCCCGCTGTGACCTCGCATTTCCCGGTGGAATCACCCGTACCACTCCCCGCCTGCGGCGGTTAAGCCCTACCCGGGCGGGAAGTGGGAGAAACCACCCGGACAGGCGACACGCAAGGAGGAGAGGAAGCGATGGAGGACGTGCTCGATGTCCTGGCCGAGGACCACGAAGAGATAAGACAGGCGCTGGCCGAGCTTGAGAAGGGTCCGACCGCAGCGACCGGTGCTACCGAGGATCAGCTGATGCTGCGCAAGATCATGACCGAAGAGCTGATCATCGAGGTCTCCAAGCACGAGGAAATCGAGCTGACCTGGCTGTGGCCGGCCGTGCGCGAGCATGTGCCCGGCGGGCACCAGCTCGCCGACCGCGGCATCTGCGCCGAGCTCGAGATCGCCGCGCTGCTGGCCGAACTGGACAAGCTGGACGCCAGCCAGCCGGAGTTCGAGGATTTGCTCAGCCAGTTCACCCAGGTCGGCCGGGAGCATTTCGACTTCGAGGAGCGGCAGGCCTGGCCGCGGCTGCGCTCCGCCCTGGCCCCCCGGGCCGCGGCCGAACTTGGCGGCAAGATCCTCCTGGCCAGGCAGTCCCTGGCCGCCCGGCCCAGCCCGCAGGTGCCGTCCCAGAGTCCGCCGCGGTCTGGTGAGGGTGCTCGCCATGGTTCGTTCGGCTGAGAGAATGCTCTGTGATGAGCGTGAATCTGCAGCGCGCCTTCAGCTATCTATCAGGTTCGTGGTGCTCACTGGAGAGGGACAGGACCAGCCCGGGCCACGCCCGGTCGGCCCTGGCTTCCGAGCGACCCGGACGCCCACAGCTAAGGCGTGATTCAGATGCAGGATTACAGCGGCTACGGCCAGCCGCCCACGGGAGACTACTTCGGTTCGACCTCCCCCTTGCCTCCCATGCCTCCCCGTCCGCCCAGGCGCCGTATCGGCCTGCTGAGTTACCTGGCCGTCGCGCTGGCGGCGGGCGCGCTGGGAGCGGGCACGGTGGTGGCCCTCTATCACCCGGCGGCGAACTCCTCGCCGTCGGCACAGCCGAGCAGCAGCGCGGTCGCTCCCGCCCCGCTGCCCAGCACTGCGGTACCCGCGCCGAGCAGCGGCGGGTCCGGCGTGTCCGGGAGCATGAGCAGCGTCGAGCAGGGCCTGGTGATCATCAACACCACGCTGCAGTACAGCAGCGAGCAGGCCGCGGGCACCGGCATGGTGATCAACGCGAACGGCCTGGTGCTGACGAACAACCACGTCATCGAGAACGCCACCAAGATCACCGCCACGGTCGCCTCGACGGGCAAGAACTTCGTGGCCAAGGTCGTCGGCTACGACGTGACCGGCGACATCGCGCTGCTCCAGCTGCAGAACCCGTCCGGCCTGCACGCGGTCCCGATCGGCGATGCCAGCAAGGTCAAGACCGGGGACTCGGTGACCGCGCTCGGTAACGCCGAAGGGCGGAGCGCGATCCTCCCCGCGCCCGGTCAGGTCACCGGGCTCAACCAGACCATCACGGCCAGCGACCAGGGCGGGACGGTCAAGTCCGAGACGCTGCACGGGATGATCCAGACCAACGCGGACATCGTGGCCGGCGACTCCGGCGGCCCGCTGGTCAACTCGGCCGGCCGGGTCATCGGCATGGACACCGCGGGCAACAGCGTGAGCTTCACCCAGCAGCAGACGGTGGCCGGCTTCGCCATCCCGATCAACACCGCCTTGTCGGTCGCCCACCAGATCGCCGAGGGCCACGCCAGCTCCGCCATCGTGATCGGCTACCCGCCCTTCATCGGGATCTACGTCGGTCAGGGGACCGACCCCAACCCGCAGGACCAGGCCTCGCAGGAGCAGCAGAACAACAACGGCTTCGGTGGCTTCGGCGGGTTCGGTAACGGGAACGGCACCGGGAACGGCGGCACCTCGAGCTGCTACACCAGCAACGCCAACCTGTCCGTCCCGTCCACGATCGCGTCGGTGAACTCGGGCACGCTGGTCATCGGAACGATCTGCAACAGCCCGGCCGCGGCCGCGGGACTGACGGCCGGTTCGGTCATCACCGGGCTGAACGGCCAGACGGTCGGCTCGCCGCAGAGCCTGACCGACATCATGGCCAAGCTCCACCCGGGCGACACGGTGCCCGTCACCTGGGTCACCCCGTCCGGCCAGCGCAAGAACGGCAACCTGGCCCTCACCGCAGGCCCGCCCCTGTAAGGAGTCCCCCGGCCCCGCAAAACCCGGCCCCGCAAAACCTGGCGCCTGAGGCGGCGCCCCGCTAGTCGCCTCAGGCGCCTCGCCGTCCCCCGGGCCGTCCCCCGGGCCGCCCCCCGGGCCGCCCGGCGGCCTGACCCCATGGACCCCCAGGGCACGCCTCCGCACGTTGCCGCGGTGTGAATAATAAGGTTAAGGCGGCCCCGGGGGTTCAAAAGGCGGCGTTCGGTCGTCACACTAGGTCGTGTGTACGACTTCGACGTGCTGGTGATCGGCTCGGGGCCTGGCGGCCAGAAGGCAGCCATCGCTGCGGCGAAGCTCGAGCGGCGGGTGGCGATCGTCGAGCGCAAGGACATGATCGGCGGCGTCTGCCTGAACACGGGCACGATCCCGTCCAAGACCCTGCGTGAGGCGATCCTCTACCTGACCGGCCTGGACCAGCGCGAGATGTACGGCCAGAGTTACCGGGTCAAGGACGAGATCACCATCGCCGACCTGGCCGCCCGGACCGCCCATGTGGTCGGCCGCGAGATGGACGTGGTGCGCAACCAGCTCACCCGTAACCGGGTCACGGTGATGACCGGCACCGGCAGTTTCCTCGACCCGCACACCGTGGAGGTCGACGGCGGCGAGGGCCGGGTCCGCCGGGCCAGCGCGGACAAGATCGTGATTGCCACCGGCACCCGGCCCGCCCGCCCGGCCAGCGTCCAGTTCGACGAGCGCACCGTCATCGATTCCGACGGGATCGTCCACCTGCAGGCGGTCCCGCGCTCGATGGTGGTCGCGGGCGCCGGCGTGATCGGGATCGAGTACGCGTCCATGTTCGCGGCCCTCGGCACCAAGGTCACCGTCGTGGAGCAGCGGGACCGGATGCTCGAGTTCTGTGACGTCGAGGTGGTCGAGGCGCTCAAGTACCACCTGCGCGATCTCGCCGTCACGTTCCGGTTCGGCGAGACGGTATCCTCGGTCGAGGCGCGGCCCGAGGGTGCTATCGCGACGCTGCTGAGCGGGAAGAAGATCCCGGCCGACACCGTCCTGTACTCGGCCGGCCGGCAGGGGGCCAGCGATCACATCAACCTCGAGGCGGCCGACCTGACCGCCGACAAGCGCGGCCGTATCGTGGTGGACGAATTCTTCAGGACCGCGGTGCCGCACATCTACGCGGTCGGCGACGTGATCGGTTTCCCGGCGCTGGCGTCCACGTCCATGGAGCAGGGCCGGATCGCGGCGTATCACGCCTGCGGGGAGAAGCTGCACGCGGTCGGGGACCTGCATCCGATCGGCATCTACAGCATCCCCGAGATCAGCTTCGTGGGGCGGACCGAAGAGCAGCTCACCCAGGACAACGTGCCCTTCGAGGTCGGCATCTCGCGCTACCGGGAACTGGCCCGCGGGCAGATCATCGGCGATTCCTACGGGGTCCTGAAGCTCCTGGTGGCGCTGGACACCAGGAATCTGCTCGGCGTCCACGTGTTCGGCACCGGTGCCACCGAACTCATCCACATCGGCCAGGCCGTCATGGGCTGCGGCGGCACGGTGGACTACCTCGTGGACGCCGTCTTCAATTACCCCACCCTGGCCGAGGCCTACAAGGTGGCCGCCCTGGACGCGATGAACAAGATGCGGCAGATCGCCCGCTTCGCCTGAGGCGGTGCTGGCCGGGGGGGACGACCCCCCGGAACCCCCGCTGCGCTTCGCGCCCCGCTACGGTTCCCGCCGTAGTATCGCACGGCCGGAGGGGCCACGGCCCCTCGCGGACCGCGCGATCGCGGCTGGCGCCGCGTCAGCCGCCGTAGCGGGACATCGCCGGAAACAAACGGAAACATAGCCGTGATGCGCGGTAAACGTGCCCAGCGTACGCTTCGGTTGTGGCGGACATTTTCGATGGCTACCGGCTTGCCCAGGCCTGGGACGAGATGTTCGCGGCACCCGGCAAGCCCCGCGCGCCCTACGACGCGCTGGTATCCGTGCTGCAGCCGATGGATCCGGCCGAGCTGCGGTTCCGCGCCGACCAGCTGGCGCGCGTGTTCACCGACCGGGGGGTCACCTACGACTTCGCGGGGGAGGAGCGGCCCTTCCCGCTCGACCTGATCCCGCGGGTCATCGACGCGGTGGAATGGGACCTGGTGTCCCGGGGCGTGCGGCAGCGGGTCCGCACGCTGGAGGCCTTCCTGGCGGACGTCTACGGCCCCGGCCGTGTCTTCGAGGACGGGGTGATGCCGTGGCGGCTCATCTACACCTCGCCGCGCTTCCGCCGGGAGGTAGCCGACTTCGCGCCGCCGAACGGAGTCCGGGTCCACGTGGCCGGCATCGACCTCATCCGCGACGAGCAGGGGCGGTTCCGGGTCCTGGAAGACAACGTTCGGGTGCCGTCCGGCGTGAGCTACGTGATCGAGAACCGGCTGGCCATGACGCGGACGTTCCCCGCGCTGTTCGCGGACCAGAGCGTGCACCGGGTGGACGATTACCCGTCCCGACTGCTGGCCGCGCTGCGCGCCGCCGCGCCGCGCGGGGCGTCGGATCCGTGCGTGGTCGTTCTGACCCCGGGCGTGCACAACGCCGCCTACTTCGAGCACACGCTGCTCGCCCGGCTGATGGGCGTGGAGCTGGTGGAGGGAAGGGACCTGTTCTGCTCCCACAACCGGGTCTACGTGCACACCACCCGGGGGCGGCGCCCCGTCGACGTCATCTACCGCCGGGTCGACGACGAATTCCTCGACCCGCTGCAGTTCCGGCCCGATTCGGTGATCGGCTGCCCGGGGATGATCAACGCGGCGCGGGCGGGCTACGTCACCATCGCCAACGCGGTCGGCAACGGGGTGGCCGACGACAAGCTCGTCTACACCTATATCCCCGACCTCATCCGGTACTACCTGAGCGAGGAACCGATCCTCGACAACGTGGAGTCCTACCGGCTCGATGACCCGGAGATCCTCACCTGGGCCCTCGACTCGCTCGACGAGCTGGTGGTGAAGCCGGTGGACGGGGCGGGCGGCGCCGGCATCGTCATCGGCCCCAAGGCATCGGCGGCCGAGCTGGCGGTGCTGCGCGAGCGGCTGCTGGCGGACCCGCGCGGCTGGATGGCCCAGCGGCCGGTCGCCCTCTCCACCTCGCCGGTGCTCATCGGGGAGGCGCTCGCGCCGCGGCACATCGACCTGCGGCCCTTCGCCGTCAACGACGGCGAGGACGTGTGGCTGCTGCCCGGCGGCCTGACCCGGGTGGCGCTGCCGGAAGGGGAGCTGGTGGTCAACTCCAGCCAGGGCGGGGGATCGAAGGACACCTGGGTGCTGGCCGGGCCGAGGTCAGCCACCCCGGAGCCGCCGGCCGTGCCGTTCTCAATGCTGGCCGCCCAGTCGGCCGTGGCCAGGATGACGGTAGGCCGGCAGAGCGGCCCGGAGCAGTGAACGATGAGCTGCTCAGCCGGATGGCCGAGACCCTGTTCTGGACCGGCCGCTACATCGAGCGGGCGGATGACACGGCGCGGCTCATCGACGTCTACGTGCACCGGCTGCTCGGCGATGCGGCGGCGGGATCCGGTGCGGACTGCGGTCCGCTGTTCGGCATCCTCGGGGTCGAGCTCGATCCGGAGGCCCAACCCGACGTCGGGGCCGCGTTGTTCCGGCTGGCCTACGACATGAAGAGCCCGAGCGCCATCGCCGGCGCGGTGCTCGCGGCCCGGGCCGGCGCCCGCGGCATCCGCGAGGTGATCTCGAGTGAGATGTGGGAGTGCCTGAACGTGGCCGGTCACGGGCTGACCGGCCAGCGCCGCGCCGCGGACCGGCTGGGGCCGCACGTGTTCCTCCGGTTCATCAGGGAACGCGCGGCGCTGTTCTTCGGCCTAGCCGACTCGACCATGAGCCACGATGCGGCCTGGCGGTTCCTGGTGCTCGGTCGGTCGCTGGAACGGGCCGACATGACGGCCCGGCTGCTGCTGGCGCGCATGCCGGGGCCGCCGGAGGAGAGCGGGCCGCTGCTGCTGCACGCCTGCGGTGCGTATGAGTCGTTCATCCGGACGCACGGCTGGGTCGCGGAGCCGGCCGTGGTTGCCGAGTTCCTGCTGCGCGACCGGCTGTTCCCGAGGTCGGTGCTGTATTCGCTGGTGGCCGCGGAGGACTGCCTGGTCGCCCTGAACCCAGGCCCGGTCCGGATGGGCATGGACGATCCGGCCCGGCGCCCGGTCGGCCAGCTCCGGACCAGGCTGGAGTACGCCGAAACCGGGCAGCTGACCGAACAGCTTCCCGAGCTGCTCAGTCAGCTGCAGCAGGCCTGCGTGGAGGCGTGCGAGGCGATCACCGGGCGGTACTTCCAGTACGAGGCGCAGGTCGCCTGGGAACGGGACGGCTGAGCGTGGGCTGGCGGCTGCGGGTGGTGCACACCACCCAGGTCAGCTACTCCGCGCCGGTCCGGGCCTCGTACAACGAGATCCGGATGACCCCGCTGACGCTGTCCAGTCAGGTCACCCTGGAGAGCCGGGTCTCCGCAGGCCCGGGGGTCCCGGTCTGGACCTACTGCGACTACTGGGGAACATTCGTCAGCGTGTTCGACATCAGCGAGCCGCACGAGAGCCTCGCGGTCCGGGCCCAGGCCACGGTCGAGACCGGCCAGGCGCTCGGCGCCCCGCCTCCGGTGCTGCCCTGGGAGGAACTGCGGCCGCAGGCGGTTTCGGGCCGGCTGCTCGAGTTCCTGCTGACGACCCCGCTGACCACCGTGACGCCGGCCGTCGCAGCCACCGTCCTGGACGCCGTGCACGACGCGGACCCGGCGCAGGCGGCGGAGGAGATCGCCGCGCGGGTCCGGTCGCAGGTCAGCTACATGGCCGGCGCTACGGGGGTGCGGACCAACGCCCAGGAAGCCTGGGATCAGGGCCAGGGGGTGTGCCAGGACATCGCGCACGTCACGGTGGCGCTGCTGCGCGCGGCCGGCCTGCCCGCCAGGTACGTCTCCGGGTACCTGCACGCCGACCCGGCGGCCGAGCCCGGGCAGACCGCGGTGGGCGAGAGCCACGCCTGGGTGGAGTACTGGGCCGGTTCCTGGCGGGCACTCGATCCGACCAGCGGCGCGCCGGTACGGGAGCGGCACGTGGTGGTGGCCAGGGGCCGGGACTACGCTGACATCCCGCCGCTCAAGGGCATCTACCACGGTGCCCCGACCAGCGCGCTCGACGTGACCGTCGAGGTCACCCGGCTCGCCTGACCCCCGGCCCGCCGTACCCCGTCTGGGCGCAGCCGCCCCCGTGAATCATCCTCCAGGGGTGACGGCCCTTCCCGTCGTTGTCCCGGAAACTTGTGGTGGTGGCGCTCCGCGGATGCCGGGGCCAGAAGGGAGACAAACCATGGACATCGGCCCGGTGGAATATTTGATTCTCGGCTTCCCCGGCAACATGTTCACCGGTCAGATCGTGCCGGAGCTCGCCAAGCTCATCGACAGCGGACTGGTCAGGATCATCGACCTCACGTTCATCACGAAAGATGCCGACGGCCATGTGGACGTGGTCGAGTACGACGCTGTCGAGGAGCTGGCCGCGTTCGCCGGCCTCGACGCCGAGGTGGGCGGGATTCTCACCGAGGCAGACGTCGCCTACGCCGCTCAGGAGCTCGAGCCGAATTCCTCGGCCGCGCTGCTCATCTGGGAGGACACCTGGGCGGCCCCGTTCGCAGCAGCGGTGCGCAACGCCAACGGAGTAATCCTCGAAGGCGCGCGAATCCCGCGCGAGATCATCGAAGAGGCTGTCGGCGCCCTGACCGACGCTCTCGCCTGAGATCGGCAAGCCCACACCATTCGCGCCGAATGGCCCCGCCGGCGGCGCCAAGACACCAGGAGACGATTGACATGCCATTGCGACGACGTCGACCCGTTGCCCGAATCGCGACCACCGCGGTCGTGGCCGGGACCGCAGCCAACATGGGAGCCAGGTCCGCGCAGCGGAGTGCCGCGGCCGCCCAGCCTCAGGCCGCCCCGCCTGAGGCTGCTCCAGCGGATGAATCCGCCGCGCCCGAGGCCGCCGCGCCCGAGGCCGCCGCGCCCGAGGCTGCCGCGCCCGAGGCTGCCGCGCCCGAGGCTGCCGCGCCCGAGGCCGCCGAGAGCTCGGATATCGAACAGCTCAAGCAGTTTGCCGCCCTCAAGGACCAGGGCATCCTCACCGAGGAGGAGTTCGCCGCCAAGAAGGCGCAGATCCTGGGGCTCTGACTCAGCGTCCTTGGCAGGCGTCTACTGTCTAGTTACAGTAGACAGATGGATGAGAACCTGCTCGCCGAGGCGAGGCAAGCCATGGAAAGGCTGATCGACGCCGAGCGCGACGCCGAGACGGCCCGGGCCGACTTCCACCGGGCCGTCCGGCGGCTGCACCTGCACGGTGCGTCGCTGCGCGAGCTCGCCGCCAGCCTGGGCCTCAGCCACCAGCGGGTGCACCAGATCGTCGAGTCAGCCGGCGGCTCCCGCCGCTGGCTGCGCCGCCGCGAAGGGGGGCGCCCCGGTCCGCTGCCGGTCTGCACCTTCTGCGGCAAGCAGCAACCCGAGGTCGGCAAGCTGATCGCCGGCCCGGGCGTGTACATCTGCGACCAGTGCGTCGGCCTGGCCGAGGGCGTGATCGGCTCAGGTGCGCCGGCCGGCACCCCGCGCGGCCAGATGATCGCCGCGCCCGAACGGGATCAGCAGGTGCGCTGCAGTTTCTGCGGCAAGCACCGGCACCAGGTGGACGGGCTAGCCGCGTTCCCGGCCGAGCTCGCGGGGAGGCCGCCCGCCACCGCCGCCGTCTGCGCCGAGTGCCTGGAGCTCTGCGACGAGATCATCGACGAGGAGATACTGCCGGATGCCCCCTAGGTGAGCTCGCGGAGGTACTGGGGCAGCATCTGGCGCCAGGTCGTCCATTGGTGCGCCCACTGCCGTCCCCAGTTGTCCACCCGGTTGGGGATGCCCTTGTCGCCCAGCACCCCGGCCATCTGCCACGACGACCCGATGTCCTCCCACTCGCCTTCGCCCGACGCGAGCACGACCCGCCGCTGCCTGAGCCGGTCTAGCTGCGGTCCCTCCAGGCCCGGCAGGAACTGCATCGGCGCGGAGTAGTACAGGTCCTGGCTCCAGGCCCCGTCGTAGAAGCGCTCTATCCGGTAGCTGCCGCTCATGCCGATGGCCGCGGAGAAGACGTCGGGGTAGCGGCACAGGACGGCCACCGCGTTGAACGCGCCGACCGAGGCGCCGCTGGTGATCACGTCGATGGCCTGGCCGCCCAGGTCGGCGTGGATGGCCGGCACCACTTCCCAGCGGACGCATTCGTGGAACTGGTTGAGCAGCCACATGCGGTGCTCGGGCGAGTTTCCCCTGGTGACCATGGCCTGGCCGGCCACGCTGTCGACCGAGTACAGCTTGATGCGGCCCTCGGCCAGCAGCGGCCCGCACGCGTTGACCAGGCCCTGCCGCTCGATCTCCGCGGCGTCGCCGCCCGCGGTGGGGAAGACCAGCACCGGCGTGCCGAGCACTCCCCACCGCACCACGGTGATCTTCGCCTGCAGCCGCTCGGAGAACCACCGTTCCCTGACCCTCAGATTGTCATTCATCGCACGCCCGGAAAGTGATCACACAGAGAATGATCACTCATAAAACAGTTTCTGTGGACCCGGGAAAATCCAGGACAGCCCTTCCCGCAGTCGGTCACGCCAGTTTTCCCAGCTGTGGCCGTCGCGGGCCTCGACGTAGCGGACGGCCATCCCGGCCGCCTCGAACACCGGGACCATGGACCGGTTCGGCACGATCAGCGGCTCGTAGACGCCGCAGCTGACGAACACCCGGTCGGCGACCCGGCGAGGGGCGGACCGGTACCGGTTGACGAACCGGACCACCGGGTCGAACGGCGGCCCGCCGCCGTGGTCGTGACCGATATCGGTGAAGACGAACGAGCCGGACTGCAGCAGCAGCGACCCGTAGACCTCCGGGTGGCGGTAGGCGGTCGACAGCGCGGCGACGGCGCCGAAACTCGAGCCCATCAGGCACCGCCCGGACGGCGTGCCGGCCAGCGGGAGTTCCGCCTCGAGCCGCGGCAGCAGTTCGGCCGTCAGGAAGCGGGCGTGCGCCGCCGAGTTGGCGTACTCGGCCAGCCGGTCGCCCGGGTAGGTGAACGCGGCGACGATCTCGGCCACGTCGAGCCGGTGGATGAGGTTGTCGAGCACGGTCCTGGCCGCCGCGTACTGAAGGTAGTCGCCCCCGTCGTGCACGATCAGCAGCGGGTAGCGGGCGGTGCGGCGGAACCGGGCCGGCAGGTACAGCGTCACCGGGCAGTCGCGGCGCAGCGCCCGGCTCGGCACCACCAGGTCGGTCAGCGACCCGGGCCGCGATTCCGGGTCGGGCCGCGTCCAGTCGGGTATCTCGTGCCCGTGGGCGTAGCAGACCGAGGAGCTGCCGACCGGGCTGTGCGCGAGCCGGGGGTTCAGCGGGTCGTTGACCCGCTCGCGGTGGCCGCAGCGCGCCACCTCCAGCTGGTACTCGACCCTGGAGCCCGCGGGCAGCTCGAGGACCGCGTACCACAGGTCGGTGCCGCGCAGCCGGCGCAGCGGCAGGTGATCGGGCAGCCCGAAGATCCGGTGGACGAGGAACACCTCGTCGGCCTCGCCCCGGTACAGGAACGTGCAGCGGGCGCCCTCGACGACGGGGACCTCGTGCCGGGCCAGGAAACGGTCGACGGCGGCTGAGTCGAGCGGGCGGCGATCGCGCAGCCTGTTGATGGCGAGCTTGCGCGTGACCGGCCCGCTCACGGTGGTCAGGCTGCCTCCAGCGAGGTCACGCGGCCGTCCTCGGCGATCACCCGGACGCCGGGCGGCCAGCCGCTGGGGCCGCCGCTGGGGCCCCCGCTGTCGCCGTCGCCGTCGAGCTCGATCCGGGTGCCGCCGACCAGGAGGACACAGCGGGCCGGCGCGAACCTCCCGGCGAAGACCGCCATCCGGGGCGTGTCGTCGAGCAGCATCCTGGCCCGGGCGTGCGGCAGCAGCACCACGTCGCGGAGCACGCTCAGGCCGCTGCCGTACACCTCGGGGTGGCCGGGTCCCTGCGGTGACCGGTCGCCGAAGAGCACGATCCGGTCGGCCAGCGCCATCGCCCCGGCCGACCAGGCGATCACCGGTGACCGGCCCGCCCGCGAGCGCCCCGCCGACGAGCGCAGGGCCGCGGCCACGTTGAACAGGTGCAGCACCTCGGCCAGCACGCCCACGTGCCCGCCCGCGATGACCAGCGCGCTGGCCTCGCCGAGGATGGCCTGCACCGCGGCGCGGTGCCCGGCGATCACCGGCCGGTCGTGCGGCTGCAGTCGCCGGAAGAACTCGCCGCGCACGCTGTCGACCCGGTGCAGGTGCGCCGCGTCGAGCTCGCGCACGGCGGCGATGGCCTCGCCCAGCGCCTCGGTCCTGAGTTCACCCGGGGAGCGCCGCTGCACCGCGTAGACGGCCTGCAGCGCGTGGTCCAGCCGCAGCAGGTAGAGGTCCTGCAACTCGGCGAGCGTCCCGGCCAGCGCGCGCTCGGCCGCCGCGTACTGCGGATCACGGTCCTGCACGTCCAGCCACCGCCGGTACAGCGTGAGGCTGACGGTGCGGCCGCCGAGCAGCGCGCTCAGTTCGGCGTCGTCGGGCTCGCGCTCCTGCCACCCCGCGGTGATCGTGGCGACCGGGCCGTCGAGCGAAAGCGACCGGGCCACCGCGTCCACCGTGGGCCTGCGCTGCGGCCCGAGCAGGATGACCCTCACGAGGCGTAGACGTGCAGTGTGCGGCCCACCGCGTCGAGCATGCCGCGCAGCGCGTCGTAGTCGGGATGGCGCATCCGCACGTACGCGTTGGCCATGTACCCGGCCTCCACCGCCTGGGTGGGCGTGCCGGGCGGCGGCAGTGAGGCGTCGATGACCCACTCGCCGTACTGCTGCTGCAGCTCCTCGGTCCCGCCGTACCCGGTGATCTGGCCGTCCCGTTCGGGCCGCAGGGCGACGATCCCGCTGGCGTACTGCCGGGACGGCGTCGCGCTCGTCCCGCCGCTCACGACCGCGTTGGCCCACTCGCGGTAGAGGTCGATCTCGTTGCCGGCCGAGTACAGGTCCCAGGCCCCCACGCCGGGCGGCCGGCAGCCGATCTCGGAGAACTTCAGCCCCTTGGGCCCGGCGAACCACTCCATGTGGGTGGCCGACGTCCCGATGCCCAGCGCGGCGATCACCTTCTGGCCCAGGTCCCGCAGTTCGGCGTATTCGGGCGCGACCTCGATCCGGTTGGTGGAGACGAACTGCGGCGAGATCCACCGGGTCCGCATCGCCTCGAGCACGTTCGGGTAGTAGTGCGAGGCGAAGTCCAGGGCCACCCGCCCGTCGACCGTGATCGTGTCGTAGAAGCCCTCGTGCCCCTCGACGAACTCCTCGACGGCGATAGACTCGACGCCCTGGCCGCCGAACACACCCAGCGCGTGCTCCAGGCCCGCGAAGTCGTCGACCCGCACGGTGCCCGACGCGCCCGCGCCGCTGCGCGGCTTGAGGATCAGCGGGAACCCGGCCAGCTCGGCGAACGTGTGCGCCTCCGCCGCGCTGTTCACGGCGGCCGAGATGGCCGTCGGCACCCCGGCCGCCCGCAGCGTCTCCTTCATCGACGGCTTGTCCCGGCACAGCCAGGCCGTCCGCACCGACGTGCCCGGGATCGTGCAGGCCTCGCGGACCTGCGCGGCGGCCATGGTGTGCGCCTCGACCGTCGCCTCGAGCCGGTCCACCCAGAGCTTGTCCTGCACCCAGCGGACCGCCTGGGTCAGCGCCGCCACGTCGGTGACCGACGGCACCCGCTCGTAGTGGTACAGCCAGCCCTTCAGCTGGTCGTCCAGGGCGTCGAGACCGTATTCGCCGATGCCGATCACCGTCGCGCCGGCCTCGGCCAGGGCCCGGGCGAACTGGCGCTGGTTAGCCGGGAAGAACGGCTCGACGAAGACGACGTTCATGTCTGGAATGGTAACTGGGTACGTTCCTCTCATGGTGGTCGCCGGGTTCGTCGCGCCCTATCTGCTCGACACGACGACGCGGTTCGTGCAAGCCGCGGCCACGCTGCCCGACGTCGAGCTGGCCCTGATCACCTGCGAGCCCGAGGACCGCCTCCCGCCCGGGCTCAAAGACAACCTGGCCGGGCACTGGCGGATCGACGACGGACTCGATGTCGGCCAGATCGCCGCCGCGGCGGCGGGCCTCGGCCGCCAGCTCGGCCCGGTGCAGCGGCTGCTGGCCGTCCTGGAGCAGCTGCAGGTGCCCCTCGCGCAGGTCCGCGAGCACCTCGGCATCCCCGGCATGGGCGTGGTCACGGCCGGCAACTTCCGGGACAAGGCCCAGATGAAGACGGTGCTGCGCGCCGCGGGCGTGCCGTGCGCCAGGCACCGGCTGGCCCGCTCCGCGACCGACGCGGCCGACTTTGCCCGGCTGGCCGGCTTCCCGCTGGTCGTCAAGCCCCCGGCCGGGGCCGGGGCCAAGAGCACGTTCCGCCTCGACGATCACGCAGACCTGGCCGCCTGGCTGGGGGTGAGCCCGCCGTCGCCGGAGCGGCCCGTGCTGATCGAGGAGTTCCTGACCGGGGAGGAGGGCTCCTACGACAGCGTGATGGTCGACGGGCAGGTCGTCTGGGACTCGTTCTCGGACTACCTGCCGAGCCCTCTTGAGGTGCTGCGCCACCCGTGGATGCAGTGGGTGGTGCGGCTGCCGCGCGACATCGGCGGTCCGGAGTACGCCGGCATCAGGCAGGTCGCCCCGACCGCGCTGCGCGCGCTGGGGCTGCGCTCGGGACTGACCCACATGGAGTGGTTCCGGCGCCCGGACGGCACGGTCGCCGTGTCCGAGGTCGGGGCCAGGCCGCCGGGTGCCCAGATCACCTCGATGCTGTGCTACGTGCACGACTTCGACCTGTACACCGCGTGGGCGCGGCTCATGGTGGACGGCGGCTTCGAGCCGCCGGAACGCCGCTGGTCCGCGGGCACGGTCTACCTGCGCGGGCAGGGCGCGGGCCAGATCAAGGCCACCCATGGCCTGGACGCGCTGCCGCCCGAGGTGAGCTCGCTCGTGGTCGACTCGCGGCTGCCCCGACCGGGTCAGCCGTCCTCGGGCAGCTACGAGGGCGACGGCTACATCACCGTGCGGCACCCGGACACCGCCGTGCTCACCGACGCGCTGAAGGTGCTGGTCACCACCGTGCGCGTGGAACTCGGCTGACCGCGATGACCGTGCTGATGATCTCGCCCGGCTACCCGGCGGAGATGGCGTTCTTCACCCGCGGGCTCGGCCAGGCGGGAGTGATCGTCATCGGCCTCGGCGACCAGCCGGCCGAGGCCCTGCCGGCGGCCGCCCGCGACGCCCTGGACCACTACGTCCAGGTCGGCTCGCTGGCCGCGGACGACGACGTCTCGGCGACCGTGCGGGAGCTGGCCCACCAGGTGCGGATCGACCAGGTGGAGTGCCTGTGGGAGCCGTACATGATGCTGGCCGCGCGGCTGCGCGAAGAACTCGGGCTGCCCGGGCTGACGATGCGGCAGACCCTGCCGTTCCGGGACAAGGAGCGGATGAAGCAACTGCTCGACGCGGCGGGCCTGCGCACCCCGCGGCACGCCGCCGCCGGGACGGTCGCGGGCGTGTGGGCGGCCGCGGACCAGATCGGCTTCCCGCTCATCGTCAAGCCGGTCGACGGGGCGGGCTCGGCGGACACGTACCGGGCCGACTCGGCCGCCGAACTCGACGCGATCCTGCCCAGCCTCCGGCACGTGCCGCAGGTCAGCGTCGAGGAGTTCATCGACGGCGAGGAGTTCACCTACGACACCATCTGCGCCGGGGGCCGGGTGCTGGTGGAGAACGTCTGCCAGTACCATCCGCGCCCGCTGATGACCAAGATGCACGAGTGGATCAGCCCGATCACGATGGCCCTGCGCGACCTGGACGAGCCGGGGCTGCGGGGCGGCCGGGAACTCGGCGCCGCCGTGCTCCGGGTCCTCGGCTTCCGCGACGGGTTCACCCACATGGAGTGGTACCGCAAGGCCGACGGCGAGGTGGTGTTCGGCGAGATCGGCGCGCGCCCGCCCGGCGCCCGCACCGTCGACGTGATGAACTACGCCACCGACGCCGACCTGTTCGCGGCCTGGGCGCACGCCGTCACGCACGGCGCGATCCCGCAGCCGGTGCAGCGGCGCTACAACGCCGGAAGCGTCTTCAAGCGGGCCAGCGGCGCGGGCCGGATCACCCGCTACGAGGGCCTGGAGGCGCTGCTGGCCGAATACGGCGAGCACGTCGTCGCGCTCGAGCTGCTCCCGGTCGGCGCGCCGCGGCGGGACTGGCGGGCCACCACCATCGCCGACGGCATGGTGATCGTCCGCCACCCCGAGCTGCCGAAGGCGCTGGAGATCGCGCAGCGCTTCGCCGCCGGGCTGCACCTGTTCGCCGGGTGAGGTCGGCTGGGTCCCCCGCCTTGCGGGGTTGAGGTCACGGCGACCTCGCAGGTAGCGTCGGAAATCATGACTACGGAGCAGCTCACCGCTGCTGTGCGGCAGGTCCTGCCGTCCGCCCGCGCCGACCTCGAGCGGCTGGTGCGGATCCCGTCGGTGTCGGCGGATCCGGACGCAGCGCGGCACCTGTGGGCCAGCGCCGCCGAGGTCGCCGCCTTGCTGCGCCAGGCCGGCCTGCCCGAGGTCGACGTGCTGACCGCCGGGGACAGCCGGCCTGCGGTGCTCGGCCGCAGGGCCGCCCCGCCCGGCGCCCCCACGGTCCTGCTGTACGCGCACCACGACGTCCAGCCCCCCGGCGACCCCGCGGACTGGGACAGCGACCCGTTCACCCCGGCCGAGCGGGACGGGCGCCTGTTCGGGCGCGGCACCGCCGACGACAAGGCGGGCGTCGCGGTGCACCTGGCGGCGCTGCGGGCGCACGGCGACCGGCTCGGTGTCGGGGTCACCGTGCTCGTCGAGGGCGAGGAGGAGATCGGCTCGCCGGCGCTGCCCGTGTTCCTGGCGGCCTACGCCGACTCGCTCAGCGCCGACGTGGTGGTGTTCGCCGACGCCGGGAACTGGACCGCGGACACCCCGGCGCTGACCACCACGCTGCGCGGCGGGACCAGCGTGGTGGTGGAGGTGCGCACGCTGCGCCATGGCGTGCACAGCGGCCTGTACGGCGGCCCGGTCCCGGACGCGCTGACCGCGCTGTGCCGGATGCTGGCCACCTTGCACGACGAGCGCGGCGACGTGGCGGTGCCCGGCCTGACCCGCGGCTCTGCTGGCTCCGGGGGGGCTGGCTCCGGCGGGGCTGGCTCCGGGGGGGCGGAGCCGCTCGACCTGACCGAGGCGCGGTTCCGCGCCGAGGCGGGCGTGCTCGACGGGGTGCGGCTGACCGGCACCGGCAGCCTGACCGACCGGCTGTGGGCCGGTCCGGCGATCGCCGTCATCGGCATCGACGCGCCGTCGGTGGCGGCGGCCTCCAACACCCTCATCCCGGCCGCGCGGGCCAAGGTCAGCCTGCGGGTGGCACCCGGCGACGACGCGACCGCGGCCCGCGCGGCCCTCACGGCGCACCTGACGGCCAGCGCGCCGTGGGGCGTGCAGGTGACCGTCCAGCCGGGCGCGATCGCCGCGCCGTTCACCGCACGCACCGGCGGGCGTGCGTATCAGGCGGCTCGTTCGGCCCTAGAACAGGCCTGGGGGACGCCGGCCGTCGACGCCGGCGCGGGAGGGTCCATCCCCTTCGTCACGGCCTACGCCGGGCTCTTCCCGGACGCGGAGATCCTCATCACCGGGGTGGAAGACCCCGGCACCCGGGCGCACAGCAGCAACGAGAGCCTGCACCTGGCGACGTTCGAGCGGGCCTGCCTGGCCGAGGCACTGCTGCTGCGCGACCTCGCCGGTCACGATCTTTTATCCCGAACGGCCCTGCTGCGTGCCCTCGGTCACGTTGCCGGGGATACCAGCCAGCGCAGTTGCTCGCGGCCGCCGAGCCGGTCAAGTTGGTTAGCGCATCGGTGATTTCGGGTGGTAACCGCCCGCCGCCGCGACCGGCGGCGCCCGTCAGCCGAACATGATCTCACGGGTTGGCGCGGCGGCCAGGACGTCGCCGGCGGCATGACCGACCCCGTCGAGTTCGATCACCTGATGCGTGGCCGCCAGCCCCTGCTCGCGGGCCAGCTTGTGGATATACCGGTTGTAGTTGATTCCCCGCTCGAGCCGGTTGGCTCCCTGGGCCATGGCCGCGGCGCTCACTTCGAGCAGCAGCGCACCGTTATCGCGGTCCTCGGCACCGAGGACGATGGTGACATCACGCGCGAGATAGCGCTCCAGGCTCTCGACGGGACCGCTATCGACGTAAGCCGGCGCGCAGTCGAATCCGTAGCGCCAGCGGTTGACGCCGGTTACGTCGGGCACCGTCACCGGCCGCTCTTCGTTGAAAT
>Ga0208565_1000203_pt1 | contig 48285 bp, 41 predicted proteins | sample Sb_taG_7_FD_187706 | JGI IMG/M metagenome (GOLD analysis project Ga0208565, IMG submission 187706) | Peat soil microbial communities from Weissenstadt, Germany - Sb_50d_2_FS metaG (SPAdes) (version 2) | ecosystem: Environmental > Terrestrial > Soil > Wetlands > Peat | place: Germany... | reverse complement strand
GGGACCAGGCATATCACGGGAATCAGCGCTTCCTCCGGCCTAAGGTAACGATCCGGGTTCGGATCGGCAAACAAGGCCGCGAAACAGCGTTCCATCTGCTGCCAGAAACCGACGATGTCGAGACCCAGGTAGGGGGAATCGAACCGATCCATGTACGCTCGGCTCGTGGCAAACAGCTTAGCTGCCCCGCGCAGGTTGCCGTTGCCGAAGTGGTACAGGGCAACCGCCGCCTGGATCAATCCCTGGTAAAAGGTTCGCTCGGACCCGGCGCAATCGAGCCACAAGCTCTCCCAAACCTCGTGCGCCTCGAAAAAATCGTGGTCGTTGAAGAACAGGATGCCGCCGAGGTAACGGGCGTCATATTCGGGCCTAGAGGTTTGCATCATTTCATTCTACTGCTCGAGAAGTCCAAGACCGAAAAGTACTGGCTGCCACAGCTTCCGCTGACCGTCCATGCTCCAGCGACTTGGATCGGGCCAGCAAGCAGTTATAATGGGATGTTGTACTAGCAAATACGCCGGCCATGCTGTGGGGAACAACATGCAGCTATTCTCCCAGATCCCAATGACGAGCCTGATCGAGTTTTGCCGCATACTGCGCCACAATCTGGCGGCAGGGCTTACATTACGCCATGTCTTTCGACAACAGGCGGAACGCGGGCCATACGCCGTTCGACCCGTGGCCAAACGGATATCTGAGCAATTGGAGCAAGGAGAAAGCCTGGAGTCGGCCCTGAAGGGCGAACGAAAGAAGTTTCCACCCATCTTCCTCTCGCTCGTCAGTGTTGGGGAGGAGAGCGGCAACCTTCCGGAAGTCCTCGCCGAACTGGAGAATTACTTCCTCCTTCAGCAGAAGCTCTGGCGTCAGTTCCTGTCGCAAATCGCCTGGCCTGTATTTGAGCTTATTGGAGCCATCTTCGTCATTGCCGGCATGATTTTCGTGCTGGCAATACTGAGTCAGGGAGGTAAGCCGTTCGACCCGCTTGGCCTGGGTTATACGGGTAGCAGCGGCGCGATCAAGTTCCTTATTCACGCATTTGGAAGTATAGCAATTCTCATCGCCCTCTACTTCGTGGTGACGCGCACTCTGAAGCAGCAAGTTTTTGTGGACGAATTGCTCCTGCGCTTGCCGGTGATAGGGCCATGCGTCCAGGCAATAGCCCTCATGCGCTTTTGTCTGGCCTTGCGTCTCACCATGGAAACGGGGATGCCCATAACCTCCACAATCCGGCTAAGCATGCGGGCCACGGGAAACGCGGCTTATGAGGCGCACGCGGACGCCATCGTGGAAGCACTTCGCGGGGGCGAGGATCTCACGGTGGCGTTGACGAAAGGAAAGGTCTTTCCTCAGAATTTCCTCGACATCATGGCGAACGCCGAAGAAGCCGGCCGCGTCCCAGAGGTCATGCGCCATCAAGGTGTGTACTACGAGGAAGAAGCAAGACGACGCATGACGACCCTCAGCCGTGCAGCTAGCTGGGGACTTTACGTCGGCATTAGCTGTTTCATCATCTTCCTGATCATTCGCATGTATAGCTCCATCTATGGAGGATTTGGAAGAGAAGGCCTCTACGACAGCTTGATGAAGTAGCGCGGCCGGGCCCTAGCTGCAAAGGTAGGGTCGCACGAAGCGCCAACTTTGGTGAAGCTTGCCTTCCTTCACGGGATTTTCTTCGACGTAACGAATAGCCCGCAAGATAGCCTTCTCAGAGTCTAGAAAAACCTTCCACGCTTTACGCGCCCAGCAGCTGGGCGTTCCCTTCTCCGGAGTTGCATGGTCGGCGAATGGATGCATCTGCTCGGCCAGCAGTTGGCGGGTAGCTGCTCCTTTGAAGGCATTGACAATCTGCTCGACCTTGCAGGTGTGGCGCGCGATCACAAGATGAACGTGCTCGGGCAGAACGGTGCAGGCCCAGACGGTGACACCACCGCGGGCCGCGGATTGGCCGAACCCTCTGGCAATAGCTCGGGCCTGAATTCCTGAAAATGAGACCGGCGCATATTTCAGAGCGCGCTTGGCGGCGAGTCGAACTGCTCGATCATGTGGCTTGCGCGCCACGGAGTGGCGCACATCAACCTTGGTGGCCGGCCCAAAGCGAAACAACTCCCAAGATGCCACGAAGTCGGACCAGGAACCACGCGGATCGTTGGGTAACCAGAACCCGTAGGCGCTGAAAATGACGTGGTAGCCCAGGATCATGGTTACGCGCTTTCCTGAAAAAGTGGGCAATTGTTTAGCCGCTTCTGTTTAGCCGCTGGCCTCAGGCCAGCGCGAGCGGTCTGAGGCCAGCGGCTAAACGTCACGGTTCATTCATTGCCAGTCGATTTTTTGGCCAATGCCCGCGGCCTGCGCCTTGGCGTACACGCTCGCCGCCACGGCCACATCCTCGATGGCAATCCCTAGGGATTTGAACAGCGTGACGTCTTGTGGATGTGCGCGCCCGGTGTAGCGCCCCACGATGATCTGGCCCAATTCGTGAATATCGGACCAATGAATGGAACCGTCTTCGAGAGCCTGAACGAAATCGCCCGCTTCCAGACGCGCCTGGTCTTTGCTGTCCACCGCAATCGACTCGCAACGGCGCACGGTGACGGCGTCAACCTCCGCCTTGCCGAGGAAATTCGAGCCGATGGCATTGATGTGCGTACCTTCCGCAATCCAGTGGCCATTAAGTACCGGCTCCCGGCTGTTGGTGGCGGTAATGATGATATCCTTGTCTTCGGCGGCCATCTCCGGCCTGGGCACCGGTTCCACCTCGGTCTGGCACAGCTCGCTCATCTCGGCAGCGAAGCGGCGCCGGCGTTCTTCATCGGGACTATAGACTTGCGCGCGCTGAATCTTGCGGACCTTGCAGACGGCCCAGAGCTGCGTGCGCGCCTGCTTGCCGCTGCCGAAAACGCCTACTTCGCTCGCGTCGGGCCGGCCCATGTACTCGGTGGCCACGCCGCTCGCAGCTCCGGTGCGCACCTGGCCCAGGTAATCGGCTTGGATCAGCGCCAGAAGGTTCCCCGTCTTGCCGTCGAAAAGGCCGACGTGGAAGTTGTGAGCCTTGCGGCTGGTGCAATACACCTTGTAGCCCATCACGCCTAACCGCTTCGCGGAGGCGGCCATGATGTGCTGCATGGCATGGTCGGTTTGGATACGAGCACGCGGGACATTTTGCGCCTCGTCCGCAGCCAGCTGGCGCAGCCCGTCCTCCACAGCCTCGAGCGCCATATCCATGGTCAGGATTTGGCGAACCTCGTCTTCGGTGAGAAGCAGTACCGACATCGTCCTTCGCCCTCAAGCCACGAGTTGTTCAAGCTGATCCAGGCCGCCGCTAAGTTGATCCCGGCTCGCGGCAAACGACAGGCGGACATAGCCCTCGGCCCCGAACGCGGATCCAGGTACCAGGTTCACGCGATAAGATTCCAGCGCAACCTGGCAGAAATTTGCGGAATCGGTCACTTTTTTGCCGGCCAAGGTTCGTCCGAAATGAGCCGACACGTTGAAAAACGCGTAAAACGCCCCTCCCGGCCGCGGACATACAATGCCGGGCATGGCCGACAGGCGCTTGCAAACCAGATCGCGGCGCGCTTCGAATTCCTGGCGCATTTTTTCAACACAGTCCTGATCGCCTTCCAGACCCGCCACGGCGGCATATTGGCTGATGCTGGAAGGGCTGCTCGTCTCCTGGCTTTGGATGGTGCCCATTGCCTTAATGACGGAAGTCGGTCCGAGGGCCCAACCGATACGCCAACCCGTCATGGCATAGCTCTTGCTTACACCGCTGATCGTGATCGTCCGCTCGGCAAGCCCGGGGCGCAAGGAAGCAAAACAGGTAGCCCGCGCGTCGCCATAGACAAGACGTTCGTAAATCTCGTCACTCAGGACAGCGACGTTGCTCTCCAGGACGACATCGGCAAGCGCTTCCAGTTCCTGGCGGGTATAGACGGTGCCGGTCGGATTGCTCGGCGAATTGATCATGACCAGCCGGGTCCGCGGTGTGAAGGCGGACCGCAGTTGCGCGGGGGACATCTTGAAATTGCTTTCGACCGAAGTCGGCACCAGGACGTAACTTGCTCCCGTCATTTCCACAAGGTCGCTGTAACTCACCCAGTACGGGGACGGGATCACGACTTCGTCGCCCGGGCCGCAAATCGCCAGCAAGGTGTTGTGGATCGAATGTTTGGCGCCATTGGACACAATGACCTGGTCGGGGCTGCAACGATAGCCGTACGTCTTTTGATACACGCGGGTAATCGCAGCGCGCAGCTCGGGAATGCCTGCTGCAGGCGTGTAATGCGTGTGGCCATCCAGCATCGCCTTGTAGCCGGCCCGGCAAATGTGTTCGGGGGTATTGAAGTCGGGCTCCCCCAGGCTGAAATCAAAGACGTGAATTCCCTCGGCCTTCATGGCTCGGGCCTTGGCTCCGGCAGCCAGTGTGGCAGAGGGTTGGATGGAAGCAGCCAGTTTGGAGATCGGGATCATGTCAGCCTTGTATTCTTAACCCGCGGCTTTTGCCCTCCCGGCAACAACGCTTGGCCGGCCAGTTGGAGCACCAAGACAACATTGTATTCTATCAATCTACCGGCTGGCTGGCGGTTCCCTGGCGATAACTCAGACCCAACCGAATTGTGGGCGCCTTGATCGACAAGGCCAGGCGGTTGAAGGTCGGTTGTTCCCTCGAGGTGGTGACAGTGAGGGTCGCTCATTTTGTCCAGCGCTATCCTCCCGCACTGGGAGGCTCGGAAGCTTATTTTGCCCGCTTGAGTCGTTTTCTTGCCGCTGCCGGAGACCGTGTGACGGTTCTCACGACAACCGCCGTGGACCTCGACGCCTTCTGGTCCAGCTGCGGGCGGACTCTGCCTCCCGGCACCACGGTGGAAGACGGAGTCGAGCTTCACCGCTATTCGCTGCTGCGCTGGCCGGGTAGACGCTATTTCCTGAAAGCACTTTCGTTTTATCCCAGCCGGTTCTGGCAGTGCTTGACGCTCCCATGCAACCCGATCGCCTGGGAGATGTGGCGTGATGCGGTAGGAGGCGCACAGAGCTATGATGTCGTCCACGCCACCGCGTTCCCTTACGGCTGGCCTCTGGCGTGTGGCTTGAGGTTAGCGCGTCGCTTGCAGATCCCTTTTCTGCTTACGCCCTTTCTGCATCTTGGCAACCCTGACGACGTGGACGATCGAACCCGGCGCGCCTACCTCTCCCCTGCCCTGCTCTCCCTGGTGCATGCCGCGGACCGCGTTTTCGTGCAGACGACGCTCGAACGGGCTGCCCTGCTCAATGAGAGGGTCCCGGAGAAGAAATTGGTGCTCGTGGGGATGGGCGTCGAAGCCGACGAGTGCACCGGCGGCGATCGCGAGGCGGTCCGCGCCGCGTGGGGCATCTCGAACGATGAGGTCGTCATTGGTCACCTGGCGAATAACAGCGAGGAGAAAGGCACCGTCGATTTACTCCAGGCGGCGGCGAAGGCGTGGCAAGGGGGCCGGCGCTTCCGCGTCGTGCTTGCCGGGCCCGAAATGCCGAATTTCAGGCGCTTCTGGCGAAGCTATCGGCCGGCAGGACAAGTGCAAAGGCTAGGCGTTCTCGACGACCGTGAGAAGCGTGATTTCTATGCGGGGCTGGATGTGTTTATCTTGCCGAGTCGCTCCGATTCGTTTGGCCTGGTGCTGCTCGAAGCCTGGGCCAACGGCACTCCCAACCTGGCCTACCGCGCCGGCGGGGTCGCGGAGGTGATTCGTCACGAAGAAGACGGCTTGTTGGTCGCCTGTGGCGACACCGACGCCTTGGCCGCGGCCCTGGGACGATTGGTGCAGGACGAGGACCTGCGGCGGCGACTCGGGGAAACCGGGCGCGCACGCACGAAAGTGGACTTTCGCTGGAGTGACAAGTTGAACCGCGTCCGCGAAGTTTATCAAGAAGTGACAGGGCGACCCAGTTCCTGAAACAACGACGGGATCGGCGTTCGAGAATCCTCGAGCGCCGATCCCGGTAACGCATTCGCTGGATCTTCGTTACTTGTCGACTGTGGCGACCGCCTTGAGCAAGATGTATTGCGACGCTATGCCCGATTCATTCGCAGATTTGACCTGCAGTAGAACGCCCTTCTCCAGGTCGGCCTTCTGCAGCATGGTGGCTGCAGCGACGGCTGACTTGACTGGGTGCTTGTCGATCTGGGCGATCACCATGCCGGGCTGGAGCTTGGCCTCGGCGGCAGCGCTTCCTGGCTGAACCTTGGTAATCAGGGCACCCTGGGCGTTGCCATCGAAGCCGTAGCGATTCGCCAACTCGGGCGACAGATCGGTGAGAGCGACACCGGTTTTCTTCGCGTTTACCTCATCCAGATCGGCCTGAGAAGGCTGCCGCGCTTCCTGTTGCCGGCTCACCAGTCCGTAACGATCGGGTTGCTCTTCGACGGTGACCTGTATCTCCTCGGTCTTGTCATCGCGGATCAGAGTCACCTCGGTCGGCTTCTGAATCGGCAGAGAGCCAACGATGTGTTGCAGTTCGCGCGAACTCGTGACAGGCTTGCCGGCCAGCGAGACGATGATGTCGCCGGCCTTGATGCCCGCCTTGGCCGCGGGCGTCCCCTTCTTCACCTCGATGACTTCTACACCGTTCTTCAATCCCATCCGAGCTGCTATCTCGGGATCGAGCGGTCGCATGGTCACGCCCAGGTAACCGCGATGAACCACGCCGTTGTGGATGAGCTGATCGACGATGCTCTTGGCCAGGTTGCTGGTGATGGCCAGGCCCACGCCTTGCCAGCCGCCGCTCTCGGTCTTGATGGCAGTATTGATGCCTATCACGCGCCCTTCCAGGTTCACCAGTGGGCCGCCACTGTTGCCCGGATTGATGGCGGCGTCGGTCTGCACGTAGTCTTCGTAAACGCTGCCTTCCCGGTTCAGGCCGGTCCTGCCCTTGGCGCTGACAATACCGGCCGTCACGGAACCGGTCAGGCCAAACGGAGCGCCGACCGCCAGAACGCGATCTCCGATCTCCATGGCGTCGCTATCGCCCAGCTCCAGATGAGGCAGCGGAGTGCTGGACTTGATGTGAACGATGGCCAGATCGTTCTTCCGGTCCGTTTTGAAATCGGTCGAGGAGATGGTTCGCCCGTCCTTGAGCTGGATCTGGACGCGGGCGGCGCCGGCGACCACATGGTAGTTCGTGAGAACGACGCCCTTCGGATCGATAATGAAGCCTGATCCAAAGCTATGGCGCGGCATAACTTCGTTCTCCTCGAACTGCTGGCCGTCGTCAAATCCCTCGAGGAAGTTGCGAAGCTCTTCCGGTATGCCAGGCATGGAGCCCGTATTCGGCCGGCGGCGCTGGGTCGATTGTTTGGCCTTCGAATTGGCGTTAGAAAAGGCTTCCACGCTGACGACCGCGGGAAGCACTCTTTTCACGACCTCGCCGTACGATGTCAGCTCCCTGGGGAAGACCAGCGGAATCGGGGCCTGACCTTGCAGGGCATGGTTCATGATGAAAGCGCCGCCCAGGCCGCCAACTGTCAAAAGTAGCAAGGCTACGGGCAATCGTGCCATGGCTAGAAAACCTCCTCTTTTGTCGCGCCGGCGCCGCCAGGTGCGCGCCAACCGGCCGCGTTGGTCAAATACTGATTGAATTGTGTTGGAATAACGCCCTTGAGGTTGGCCACCGCTTGATCCTTCTCCAGCCGCAGATGAAGATTATAGCGCCGATCGGCAAAAATAGGCTGCAAGCTACTGGCCGATCGAATCCCATCGCGGATGAGCGCTCCAAATTTGCCTCTATTTATCATACGCAACAATTCGAGAAAAGAGGTGACACTCCGATGGGTTTTTGGCAGGATGGCCAAGGAAAGCGCGCGGTTGACAAGGAGGCCATTCGGTGATAACGTCAAAAATGGCTCAGCTTAATTTCCTTTGATGCTTATGCCGCAAGAACTTACCACCAGCCGCGAGAATGAGATTCTCGAGGCGTGCCAGAAGGTGATCGAGTATCGCTTTCGCAAGCCCAAGCTGCTGCGTGCCGCCTTGACGCACGCATCCGGTGCAGACACGCGCCTTGCCTCGAACGAGCGCCTCGAGTTCCTGGGGGACTCTGTCCTTGGCCTCGTTGTCTGTGAACAACTTTTCGAGATCTTCCCCAATTACCAGGAAGGGGACCTGACCAAGATCAAGTCCGCGGTGGTAAGCCGGCGCACCTGCGCCCGGATTAGCCGCGAGCTGAACATGGGCGACTTCCTCTTCCTCGGGAAGGGGATGAACATGCATGCAGCCGTTCCTGCCAGCCTGCTGGCGGACGTGTTCGAGTCGCTGGTGGCGGCAATCTATCTGGACGGCGGGCTCGAGGCTGCCCGCGAATTCATCCTTCGTTACCTCCTGCCCGAGATCGAACGAGAGGCAGGCGGAGCCCAGGGAAGCAATTTCAAGTCGCTGCTGCAGCAGGTGGCCCAGCGTGAGTTCGGCGCCACGCCGCACTATGAGCTGCTCGACGAGCAAGGGCCCGACCACCACAAGTGCTTCAAGGTTGCGGCCGTCATCGGCAGTCATCCTTACTCATCAGCCTGGGGCCGCAACAAGAAGGAAGCCGAGCAGAAAGCAGCCATGAACGCTCTCGCCCAAATCAGCGGCGACCCAGTGCCGTTCGAAGCCGACTAGAGGATGCGGTCGTCGCCATGCCAATGCCTCCCTACCCCGTCTATTGCTACCGTCCAGGATGCGGTAAGCCGGCCGTCTACAAAATCGCGGCGCGCTGGAGCGACGGCGTCACCCAGGAATTGAAGACCTATGCCCTGAGCTGTGCCGATTGTCTGCCCGACTGGTTCCGCCGCAGCCGCGAAAAACAAGCCGCATGCCGCCTCGCTCCCGGGGAAATCCTCGAAGCGCCGGGCATTTACACGCTCGAACGCGGTCGACGGGATGCACAAATTACGCGCTTGCTAGATCTGGAAAGACAAGTTGACGAAGGAAGGTGAAGCCTGGGGAGGCCCTTTCGAAGGAGGAGCAAGAATTAAGAGGAAGATTACGATTAGGAAGAGGATGAAGAGCACGATTCAGTTGAAGAGTAGGATGTCCTGCGTGATTCTCGGGACTCCTACTCTTCCTCCTACTCCTGCTCTTCATCCTCTTCCTGATCGTAATCCTCATCTTCATTCCTTCTCTGCCGCTGGCTAGCCATCCGACGGCGACAGACGGACCGGTGTTTCCTACCGATATGTTCGTGAACTGCTTGCTCAGGAGTCCCGCGTGAAAAGGGTTGCGATCTTTTGGCCGGGGGATTACCGAAACCAGCCCAACGAATGGGCTCGACCGCAGATCAACCAGGCTACCGAGCAGTTGCAAAAAGCGCTCGTCAAACTTGGACGTAAGCCATATCTGATCAAAGGCTTCCTCACGCGCCCGGACGAAGCGATCAGCAAGCTTGGGCCGATCGACGACCCGATGATCGGCACCTTCGTCCACTGGACCTATGGCCCGCACACCTGCGACGGCGTCGTCGGCAAGGACAATCCACTTCTCCTGGCGAGCAATTTCTCCGGCACCTGGCCTGGCCTCGTGGCTTTGCTCAACACCGGCGCTTGCCTGGAAAGTCTCAATCGCCGCTTCTCGCGCATCTGGACCGCGACTCCCGATTGGACCAGGGACAGGGTCTTCATGGAGCGGCTGGACGAATGGTGTTCCACGGGCCAGATTCGCTACCCGGAAGATGAGCTGCACTTCTCCGCCGCCGTCAGTGCCCGGGCCCAGGCCCTGGCGGATGAGGTGGCTGCGGAGATTCGAAGGAGACGCATCCTGGCGCTCATGCTCGGCGACACGTCCATGGGCATGATCAACGGCTACTTCGGGCCGCGCTTGCTCGCACGCCACGGGTTTGCCGAGCACAAGGTCGATCAGGCCTGGCTACCCGTCCGACTGAAGTCGATCAAGCCGGAGCGCATCGCGGATGCGTTCCGCCTGGTCATCGACCGTGGTATCAAGTTCCACTGGCGGGAGCAGGGCGCCCTGGACTTTACGGAGGACGCCACCAGGACGCAGCTTGGCATGTACCTGGCCGTTCTCGACCTGTTGGATGAGTTCAAGGCCGACTGTCTCGGTTGGCAATATCAGCTGGGCCTCTTGCGCTCGCTGCCGCCCAGCGACTTCGCCGAGGGCCTCCTCAACTCGACGTGCCGGCCCGAGTCGAACGGCGACGTGGTGATCACGAGCACGGAAGCCGATCAGGGCAACCTCATCCCGATGGAATTGATGAAGCGATTGCTATCCAAAAAAGGAGACCACCCGGGGGTGATGTTTCACGACGTTCGCTGGGGCGGCACGCACCAGGGCCGCTGGCTGTGGGTGCTTCTGAACTCCGGCAGTTGCGGAGCGTATGCTTTCAACCACGATCCGCGAACGCTCAAAGGCGTGCACAGCTATCGCCAGCCGGCCGGCTACTTTCCAATCGCCGGCGGCACGTTCGCCGGCGAGAGCCTGCCCGGCGAAGTCACCTGGGCGCGATCTTACCTCAAGAACGACGAGCTTTGGATGGACGTGGGCAAGGGCGAAGTGGTCAAATTGCCGCCCAAGGTGCGCGACGCCTGGTGGGAAGGCACAACCCGGCAGTGGCCCTTCATGGCCGCGGATCTTGGTTGCTCGATGGAAACAGTCATGGCACATTACATGAGCAACCACGTGGCCGTTGCCTATGGCGATATCTTCGGCGAGATGGTGGCCCTTAGCCAGGCGCTGGGGTTCAAGGTGCGTGTGATGAGGACCGGCCAATAGTCATGCCTGCCGAGCACCTAGCTTCGATCCATGCTTTGTCCCCAGGGAAGCGTCTGCGCGCTGCCTGGACGGCACAACCGATTGCCGTGCCCGGAGTGTTCAATGCCCTTGTCGGCCGCATGGCGGAGCGACTCGGCTTCCGTGCAGTCTATCTATCCGGCGGCGCCCTGTCCGCTGCCACCGGAGTCCCGGACATTGGCTTGCTGAGCTTGACCGAATTCGTGGATGCGGCTCGCGCCATCGCTCTGGCCACAGCGCTGCCGCTTCTGTGCGATGCGGATACCGGCTTTGGCGAGGCACTCAACGTCGAGCGTACTGTGCGCCTGTTCGAGACGGCGGGCGTGGCCGGCATCCACCTGGAGGACCAGCAGCTCCCCAAGCGCTGCGGGCATCTCTCGGGCAAGCAACTCGTCGAACCGGAAGTGATGGCGGCCAAGCTACGGGCGGCGGCGGCCGCCCGCCGCGATCCGGACTTCGTGATCATCGCGCGTACCGATGCTCGTGGCGTCAATGGTTTCGAGGATGCGGTCCGCCGCGCGCACCTCTTTCTCCAGGCGGGCGCCGACGCGATTTTTCCGGAAGCGCTGGAAAGTGACGAGGAGTTCGCCGCCTTCGCCAAGGCTGTGCCGGCTCCCTTGCTGGCAAACATGACCGAATTTGGCCGCAGCCCCAATTTAGATTTTGCAACCTTGGCGGCGATGGGCTACCGTATGGTTTTGTATCCGCTCACCGCCTTCCGGGTGGCCCTGCGAGCCGCACAGTCCGCACTCGAGGGAATCCTCCAACAAGGCCATCAGCGCGATTGTTTGCCGCAGATGCTGACACGGGCGGAACTCTACGACCTGCTGGGCTACTCGGGATACGACGAGCGCGATAAAGCCTATTTCCGCTGAAAGGGAATGGTTTCCCTGGGCACCCGGATCTTTGCACGATGTCCGTAGATCTCACCATTCTTGGCATGGTTCAAAAAGGGGTCAGGCACCTTTGTGCGCAGCACCCCTCGGGCCGTTCCGGCAAAGGTGCCTGACCCCTTTTTGAACCATGCCCGATTCTTGACGGGCGAGCAATTATTCATGAGCACTGCTGAAATCTACTCACCGGGTCTCGAAGGTGTCGTGGCCGGCGAAACGGCGATATCCACCGTCGAGGGCGGCCTGCGCTATCGCGGCTATCCCGTGACCGAGTTGGCGCAGAAGGCCGGGTTCGACGAGGTCGCCTACCTGCTGCTTTACGACGATCTGCCGAACCCCAAGCAATTGGCCGAGTTCCAGCAACGGGTCGCGGCCGCCCGGCAAATCCCGGCTCCCTTGCAAGACCTCCAGAAAGCTTTGCCCCCGGCGACGGCGCCCATGGATGCCTTGCGCACTGCCGTGAGCGTCCTGGCCCATTTCGATCCGGATACAGCCGACAGCTCGCATGCAGCCAACGTGCGCAAGGCCGAGCGTCTTCTTGGCCAGATCCCGGTCGCCATCGCATTCCAGTATCGCTTCAGCAAGGCGCTGCCGGTCGTGAAGCCGCGTGCCGACCTCTCCAACGAGGCCAACTTCCTCTACATGATCCATGGGAAGGAGCCAAGCGCCGCGGAGACACGCGCACTCGATGTCTCGCTGATCCTGTATGCCGAGCACGAGTTCAATGCTTCAACCTTCACCGCGCGCGTCGCCTGCTCCACCGAATCGGATCTGCACTCGGGCATCGTTGCCGCCATCGGCGCGCTCAAGGGCCCGTTGCACGGCGGAGCCAATGAGAAGGTGATGGACATCCTGCGCGCGGCCGGTGGACCGGAGACGGCCGAGAAATGGATCCGCAATGCCCTGGCGCGCAAGGAACGCATCATGGGTTTCGGACACCGCGTCTACAAGACCGGCGACGTGCGGGCGCGCATCCTCAAGGAGTTCACCAAGAAGGCTGCAGAAGCGACCGGTCAGACAAAATGGGAGAAAACTGCGGAGATCATCGAACAAGTCGTGCAGAGCGAGAAGAACTTGCTGCCGAACCTCGATTGGCCGGCGGGCCGACTCTACCACGCCATGAATCTGGAAGTGCCGCTGTACACGCCTATCTTCGTCATGTCGCGGGTGGCCGGCTGGAGCGCCCATATCATCGAGCAACTGGACCACAACCGGCTGATTCGCCCCCGCGCCCGCTATACCGGACCGGATGTCCGCCCGGTCAAACCCTTGAACGAAAGACGCTAGGGTTCTTCACGGGGAGCAATCAGATCACTTCTTGTCGGCTACAACATAAATTCGCGTCGCCACCAGCTTCTTGTTCGGCAGCCGGCCAATTGTCACGATAACGTTTTGACCGTCGTGCAGGTCTGCCTTGGTCCCCTTGACCCCGGGCAGGTTCCGGTCGGGGTCGGATGGATCTCTTTTGAACGGTTTCGGCTTGCCCTTCTCGTCGAACTCCAGTTCCGCCGGCAGCCGGATCTTGGCGTCTATTGCAATCAGGACGTCGAGAGTTTGCTTGTTGCGGTCCTTGCCCACCTCGAAAGTAAAGGAGTTCTCATCTCGGCCTGTGATCTTGCCGGGGTAGCGGCCGACCTTGACGGTCTGCGAGATTTTGACAGGCTCCGACTTGTCATCCTTACCTTGGTCAGTTTTCTTACCATCCTTGTTGTCGTCGGCTTTTAAAACAGAGGACAAGCCCGGCATGAACCAAAAGCCAAGGCTCAGGAAAACAAGCAGCAAGTTAGTCCGAGTCATGGAAATACTCTTTCGGGGAAGATTAGACCCGTTTTTCAACACGCTCTTACCGCTTTTTCTTCTTGGCCTCGAATTCCTTCACATATTTCTCGGGGTTCTCGTTGAAGGCGTCGCGGCATCCCGAGCAGCAGACATAATAGGTGACGCCGTTATAGCTAACTGCAATCTTGCCGAGACCGCCGCTTACGGGGCATTCGACCTTCTTCTCGGTGGCGGCAAGGCTCTCGCCTTCCTTGGTGAACGCTACCTGATAGTCCTTGGTGAAAACAGTTCGGCCATCCGCCTTATGGGCGCTGCGACAGATGAAGCGAACGCCGTCGCCGGCCGAATTCATGGTCAGGCGTTGCGTCTCCTTGGTCTTGGGATCTACCCGCTCCAGGTTAAGGTAATCGTTCTTGAGCGCGCCTTCGTAAACGAGTCTGTTGTTGTCCTTGTTAACGGCAGTCAGTTGGAAACATTTCTTGTCGGGCAGGTAGCGCAGGTCGCCGCTCTTGAGGAATCTGCCATCCTGCACTTTCATGGTCAGCCAGGCGTCGTTCCCCTTGAAATGCCAGCCCCAGCTGACTGATTCTTCCCATGTTTCCCCAGGACCGGGACGAGGCTTCTCCGGAGCCCCGCTCCCCTTCCAATCGCCGATAAAATCGTTCAATGCCTGCAAGGCTGTTTTGGCCGAAGGCGTTTCGTCATCGTCGTCGGCCCGGACTGGGCCGGAAGGAAGGATCAGCGCCACCAGCCCGAGCAGGAAGCATGTACGTTTCATGAAGCGATTTTCCCTCTCTCTGAACCGGGCTCACGGGCACTCTAAAAGATACACTGCCGTATCGTAGTTGGCAGTTGCCAAGGTCTTTCCATCGGGGGCGAAGGCCATGTTCCGCACGGCGAATCCCGTCCAATGGCGCAGCTCCTTACCGGTTGCAGTCTCCCACAATTTGACGTCCTGATCCTCGCTGATCGTCGCAAACCGAAGGCCGTCGTTGCTTACGGCAAAACCAAGGATGCGCTGTTTATGGCCCTGGAACTTGCGGACAAGCGTTGGCTCGCGCTTGCTCAGATCCCAAATCTTGATTTCACCATCGACGCCGCCGGTGATCAGGCGCTTCTTATCCGGCGTGAAGATCAGGTCGCCGATGGCCTTCGTATGCGCCGGCAGGTCGCCGCCAATACGTTCGTCCTTGCTCACATTCCAGAGGCGGACAGCGCCGCCCTGGTCGCCCAGGGCCACCAACTCGCCGCCCGGGCTCAGCGCCAGGCAGTCCACGCGCCGCTCGTGAGCTTCGATGGTTCGGATCTTGTGTCCCGTCTCCAGGTCGTACACGCGGATCTCCGGCCGCGCATCGTTGACCCTGACCCAGAGCACGATGGCCTTGTTGTCCGGAGTCAACGTGAGCGCGGCTAGATCGAGCCCGGGAACGTCAAAGCCTTTTACGACCCGTCCGGTTTCGAGATCCCAAACTTTGATACTCAGCTCTCGGCCGCTGCCCGAGATGAGCCTTTTGTTGTCCGCGGTGAACGCCAGCACCGTGACGACGTCGCGATGGCCGCTCAACGTCAGAAGCTCCGCCCCCGTGCCGGCGTCCCACACCTTGATTGCATGGTCGAATCCTGCCGATGCCAGTAACTTGCCATTCGGACTGAAGGCAACTGTTTCCAGTGCCCGCAGGTGGCCAAATGCCCCTAGCGTAACTTCCCTGCTCAGCGTCTCCCAGATGCGGATCCTGCCGTCCACTCCGGCCGACACGATCAAGCGCCCGTTCGGGCTGAACGCGACCGAGCTGACCCACTCCTTGTGCCCGCGGAAACTCAGAGCTTCGTTCTGGGACTGCAAGTCCCAAAGTTTCACGACCTGCTCGCCGGCACCATCGCCGCCGCCGGCAAAGGCAACGAAGCGGCTATCCGGGCTGAATGCAATCGAGCTCAACGCGGCACTATGATGCGCGACCGTCGTCGGTGCGGCGCTCGTATCGGCCACCGTCCAGATCTTGACCACGCGGTCGGCGGCGGCACTAGCCAGCCGTTGACCGTCCGGGCTGAATGCCAGACTGCTGACGGCGCCGGCATGCCCGCGCCAGGTCGCCAATGTCTTGCCCGTGGCCACATCCCACAGACGAATCGTCAGGTCCGCGCTGCCCGAGGCCAGGTACTTGCCGTCCGGGGAGAAAGCAACCGCCATCACAACGGCCTTGTGGCCCGGAAGGTTCAACAGCTCTTTGCCCGAATCGGCATCCCAGATTTTGACCAGGTGATCGAGGCCTCCGGAAGCGATCTTGCTGCCATCCGGGTTGAAAGCGCCGCACGTGACCGTGGCCTGATGCCCCTCCAGCGTGCGCAGCTCCTTGCCGGATTCCGCATCCCACAACTTCAGGAGCTTATCGCCGCCGCAAGATAGAATGACCTTGCCGTCGGGTCGAACGGCGGCGGCCGTCACGGCTCCCTTGTGTCCCATCAGCGACTGCAGTTCCTTACCGGAATCGGCATCCCAGATCTTGACAGTTCCGTCCGCCCCAGCCGAGACGATCTTGCTCCCGTCCGGCGTGAACACGGCCGACCACACTGGGCCGTGGTGGCCAAGCAGTTCACGCAGCCGCTCCACGGTGTCCAGCTTCCAGACGCTCAACAACTGGTTGGCGCCGGCCGTGGCCACCTGGCCGCCGTCCGGGCTGAGCACCAGGCTAGTGATGCCTTCCGCGGGTCCCTGGAGCGAGCGCAGCAATTGACCGCTCGCCACGTCCCAGAGGCGCAAGCTTCGGTCTTCGCTGCCGGTGACCAGCTTCTTGCCATCCACACTGAAGGCCAGGCATCGAATGGACTTTTCGTGGCCACGAAAAACCTGCCGTTCATTTCCCTTGAGGTCATGAATCCTGGCAACATTGTCGTTGCCGCAGCTCGCAAACGACTTGCTGTCGGGGCTGAAGGCGAGTCGATAGGTTTTGCCGGCATGAGCCTGGATGTTCAGGATCGGCTGCATGGCGAGTCCGGTACTCTTGGTTTTCCAGACATGGATCAAGGCATCATCCCCGCCGGAGGCAAGCCACTGCCCGTCCGGACTGTATGAAAGACTTCGAACCGCTGCGTTGTGGGCAGGGAACATGAACTTCGAAGCGCCCGTGGCGACCTCCTGGACAAGAATGCGGTGGTCGAGGCCGCCCGAGGCCAGGCTTTTGCCATCGGGGCTGAAAGCAAGAGCGCTGATGCAATCCTGGTGGCCTTCGAAAGCGCGAATGTCCTTGCCAGTCTCGGCATCCCAGAGCCGGACCGCCCTGTCGGTGCCGGCAGAGGCAATCGTTTTTCCATCGGGACTGAAAGCAATGGCGCCAATCTGTGGCTTCTCCTGGATATCAACCTCAGTCGCCTTGTGGCCGCGATAGGTGAGGAGTTCTCGTCCCGTCTCGGCGTCCCAGACCTTGACCTCTGTGGGAACCTTGGAATCCTCTGCCGTCCTTCGCATATCGGCACTGATCGAAGCCAGCCGTTTCCCATCCGGACTTCCCGCCACGGCGAGGATGCTGCCGCTGTGGCGCAATTTGAGGCTGCCGAATACCCTGGCCACATGTTCCGGCAAGCTTGGCGGACGCACCGGTAGGTACCAGCGCGCCTCGCGGAAAGCCTGGTTCGCCTCGGCGAGCCGGCCCGCAGCCAGGTCGGCCTGCCCTCTCCTAGCGAGGAGACCGGCCTGTTGAAACAGTTCCGGTGCGAACTGCTTGGTGACGCCGGTCTTCTCAGCCTGCGCCTCTTCCGCCTGATACTTGGCTTGAAGTTCGCGGACGCGCTGCGCATCAGGCAATGGCGCTTGGCTGGCTGCAACGCCGGCACAAAGCAGGCTGGTCGCAGCGAGCAGCAGCGCGAAGACCATTCTCGAAGGCAAAAGGCCAGGCCGACTCATGGCTTGGAGGCCCATAGGGAGTTACTCCGTCGAGGTAAGGCGCCCCCGATGACATGAACTTGAGTATAGAGCCCGCATTCATCTTGGAGCAAGCGGTTTCGTCCGGCTCGCAACAAGTCCCGCGGAATCTGGTCGCCAGGCTGATTGGGATAAGAGCAGAAATGTTTGCCGTTTGCAGAGGGAGCTAAAGAAGCTGACTGCCTCAAATCATGAAGAATATGCGAAAAGAATGTCGGTTGGCCCCCAGGGTCCACCCGTCCATAGACCCTGAGGGGCCTCCACCGACAACCCAAACATAGGTTACAAATTCGCTTGGTGTGCAAGTCCGGCAAGAAAATTCTTGAAAAAGTTTCAAGTCTTTTATTCCCAATAGCTTAGAAATCAAGAAGAATCTGAAATCCGAGAATAACCTCTGAATCTTGGAGTAAACCTGGCAGCCGGGGCCTCTGGGCCGCCGAGAAGCTGCCCAATTGGCACTGTTTCGCATTCCTTTTCCCCGCGTTGCCGGTCCACAGCACCCGTATAATTACCAAGAGATCAAACATGATGAGCAATCCAGAGGGAGTTTGAGATATGTTGTTCTTCGACCCGATGTATTTCTTGTTTCTTGCACCTGGGATCCTGCTCGCGATGTGGGCGCAGTTTCGAGTGCACTCCGCCTACAGCCAAGCCAGCAGGATTCTGGCGCAGAGCGGCGTGTCAGGGGCCCAGGCGGCCGCCGCGCTGCTCGATTCGGCGGGCGTGTCGGTGAATACCACACTGGAGGATTCGCCGGGCGTGCGGGGAGTGCGCATCCAGGCCGTCCAGGGATTCATGACGGATCATTACGTTCCGGGCCAGCGCATTTTGCGACTCAGTCCCGACGTCTATAACGGGCGATCATTGGCCGCACTGGGGATCGCCGCCCATGAAGCGGGTCATGCTCTGCAAGATGCCCAGCGCTATCCCTTGCTAGTGCTGCGCAACGGTCTTGTGCCGCTGGCAAGCATCGGCAGCAACCTGTCCTGGATCATCATTATCGCAGGGTTCTTGCTACATATGGTAGGGCTAGTCTACCTTGGCATCTTCGCTTTTGCACTGGTGGTGCTGTTCCAGGTCGTCAACCTGCCCGTCGAGTTCGACGCGAGCCGGCGCGCTCGTCTCGCGTTGGTTCACACGGGACTTATTTCTGACGAAGAGGAGAGGACAGTTGCCAATGTGCTGAACGCCGCCGCCCTTACCTACGTGGCGGCCACCCTTACGAGCATCCTGACGCTTCTCTATTTCTTGTTCCGTTCCGGAATTCTCGGCGGACGCAGTCGCTGATGCGCCGGATTTCAGCAAAGGCCGAGCCTCCACGTGCTGGGGGCCCGGTCTTGTTCGTTGGGCTTCAGTCATCTTCGTGCAAGCGGCGGCACAGGCGGGAATAGCGTCGGGCCGTATCCTGCCGTCCGACTGCCAGGGCGAGGGCCTTGCGGCTACCCACCAGTACGACAAGGCGCTTGCCGCGCGTGATGCCGGTGTAGAGCAGGTTCCTTTGTAGCATCATGTAATGTTGCGTGTGCAGAGGAATGACCACGGCCGGGTACTCACTCCCTTGGGACTTGTGAATGGTGAGCGCATATCCCAGGGCCAGTTCATCCAACTCGGTGAAGTCATACGTGACCTGCCGGCCGTCGTAATCGACCGTCAGCTCCTGCTCCTCGGCGTCTACCCTGGCCACGCGGCCGATGTCGCCGTTGAACACTTCCTTCTGGTAGTCGTTGACCGTCTGCAACACCTTGTCGCCGGCGCGAAACGTCCAGCCGAAGCGTTCCACTTCGTGCGTTTCGCCCCGGGGATTGAGGACATTCTGCAGTACGGCGTTGAGATTGCGGGCGCCCAGCTCGGAGCGGTTCATGGGCGTGAGGATCTGAACATCGCGGAACGGATCGAGTCCGAAACTGGCCGGGATGCGCTCGCGCACGACGGTAAGAAGGCGGTCCAGGATTGCTGCTGGGGTATCCGCCTCCACAAAATAAAAATCTCCCTGCTTGGGCGGCGCCGATTGGGGCAGCACCCCCTGATTCACTTGATGCGCCGCCCGCACGATCCAGCTCTGCCCCGCCTGGCGAAAGATTTCTGTCAGGCGGACAACCGCCACGGCGCGCGCTGCGATGATGTCGGCCAGCACAGAGCCCGGCCCGACGGACGGCAGCTGGTCCACGTCGCCAACCAGCACCAGGCAGGCCCGCGGCGGCACGGCCCGCAGCAGCTGGTTCATCAGGGCGATGTCCACCATGGAAGCCTCGTCGACGACGAGCAGATCAAGGTCCAGGGCGTGGTCGCGATCGCGTTTGAACGCTCCCTGCCGCGGGTCGAATTCCAGGAGCCGATGGATGGTCTTCGCTTCCTTACCGGTCGTCTCGCTGAGGCGCTTTGCGGCCCGGCCCGTGGGCGCGCACAAACAACAGCGCAGGTCCCTGGCCTCGAAGATTTCCAAAATGCCGCGCACAATGGTGGTTTTGCCGACGCCCGGCCCGCCGGTCACGACCATCACCTTTTGCGTGGTCGCCTGCCGTATGGCGTCACGCTGCGTCGCGGCCAGCTCCAGGCCCATCTTCCGTTCGACCCAGCGTAACGCCGCCTCGATATCGATGGCGGGCAACGGGTGAGATCCCTCGCGCAATTGCAGCAGCGCCCGCGCGACGCCCTTCTCCGCCAGGAACAAGGGCTTCAGATAAAGCCACGGCTCCGCGCCTTCCGGCTCGCGGACCAGTTGTCCTGCCGCAAGCTCATCCTCCACGGCCGCGGCAATGATTTCTCGGTTGATTTGCGTGAGTTCCCCCGTGCGCTCGACGACGCCTGCCTCGGGAAAGCCAACGTGGCCTTCGTTACTCAGTTGCTGCAAGACGTAGCCAAGCGCCGCCCGCGCACGCAACGGCGACATGCGATCGATGCCCAGGCGGCCGGCCAGCTCGTCCGCCGTGCGAAAGCCGACGCCCCAGATATCGGTCGCCAATCGATAAGGGTTGGACTGGACGAGGGCGATGGCCTGGTCGCCATAGGTCTTGTAGATGCGCACGGCCCGGGCGGTGCCGACGCCGTGCGATTGCAGGAAGACCATGATGGACCGCACCGCCTTTTGCTCCTGCCAGCTCTCGCGGATGCGCTGAATGCGGCGCGGGCCGATCCCCTTGACTTCCTGAAGGAAGGCGGGGCTTTCATCGATGACGGTCAGCGTCCGCTTGCCGAAGACGGCGACGATGCGCTCGGCAAAATGGGGACCGATGCCCTTGATCAGCCCGGATGCAAGGTACTTCTCGATACCCTCGGGAGTGTTTGGCGGCGTAGCGCGCAGCTCCTCTGCCTTGAACTGCCGGCCGTGGTCGCGGTCCTGAACCCAGGCGCCCGTCGCGTGGAGGTATTCGCCCGCCTGTGCAACCGGCAGATGGCCGACAACGGTGACCAGGCCGCGCTGCCCGGCTGCCTGTACGCGAAGCACCGTAAAGCCGCTTTCAGGATTGTGAAACGTGACGCGCTCAATGACGCCGGATAGGGTCTCCGCCATAAGTTCTTATTTTATCGCGTTGCGTTCACTTCAGTGGCCTTGCGGGACGCTTGCAGTCAGCCGGCGGGCGTGATCAGGACTTGACCTCGCCACGGAGCCAAGAATGCAAAACTGTAGATCATGGATCACCGACCTGTACAATGTCGTGAGCCCGAACAGGTTTAGTGCCCGAACCGGCTAACGCGAACAAGCCATTTTTGTGAATCGAGCTGAACCAAGAGACCTGTCAGAACGATCCAAGGAGATAACCATGCAGAAGCTGGCTGGAGTATTGACGGTCACAATTTTGATGGCTTTGCTCGGCTGCAGTCAGTCGAGTACTCCGGGCAGCAGCGGCACGGGGCCGTCCAAGTCCGCGCAGTCCAGCGGCGCGGCAACGGCGCCGCCGGCCGGCGGCCCTGGGGCTATTACACCGGAGAATACGAAGATCGAATGGGTAGGCACCAAAAAGGATGGTAAGCACGACGGTGGCTTCAAGAGCTTTACAGGTGGCATCACGCCGGCCAAAGCCGACTTAACGTCGTGCGAACTCTCACTCGATATCGACATCAATTCTCTGTTCGCCGACAATCCCAAGCTTACCAGCCACCTCAAGTCTCCCGACTTCTTCGGGGTGAAGCAGTATCCCAAGGCCAAATTCCTCTCGACGAAAATTGAGGCCATGCCCTCGGAGCCGGAATCCTACATCATCAACGGCAAGCTGACCTTGCACGGCACGACGAAGGAGATCTCCATCCCGGCGAAAGTGACGAAAAAGGACAACGTGCTGACATTGGAGAGCCAATTCACCTTCGACCGTCTGGAGTACGGCATCAGCTACAAGCCGGACCAGGTCGATAAGATGGTGACCGTCAAAGTATCCGCAAATATTCCGCTTTTGTAGTTGCAGCTCACGGCCCTGCTCTTCATGGGGCCGGCGGCAGGTCGCCAGGCCCACGGCGTCACGCCCGACTGTCACTGGGGGTATACTGCACGCCGGTCGCCCAACAGGTGGCCTTTCCGACCTCAGTCCGTTTTCACAATGGTTTCAATGTCGCGTGCTCCATGAAGGATGCGAAGCACCTCGACGGCCGCTACGGAAATTCGGTAGAACAGAACGTACCGCTCAACGACAACGCTACGAAGGCCTGGAGCCAGCTCATTACGGGCGCGGCCCATCTCGGGAAACTGCCCGAGAAGATTACATCGGTCGTCGATGGCGGTGACAAGTTGCTCGGCGGCCTGCGGGTTATGCTCTTCAAGGTGCTCCAGTATTTCACCCAGGTCGATTTCGGCCTGGTCGGTGCGAACCACAGAGAGCATCAGTTGTCCCTGCGAGATTGCCGCTTCTTCCGGAGGCGAGCCAAGGTCTCTTTCGCGTTCAGGGGGGCGACTTTCCCCTGGTCGGCTTGCTCGATTCCAATGGCGATCTCGCGGCGGAGCTCGTCGAGCTTCGTCTGGTGAAGTTCCTCGCGCTCCACAAGGAGCCTGAGACCGTCGCGAATGACTTCGCTTGCGGTTTGATACTTGCCGCTCTCGACCTTCTGGTTGACGAACTGCTCCAGCTCCGGAGTCAGGGAAACATTCATTGAAGCCCGCCTCCTGGGGTGAAAAGACCCGACACCCAGAAGATAGCGGCGCTGATAAGAAATGTCAAATTCTGTTATCAGGGGTGAGTGCGTGTCCGCTCTGGCAAGCACCCCCGTCGCTTAATCGCAGTCCAACAGGGTGCGTGCCCACAGAGACCGGGCAGCATGTCATCCTGAATTCTTCATGCTTTTCTCTGCCTCACCTGCCTACGGCGATCTCTAGCAGTGAGGAGAAACGCTGAACAGGAGGGAACAGAGACAACGGGGAGAATAATCCCTCCGTTGTCTCCGTTTCCTCCTGTTCAAGTATTTTCCGGCGTGAGGTCAGCCTTCGCCACCCAGGTCGATCCAGGGGTTGTCCCAGCCCGGAATGGCGTTTTCCGTCAGATCGCCGGGACAGCAAGCCCTTGTTTGCTCCACTTCGCCCAGGTAAACATTGGAAATGTGGCCGGAGACTGCTCCGCCGTGGATCGAGCCCGAAGATACTTGTGCCAGGGCGTGTTTGCATTCTACTCGCATTGTCTGCTCCTTCTTCCATGAGAGCGACCGATGATTCCTTCAAGGACGCACTAAGACGCGCACGGCTCAACGCTGCAGCAGGTAGGCGCGCCAATGAGTGGGCAGCCCCTGGCGCCAGCGCAAAGCCTCCGGGCTGGTCAGGCGGTCCTCAACCAGCGCCTGGCGCCTCGATTGTACGTGCTGGCCGCCTGGCGAATGATGGGACCGCGCGCCGGTCCGGCCCATTTGGGCAAGAGTGGTCCCTGTAAGCAGCACGCTGATCAAGGTGGCTATAAACAGGACGTTACGTTTCATGGGCTGGCTCCTTGTCCGCGCTCCTGCGGCGGTAGAAGAGCGCAACGAATTAGAACGGGGGGCGTCGGGGCGCAAAGCAGTACGCGAAGCGCCGACGTGTTGAGGTGTCGCCCTAGTGCAATTCCAGTGCCACGATTGCCGAACTGGATGACTTCCCGGTTGCCGACATCGCTCTAAAACATTGCCGCCTCAAGTATTAGGAATACCAGAGCGCGTATGTGCTTCGAGCGCAGGGCTTGGGCCAAGGATCTGGCGGAAGGACACTTTTACAAAGTAGGCGTTTGCACTCGGGAGTTTGGACCGGGACCAACCTCTTTGGCAGCCGAATCAGGGACGATCATTTAGACCCAGTCGACAGGGTCCTGCTCGTGCACGCTGGCCCAGACGTGAAGATCGGGCCACTGCTTTTGCAGGCGAATGGCAAGTTCCTCGATCCCGCAACGCTCGGTCGCGTAGTGCCCGGGGAGCAAGAGACTCATGCCTTCCGCCTGGGCGCTCAGGTAGTCGTGGAAGCGAAGCTCCCCTGTGAGGAACACCTCCGCACGAGCGCGCAGGGCGTCGGCAAGGAATTCTCCCCCGGCTCCGCAGACGAGTGCCACGCGTTGTACGATGCGGCTCGAATCTCCTACCAGAAGCATCTGGCGGGCATTCAGTTTTGTTTTGATCGTCTGCGCCAGATCGCCAAGCGCCACACTCTTTGGCAGGCTGCCTATCCGGCCTTCGCCGGCGCCCGCGAACTGGGGCACGAGAGGGTAAACATCGTAAGCAGGTTCCTCATAGGAATGGGCCCTGCGGATGGCGGCAATCACCTCGCCAATGAGAGACTCGGGACAGACTGCTTCCAGCCGCCACTCGCTCACCTCTTCGCGCCGGCCTTTTTGACCCAGGGTGGGATTCGTTGCGTCCGATCCGAAAAAGGTGCCGGTCCCGGGCAGCCGAAAACTGCATTGGCTGTATTGGCCGATATTCCCGGCCCCTGCCGCAAACATGGCATTGGAAACACGGGCCAGGTCGGAGTCGGGCACGAAGGCGACGACCTTGCTTTGGCGGCCCAGGGCCCGCGCACGCAGCGGTGTTAATTCCTGCAGGCCGAGTCGCGCTGCCAGTATTTCATTGATCCCATCTTTGGCGTTGTCGAAGGCGGTGTGCGGGCTGTAGACGGCGATGCCGGCCCGGCTCAGGTCGAGGAGCATCCGGCCTTCCGGCGTGGCGTCGGTCAGGCGCTTCACGCCACGAAACAGGATCGGGTGGTGCGTGACAAGTAAATGTGCTCGGCCGGCGATCGCCTCCGCGGCACTGACGGGCGTGACCGTCAAGCAGGTCATGATGCGCTGCACCTCGGCCGCGCACAGGCCCAAGAGAAGACCGACATTGTCCCAGTCGGCAGCGAGATGCAGGGGAGCAAGGGTTTCCAGAAACTGAAGGACGCTCGTCAGGGAGGGCATGGCAAGCCGCGTGTGGAGAAGCCGAACGCCGGGGTCAGCGCTTCGGTTCCGGTTTACGAGTGGGTTTGCAGATGATCACCATGATGAGGAGCAACGACAGGAAGGCGACGGCATAAGGAAGTGCCGCGGTCCGCGAGGAGCCCTCTTCCCCGGCCCCCTGGTTTCCCTGCTCGGTCTGTGCATGGAGGCTGGGTAGGAAACAGCCCAGCGCGATCAGGAGTGGTGCGATCCAGCGAGCGATGCTGCGCCAGCTCATAAGTTGACTCGAGGTGTAGCCACAGGTGATGAAACGTGCTCCCGCTCAGTCCCCGGCTAGCCGGCCCGGCGGTAAGAGCTCTGTCCCCAGCTCCACCACGGGCTGCCATGGTAGGTCTGGGAAGAGGCGCTCGAGCCTCGATGCGTACGCCGCCGCTGTTGACGTTGCCGCTGGCGGTCGACCACCAACTGCACGACGATGCCCACGAGCGCCAGGCCGCCGCAGAGGCAGTTGAACAACATCGTTTGGTTCTCGGCCCAGGCGACAGCGTCTACATTACCAAGCGCATGGGCCAGGCACAAACCCGAATATACCATCAGAAACGCTCCGGCGGAGCTGGTCAAGGCCATCGTCCAAACGCGGAACAGAAAGAGCCCGATCAACCCGCCGATCAGGAAACAGATCAGCGGTTCCTCCACGGTGGGGGCGATCGTTCTCATCAAGAGCCAGGCAGCAGCGCCGCCCGCGCCAAAGGCGATGACGCGCACCAACGACAGGGCGAGGGCGCCCGCAGCGCAAGCGAGGAGGATCCCACCCACGACGGGTCTGGCTCCGTAAGCCGGGCCGATGTAAAGTCCCAGAACCCCCGCCCCGATAGTCGTGATGAGGACGATCCAGAAGCGATGCCCGCGCCAGCCGAAAATCCACAGCAGTAGACCGAGTCCGAAGGCCGGAGCACTTACTGCAAGGGAGAATTCTTGAGCTTCCTTCAGAATATCGGGTGCGATGAGCTGCATGCCGGTTCCTCTCGGCCTCCGAAAAGAATGCGCCCAGCCTACTTTTATCCGGCGGAACATAACTCCCGATGGCCAACGATGTCAAGGCGACCCCTGGGCCAGGTGGCCGCCAGAACGCGCATTTTCCCAATGCAGGCACAGAAGATGCACAGGTAACCGCTCGACCTGAGTCGGGCTCATCTTGCCCAGAATCGACTCGTGAATTTCCTATTTCCAGGAAATTGCGTTCCCACGATTCGCGAGATGGATTGGCCCGAACGTATACTAGAGTCAGTTTTGACGATGTGCTGTAGCGTCGATGGCAAGCTCCTTTGCGGGCATGGTTCAAAAAGGGTCAGGCACCTTTGCCGGAACGGCCCGCAGGGTGCTGCGCACAAAGGTGCCTGACCCCTTTTTGAACCATGCTCCTTTGCGGCAACAGATGGGACGGCTTGATGGAAACAGTGAATCGACTTCCCGCTGGCTCAGCACGAAGCCTGCCCGAGGCGGTGGCTCGGACCTTGCGTCACGAAGTGGGGGACCTCTTGCAGACCGTTTACGCAACAGCCGCGATCCTGCAGAGGCGGCTGCCGGAAGGCTACGTCCTCGAGCGGCGCATCCTGTCCGACATGAGGGCGCGCGCGGAAGTCTGCAAGAACCTGCTCGACGTTGTTCACGATTATGTCTGCCCCATTACGGTTTCGCCCCAGGAGTTGGATCTGGCGGACGTGGCGACGGCGCTGGTCACCGAAGCCTCGTCGCATCACGAGAAATTGCATTTCCATAACGAAATTGCTGCCAGGCCGCGAGTCATGGCCGACGTGCGGCGTCTGGCCCAGCTCGGCGACTGTCTCCTGGCCAATGCCTGTGAAGCTGCCAGCCATCAGATCTGGTTTCACACCATCGCCGACTCCGCGTCGGGAACGGCGCAATGGAGCATCATCGACGATGGACCCGGATTGCCGGAGGACCAACTCGAGTACTTGTTTACTCCTTTCTTTACCAGGCGCCACGGCCATGCCGGGCTGGGGCTTGCGCTGGCCCGCAAGCTGGTAACCTTGCAAGGTGGTGAGATCACGGCTGAAAATGTGCCAGACGGTGGCTTTCGCGTATGCGTGAGCTTTCCCCTGGCGGGCCCTTCAAGCGGCTAGCGGGAAGGCTGTAGAATGCGTTGAGGAAGGTGCATCGGATTCTGAAATTGGTTTGCCCGCTTCTATGCGATTCGTCCCCTGGATGATCGCTTGCAAGTTCTTCAATGAAGAGGAAGAGGTCATGGAACGCACGGTTGCGAATTCGGCAAAGCTCAAAGTTGTCGTCGTGGAGGATGACAGCAACATCCGGCTCTTTCTCAAGGAAGCACTCGAGAGCCAGCTGGGACATCAAGTCGTCGGGGAGGCGGCTACGGGAACTGACATGGTTCGAACCGTGTTGGCGCTGGAGCCCGATGTCGTAGTCTTCGACATCCACCTGCCTCACCTCGACGGCCTGGAGGCGCTGCGGCAGATCTATCAGACGCGCATCGTAGCTGCCGTCGCCATCACGGCTGACCGCGATCAGAGCCTTGTGAACCGGGCCACGGAGGAGCATGTGCTGGCGTATCTTGTCAAACCGGTCGAGGTGCAGCACCTGGGCCCTGCTCTGCAAGTCGCCTGGGCGCGCTTCGAGGAATTGAGCTCCCTGACTGCGGAAAACGCCTCGTTGCGGCAAACCCTCCATAGCCGCAAGATCATCGAGCGGGCCAAGGGGGTGCTCATGAAGCGGCATCGCTGGTCCGAGGCAGATGCCTTCAGGCGTCTGCAGCGCGGGGCCATGAATCGCCGCATTCCCATGGTGGATCTGGCCCAGGCGGTCTTGAATGGTGAAGAAGTCGATCTGGGCCCGTGATCTATTCCGGCCCTGGGAATCGAGATGGCGTTCTCGATTCCCGGCGCCCAGGGCTGTCGCTCATGGCCAGCGCGCTCCTAGCCAGAGTGATTTGTAGATGACTACGTCGAAGTATTCTTGCGAGGTCGCAATCGCAGCCAGAACATCGACCGGGTTAGAGCCGCCCAGCAGATCGTTGACCCACACCTGTCCCCCGAACGGTCCCACCGGGATCAAGACCGAGTGATCCGAGGGCGTTGACGCCAAACGCCGCAACAACGTCATGTAGTAGCCGTTCACCATGTTCTGGAAGAATTCGTTCGGTGCGCCGCTGAGGATCAAAGCGGGGAGTGCCGAGCGCACGTTTGGGTTGTTGACCCAGGTGCTCATATCGCCGGAATTGGGAGCGCGCCCAAGGAGATCCTCATACACCGCGTTGACGTAGCCGGTGTTATTGCCGCCGGTATGATTGTAGAATTCGTCACTCTGCATGAAGATATCGATGATATCTATTTGCCGGCCGCCGTTGATCAGGTCGTTGACGAACTGCGTCCCTTCGCCGGGGTTCTCCGCCCGGCCCAGGTACTTCTGGTACCAGTCGGCGACCAGGACGGTGTAGTATTCGGTCGAGTGCGTGATCGCCGAAGCGATGGACGAGAGGGCCATTCCCCGTTCGATCTGTTGCAGCCAGAAGACCGTCTCCTGCGGGGAAATCGGCCTCTGCAAGATATCGTTGTAGATGGTGCGTAGCCATGAGCCTTCCACTTGCGTGGTAACGTAGTCGCCCTGAGCCGTGATCATGTTGCCCAGCGCGCTCTCTTCCGTCAAGCCGCGCCGGAGGTCCCACGCCATCGCTTCCAGGTCGTCCACGCGCGGTGAAGTCAACCCGTTGGGCTGATATTCCTGGTACCAGCGGATGACGTTGTCATTGGTCATCTCGACCGAGAGCAAAAACTCGAGCGCGATCTGCGGCCGGGTGATCGCTCCGCTGTTCAATTGATTAACCCAGAGCGCTACTTCGGACTGCGCGGGATTGCGATTCAAAATCTTCTGGTACAGGTAGGTGACCCAGCCGGCGTTAGTGCCACCCGCGTCGTTGTACGCCTCCGGGGAACCGGCAAATTGGGCCTGGGCGGAGGCGTAGCTTTGACCGCTTGCCAGGAAGTTTTGCCAGGCCTGCACACCGCCCGAATCTCCCTGGCGATTCAGGTAACTCTGGTACCAGCTCTCGATCTGGTCACCTCGTGCCTCTTGGCTGCCGAGGATACTGTCAATGAGAGGCTGCAAGGAAGGCGCATGTTCGAAATCCGGCAGCCAGATGGAGTTCAGCTCAAAGGCGGTGATCGATCGATGAAGGGCATTGGTGAAGAGCTCGTCGATCAGCGTTGTGCAATAGGCAACGGAGCGCGTCACGGATTCGTTCCCTTCGCCCTGGTGATACTGCGGCCAGGGTGGCACGAGCGTGCTGTTGCCCAGGTTGAAGACGGACAAATAGCTCGGCGCCAGGATAGAGCCGGAGCTAATTCCCTCGTCGATCACGGCCAGCTGGTAGCTGCTGCCGCCCTCGAACTGGCCGACGGCGGCGCCGCTATAGTGCGGTAGATTGTCAACGTCGCTCCAAACCATGGTGCCGGTAGCGCCATCAAGTGCGACGATCTTGGGTGCCCCGGCGATGATCACGTCCGGTTTGCCGCTGCCGGTCACGTCGGCCACGATCGGTGAAGAATACAAGTTCTGCGCCTGGAAGGGTTGCACGTTCCACAATGTTTGCCCATTGGGCTGGATGGCGATCACGTCGCCGTGGCCGTCGGCTATCACGACATCCAGAGAGCCGTTGCCGGTAAGGTCCGCAATGGCGGGCGAAGAAAATGTGCGCCCGTCTATTGAAGCGGATGTGGTCGTGTAGGGCCATCCCGGCAGATCGTTGCCCTGGCTGTCCAGCGCGTAAACGGTGTTGCCCACATAGGGAGGACCGCCGGGCGAACCATCGGGATTGCGCGGGTAGAAGTAACCGGTGCCGACGACGACGTCGAGCTTGCCGTTTCCCTGCAGATCGGCGAGTGCCGGTGAGGACCAGATGACCTGATTGGTCAGCTTCACCCATTCTGGTTTACCGTCGGCCGACAGGCATATAATCGTGCCTTCGGGCACGCCAACCGGCGTTGAATGGGCATCGCCGCCGATAATCACTTCCAGTTTGCCGTCGTTGTTCAGATCGCCGATGGCGGCGCCGCTGAACACGGTGTCGTCATTGTTGTACTCCCACAGCATCGTGCCGTTCGCGCGGTAGGCGGTCACCTCATGGCTAACGGATGGTACGACAATGTCGGGGATGCCGGTGCCGTCCAAGTTGCCAGCGGCCAGGCCGCCGAAGATGCTAACCCCGCTGTTCGTGTTCCCGGCGGGGACCAATTGCGGCCAGCCGGGGAGGACATTCCCCGTGCGCGCATCCCACCCGATGACCCAACCGTTCACCAATCCAACGAAGACCGCGGGCCCGCTCGGCAAGTTCGTGACAACGGGCGTCGATTCTATCTGTGCGGCTAATGTTCCCGTGGAATAGACATGGTCGATGAACATCTGCCCGTTTGCGGCATTGTACTTGTAGGCATAGAGATTGCCGTTGCCGCCCGGCGTCAGCACTTCTTGCAGGCCGTCACCGTCCAGATTGGCGGTCACAGCCGAAGAATAGAATGGTCCGTTACCCAAACTCCAGACGCTGTTAGCGCCCGGCAACGTATATGGACTTCCCGGCAAGGCCGCCGGTGATGATGGATTGCAGCGTTCTTCGAGAACTTCCACCGAGATCCGCACACTCCGCCTAGCGCGTCGTCGAGCCATGCATTGTTTTCCTTCTGCGAGACGGGAATTGGACTTAGATCGGGAACGAACGCAATCAAGTATGGGTAACGCGGGAGGCCACGTCAAGCAAATCTAGAGCCGCGCCATGCCCAAGAATTGCACATGAAGGATAGTTTGAAAGCGCGGTCTTCGGATGAAATTGACAGCGGAAATGCACAGATTTAGCGGATTTCGGAAGATCGGGACCTCGGCAGGCTACTTGCCAACGTTCATCGTGCAGCCAAGTTTCACGGTGCTGCCTTACTGTGCGACGGTTTGCCTGAGAAGGAAGTTTCCTACGCCCGGCTCATTTCTTGACGGGGACCTCGCGCAGCTCCATCGGGCCGCCGCAACAGTCACATTTCTTTTTCTCGAAGCGTTTGATCGAACAAACATCACACCAGTAGTAGAGTTCGTGCAGCTCTCCTTTCACATAGCTGTGCACCTCGACCACTTGCAGGAGCTGGCTGCCGGGTAGTATCCGGCCGGTCAAGCGCATCGGGCGATTGAGCAGCCTGTCATCCTTGAAAAACATGCGGGCACCCTCATCCTTGATGAGCGGATACGTCTTGCCGTCGTCCGCAACGAGAGCCAGCCAATGGGGCACGGCATCCGGGTCGAGATGGGAGCCAAATTTCTCCAAGGCATCGGCGAGTGATACCACCTTGCCCTTGTAGTATTCTGTTTTGACCTTGTCGGGGGCTGCCAGCCCCGGAGCGAGAAACGCAACCAGCAGGCAGACGGCCAGGGCCGTCGCGAGGGCGAATCGGCGGCGATTGGCGGTAGTCATCTCAGCCTCGCAAGATTTCCGCCGGAGCTACGCTTCGGGATCCTTGCCCTACAGGTCCTTCCACAGCTCCGATTCATACCGGCCCTTCTCCTGCTCGATCTCTTCCTCCGAAAGCGAGCTGCGGAACTTCAAGTTCGAGAGATCCGTCCCCGGCTCCTTGCGACGCACCGGCTTCTGCTCTGCTTGCGGCATCTCTGACTCTTCGGTTGGCGGACGGTCCTCGCGGCGCCGCCGGCGCAAGTAGAGCTTGAGGGGCACGTCGCCGAACGGCAGGTGATCGCGGAAGGTCTTGAGAAGGTAGCGGTGATAGGTGTCGTCGAATAATTCCGGGCCGTTCGTAAAGAGGACGATTGTCGGCGGGTTGGTCGCAACCTGGGTCGCGAAGTAGATTTTGGGCCGGCGGTTGTGCCGCATCGGCGGCGCTTGCCGAGTCAGCGCGTGCTGCAGCACCCGATTGAGGTCGCCCGTGCCCACGCGCGTGCTGGCCTGCTTGTAAAGGTTCTGTGCGAGATTCAAGACCGCATGAACGTTCTTGCCGCTCTTGGCGGTAATAAAGGCGATCGGCACGAACTCGAGGCTGGGGAAGATCGCGCGCACGTAGTTGCCGAACTTGCCGGTCGGCATCGGCATCATCAAGTCCCACTTGTTGATGACGAAGATGGCGGGTTTGTGATGCTCCAGCACATATTCCGCCAGTTGCTTGTCGACCTTGCTGATCCGCACGCGGGGATCGAGAAACAGGAGCACCACGTCGGCCCGGCGAATCGAGCGCTCGGCCCGCGCGGCGCTGTAAAACTCGACATCGGAAGCGATGCTCTTCTTGCGGCGAACGCCGGCGGTGTCCATGGCGATGAAGACCTTGCCGTCGCGCTCGAAGCGGACGTCGACGCTGTCGCGCGTAGTGCCGGGCACCTCGCTCACGATCATGCGCTCGCTCTGGGCAAGGCTGTTGATGAACGTGCTCTTTCCGGTATTGCGCCGGCCTACGATGGCCAGCTTCATGGCGACATCGACTAGGGCAGCCTCGGATTCCGGCTCCGGCAAGCGTTCGAGGATCAAAGCCATCAGGTCGTTCAATCCGCGTTTTTGTTCCGCGCTCACGCAGACGAGCTTGCCGCGGCCGATCTTGTAAAATTCCGCCGCCTGCGAATCAAGCGCTGCGGTATCGCACTTGTTGGCGACGCAGATGATTGGCTTGGTGACGTAGCGGAGCCGGCTGGCTACTTTCTCGTCCAGCGGGGTCAGTCCAATGCGTGTGTCGACAACGAAAAGGATAACCTGGGCTTGATCGATGGCGGCTTCGATTTGTCTTTCGACGTGGGCCGTCAGGTTGTCTACGTCCTGGATGCCCATGCCGCCCGTGTCAACCAGCTCGAAGAAACGGCGGTCAGCCTTGATCAGCGCAGAAATCCGGTCGCGCGTGACCCCCGCCGTCGGATCGACGATTGCTATGCGCCGACCCGAAAGCGCGTTGAGTAGCGAGGACTTGCCCACGTTCGGGCGGCCTACGATGGCAACCACGGGTACGGCCACTGCCTTTTCTCCTGAATTCGGATAATCCCACCATTATAGGAGCGCAAGGGCTCGAAACAGAAGGCGGCAGTCCGAGAATGTTGCAAGGATGCGTGGAGGGCGGACCGAATGGGCGGCGCTGACAGCGCTCCCAATGCGTCTAAGAATGAGCGAGCCTGTACGCGGACGGCGATGCTTCGCGCTGCGAACGATTCGGCGCGATGGAAAAAGCCTGCACATCTTTGCCCGTCCCGCTCCGTGCCTCGGAATATATACTGAGCGCGGTCAAGAATGAGACATCGCCCTGTAGCCGCATTCGCCAGAATGCGGGGGAAACTGGGAGAGATAGCCCGCATTCTGGCGAATGCGGCTACGGCCTACTGGCATCAGTATTGACCGCACGCAGTATAAAACTGCAATGGTGTACAAAGATCATGTTGCTTCCAGCGAAATAGCAAATGCGAAAAGCTGCCTTGCGAAAACTCGATATCCCCTTGGACGGTGAGGAAATGGGGCATTGCTCGTCTTGATGATGTCTAATTTCGCGGTTCGTGCTCGCCCGCCCATAAAAATTGAACGACGCCCCCGAGTCTTTATGTTTCAAGCGAGGTGAATTCCCTCCCTGGTGAGGTCGAACGCACTGCGAATCGAGGAACTTGCCATGCTTAACGATAGGTTTGTTCCGCAACGGTCCATGTCGCGTGTCCCCTCCAGCCGCTGGCCCATGACCGTTCTTGCGGTGGTCAGCATGGTCCTAACCACTGTCCTGGCCGCACTCTACATTGCACCGGAAGCCGTCCTGCGCATCCGCCAGGCGGAAAACCAAGCCGTGGCGGATGGCGCCTACCTCAAGCGCCAGGCCGAACTCAAGGCGGAAGCAGAAGCAGCTGATCTTCGCCTCGCAGATCTCGATCACCGGGTAAACCTGACATCGCTGGGGTTCCGCGAAGTGGCCCAGAAGGTGACTCCAGTCGTCGTCCACATCAGCAACGAGGCCGAGGTCCGGCAACCCTCCGACGGCCGACACTTCTTCGATCTGGAAACGCGCCGCTATTTCCTGGAAAAGGCCGAAGGTTCGGGCATCCTGGTGAAGCCGGGCTATGTCATGACCAACGAGCACGTCGTGCGCAAGGCCCAGCGTCTCCGGGTAACCTTTGCCAGCGGCCGCTGGATGGTGGTTTCTCCGGAAGACGTGGTTGTGGACGCGGAGACCGACCTGGCAATCATTCGCTTGCCGGTCGAGTCGGCCGAAGCCTTCGGGTCGGACTATGGGGCCGTGGCCGAGTTCGCGGACAGCGACAAGGACGTGCGCGTGGGCGACTGGGCCCTGGCCGCCGGCAGCCCCTTCGGACTGAAACAGACCATCACTGCCGGCATCGTCAGCGCCAAGGGCCGTGCGGAGTTAGGAATCCTCGATTACGTGGAACTCCTGCAAACCGATGCGCCGATCAACCCCGGCAATTCGGGAGGTCCCCTGTTCGACCAGCGCGGGCGCGTCATCGGCATCAACGTTGCCATCGCCACGGAACATGGCCGGAGCGAAGGCGTCGCGTTTGCCATCCCCAGCAACACGCTGATGGATGTGTTTCAGCAGCTGGTCGAGCATGGCGAGGTCGTACGAGGCTTCCTTGGGGTGAAACTCCAAGAAATCCCGCCGGGCATGGGAAGCCATATGGGCATTGGGGAAGCATCGGGAGTAGTAGTCTCCGACGTTTCACCCGGTTCGCCGGCAGAAGAAGCCGGTCTGCGCAGGGGCGATGTCATCGTCCGGTATGGACAGGAGCCCGTGAGCGCAGCCAACCCGATGACCCAGCTTCGCCAACGAATTGCGAAAACTCCGCCGCAAACGACCGTCCCCATCGACATTTTTCGCAGCAATCAGCAGCTGACGGTGCAGGCCACAGTTACTAAAAAACAAGCTAGGTCCTGAGTTGGAGTTGCGCCGATTTTGAAGGGTTGGCGGAGTGAATGGTTGAGGAAGGGAAAAGAAAAGCGGCGGAAAAGCGCCGCTGTCCAAAGAAGTCACTTTTGGAGTGCAGCGCTTTCCGCCGCTTTTGTTGCCTCTATTTTGCAAGGCTCTAAGCATCGAGATCCAGCCTAAGTGCCTTCATGAGTGTTTGGGACAAATTTCGCCTGGATGGAAAACGCGCCCTGATCACTGGCGGCAGCCGCGGACTTGGGCGCGCGATGGCCCAGGCCCTGGCTGAAGGCGGGGCCGACCTCCTCCTCGTTGGCCGAGAGCTGGCAAGCCTGCAAGCTGCCCAAGGTGAGTTGGCGGAGACCGGGCGGCACATCGACATCCTGGCCGCGGACTTGAGCGACCCGTCAGCCGTCGAGCCGATGTGCAAGCAAGCGCTCGACGACTTCGGACCTATTCACATCCTCATTAATAATGTCGGCGGTCGCCGGGTGAACATTGCGACCGAAGAGATGCCTCTCAAAGATTGGCAGCGTCTGATCGACTTGAACCTCACCAACGCTTTTCTGTGCACCAAGCTGATCGGGGGCGCCATGCTCCCGCGACGTTCCGGGCGGATCATCAACATCGCATCGATCAGCGCGTTCGCGGCCACCAGGGGCATCTATGGCCGGCACTACGAAACTTCGAAAGCGGCCCTTGTCGGTTTTACGAGGGCGGTTGCCGCGGACTGGGCACCCCACGGTGTCACGGTGAACGCCATTGCGCCCGGGCCTTTTCTGACCGCGCCCAATCGTCGTTGGTTTCAGGAGAAACCCGGCTTTCATGAAGAGATCGCAGCGCTCATCCCGCTAGGCCGCTGGGGAGACCCGGAAGAATTGGGACCGCTGGCTCTCTACCTGGCCAGCGATGCATCCAGCTTCATGACCGGCGCCACGTTGACCATCGACGGCGGCTACACGCTCTGGTAATGATCGCGCGAAGGCTTATCATCTCGCAACGTAGGCTGCCGTTACTAGTGCAGTTTCACAGAGGATCTAACCGTTTACATCGCTGCTTAAACTGGAACCCTAAGTCATATTTCTTCTTGCGTATTTCCTTCTTGCTGCTACGCTTTTCGAGGAAGTGGGAGGACCCAGGGCGGCGATCAGCCTGTATCCTCGTCATTGTAATTTCGAGTGTGTGCACGGATCGCCTTGGATAATTCCGGCTATGCTATAAGGGTGGAAACTGCGGAATGTGCACGAGATAAGATAGAGTTGTTCAAGGCGCAAGTTAGCGAGTAGTCTTAACGTGGGCTTCGCCCACCGCCCTGCAATGTGCGCAGTTTCCTTGCGCCCGGCAGGAGGGTGATGGGGGAGTTGATCCTCATATTGCAAGCCAGCGATGTTCTTTTCCCTGCCTGCTGGCCCGCTTGATAGAGTGAGGTTTTCCCGGAAAAACCGGGAAATAATCGCCAGTGCGGCATTTGTAGAAGTTCATTCTATGAACAAGAAAGTTCTCCGCAAGTGGCATAGAACTTCAGCGGAAAGACACTAAAGAGGACTGCCGCTTCCGGTGATCCGCGAAGATCGCCTTGATGTCAAAATCGAACTCCGCCGCAAGCTTCTCGCGGGTTCGATGGATGTCCTCGACGATTGGGTCTTCCCACATGAGACTATGCTCCCATGAGTTCTTCCGGTATACAGATAATTGGCATTTCGTGTCCCAGTTTCTCACACAACGATGATATTCTCCGCGCAATCTGTTAGGGAGAGCAACATGTTCAAGAACATCCTTTTGCCAGTAGACATGGCCGACAAACACGGACCGGCCCTGGACGCGGCCGCGGAGTTGGCCAAGCAGAGTGGCGGAGAGATCGTGCTGCTCCACGTTATCGAAGTCATCCCCGGCTTGTCGCTGGAGGAGGAACGAGGTTTCTACGGCCGCCTTGAGAAGGCGGCTCAGGGGCACCTCGGGAAACTCGGAGCGCACCTGAAGCACCTTGGCGTTCCATGGCGCGCAGAAATTGTCTACGGAAATCGAGGGGCGGAAGTCGTGCGCTTCTCGGCAGCTGCGGGCGTCGATCTCATCGTGCTCACTTCGCCCCGCATCGACCCGAGCAATCTTGGCGCTAGCTGGGGGAGCTTGAGCTACAAGATCAGCTATACGTGTCAGTGCCCCGTCTTACTGGTCAAGTAGGTCGAGGCGCTCGCGCTCGCAGGAGGGCACACGCGAATCAGCGCGTCCTCAAGTCTTGATTTTGGGGTCAGGGCCCGGATGCAGAATCCTTGGAGATATGCACATCCGTACACGTGACAAATGTCAGGTGGAACTGCCATTGGTCCAAGGTCCGGGTTGCGATGTAATCCTTTGTAGAAGAGTCACTTGCAGAGTTCTCTTTTGTCAGACAAGTCGTCTGCCTACCCCCCTTTTACATGACAAAACATGACATTTTTCATTTCCGCCATTTGCTTTGCGTTTCTCTCTGGCCCCGTGCTCATGCCCCAAAACTTAGCCTTGAAGAGGCGCTAGGATCTTCTTCGATCCTCGTCACCTAGGCAGCGTGCTCGCGAACTCTTTCCAGAGGTCATCTAGCTTCTTTCCTGTCCACTTTTCCACCAACTCGTCCTTGTATTCCGAATTGCGCATCGCCCGGTTGGTCTGGACGACGATATTCTTGTCGTAGTTGCGCTCGATCCAGGCAAAAAAGGCCGCGGCGGTCCTGTAGCCATCCTTGTAGCTAGCCCTGCGCGCGTCGACGCGAATGCGTGTTCGAGGCTCGTATTGTGCGAAGCGGATGTAATCCGCAATCCCCTCGACGATCCAGCCCGGCTTGGGTTCCGGGTAGCACTGAATGCAATGCACCAGCTCGTGAACTACCATGCCGGTGTCTTCGGGGTGCTTGCGGACCCAATCTGCGGAGATGGCAATGGTCTTGTGTTCCCTGCCCGATGTGCCCGCGATGAGCTTCGTGTCCTTTTTGAAGACGATCTTGATTTCATTCGGAGGCGTGAAGCCATCGGTCTTGAGATACTCCGTAATTTTCGGATGCCAGGTTTCAACCAGCTTCTTGGCCTTGGCACCCCAACGGGCCAGATCCGGCGCTTCGGAGGTATCGACTTCGATGTGTAGCTTCGCGGGCTTTTGCTCCACGGCAGGCGGAGGATCGTCGGACGCGCGGAGATGGCTCGGAGCCAGGGCATAACCGCCCGCCGCTACAACTAGGCACCAGGTAAGAGAGATTCGCATGATAACCTCGTCAGAAATGCTTGGAGCACGTCTGCTTGCCGGCAATGTGAGCCGAGTGGAAGCGCGTAACGCTCCTTGCATTGGACCTGTGGTTGAGGATCTGGTCAAGTGAATGGGGGTGCCAGGCGAAAGGAGAAGCTTCAGCAGAAAGGTCCTTCGAAGCCCGTCGCAAGCCTGTTTTACTTGCCGTCGGCGGGGGAGCCATCGCCAGTTACGCTGAGAATTGCTCTGTTCATCTCGACGGAACGGTCACTTGTCCCTGGTGGAGCAACAGGCCCCGATGGTTGCGTGGCGGCGGGCGCACATGCTCCCTCGGCAGCATTGTTTTCGAAAAACTGCCAGCCTCCTCCAAGTGCCCGGTAAGCGGAAATCAGACTCAGAACAATGCTGCCGCGAGCCGTTGCCAGTTGGTCCTCGACCGCGACGAGTTGCGACTGTGTCGTGAAGACCCTGTTGAAATCGACGAGGCCGCCCTGGTACTGGGCTTGAACCAGTTGCACGGCACCCTCAGCCTCGTTCACGCTGTCCGCCAGGCTGCGTGCCTGCAACTGGTATTGAAGGAATCCTACCAACGCGTCTTCCACCTCGCGCCCGGCGGATAATACCGTCTGTTGATACTCGAGGACCTTCTCCTGAAAATGAGCATCCTGCCCACGAACGTTGTTCAGGATCCGGCCGTAGTTCAAGATCTTCCACTGAAAATTCGGTAAGATAAGACCGGTGAAGCTGCTCTCGGCAAAGAGGTGGCGTAGATCGTCAGCCGTGTATCCAATGAATCCGGTCACCCCGATGGCAGGATAGAAATCGGCTTCGGCCACACCAATTTGGGCGCTTTGAGCTGCTGCCTCGTGCAGGGCCCGCCGCACGTCGGGGCGTCGCTGCAGCAGATCCGCGGGAATGCCCACAGCCACTTCTGCCGGTGTCGTGGGAATAGGGGCCTCGTGCAAGGACAGCGTCACGTCTTGAGGAGATTGGCCGAGCAGCACGCAGAGCCGATCGTTCGCCTGCCGTAGCCCGATTACCAACGGCGGAATGAACGACTCCGTCTGGCCGAGACTGGAGCGGGCCTGCTTTACATCCAGGCTTGTCCCCTTGCCTGCCTTCAAGCGCGCCTCGGCGAGGCGCAGCGATCCTCTCTGGATTTCGACGTTGCGACGCGCATAGGCGATGCGCTGCTGATAGGTGCGAATCTGCACATAATTGGTAGCCACGTCGGCCACAAGTGTGACCAAGGCGTCGTGGTACCCTTCAACGGAGGCGCTCAGCTCGGCGCTGGACGACTCGATGTTCCGCCGGATTCGACCCCAGAAATCAAGTTCCCAGGAAGCGTTGAGGCCGGTAGCCCACACATCTAAATTAGTCGGCAACCCGACCTGGGGGTTGCCCAGGACATTGAGGTTCTTGCTGATCTGCACATGCGCGTAGTCGCCAATGAGGTTTTGCGTTTGGGGAAACAGGTTGCCCGCGGAGATATTTCTCTGCGCCCGAGCTTGGAGAACGCGTGTGCCAGCGGTTTTCAGGTCGAGGTTTTGCCGGTAGGCACTCTCGATCAAGGACGTCAGAGCTGGATCATTCAACACTCTCCACCACGCGCCATCCTCGGCGGGATTGCGGGCAATTCGCGGGTCGGCAGCATCGATCCAATCTGAAGAGACGGCGGCCGACGGCTCATGAAAATTCGGCCCGACTTTGAAGCCGTTGTGAACCCATTCCGAGAAGGATGTGCAACCCGCGGCAGTCAGCACAAGTGCAGCGACGGCCGCTGGGCCCCCGGCAGACATACCAGTTTTGAATCGGGTTCCAGCCGAACGGCCCATTTTGCCTCGCCCGGAAGGTGCTGATGGCCACGCAGAGGCTCCGTCCCCGGAATTCGGGGAACCCGGGGGTATTGGAGAACCGCTTATCCTGGTACTGGAAAGAGCCTCTCATAGCTACGGCGTGCTTTTGGGTCAAGACGGACCAACGTAACCAACGTAACCCGGCCCCTGACGGGGCTCGGCTCGCCAGGCGAGCCGTGCTCCGTAAGGAGCCGGGTTACGCTTCAAGTCAGCCGATGCCGGAACATCCACGAAGCCACCGAGAGCGTCGTCACTCCGATAACCGCCAGCGGCCAAAGATCCGGCAGCAGTCGCTCGAATCCCGCCCCTTCCAGATAAACCCGCTCAGCAATCTCGATCGCATACCGCAATGGGTTAATCAGCGTGACGTATTGAAGCGACTGAGGCATGGCACTGATCGGCGTAGTGAGGCCCGAAAGGAGGGCAAAGGGCATCATTATAAGAAACGAAAAGAGCATCGCCTGTTGCATGGTCGCCACGACCGAAGACACCAGGAGCCCAATTCCGACCGCGGCCATGAGGAATAAGCCTAGTCCCGCGTACAGGGTCACAAAAGAGCCGGCAAATGGGATGTGAAACCACAGTTGGGCAACCAGCAGAATGTTGGTCGCTTGCATGATGCCCACAAGGATCGCCGGCAGCGCTTTGCCGGCCATGATCTCGGCAGGTCGGAACGGCGTGACCAGTAACTGGTCGAAGGTCCCTTGCTCGCGCTCCCGTGCCACGGACATGGCGGTTAGCAGCAGCGTTTGCAGGAGCGTGAGCGTACCGATCAAGCTGGGGATCATGTGCCAGCGCGTTACCAGGTTCGGGTTGAACCACGCCCGTGTGGTGAGCTGGACGGGAGGCCCGCGCTGACTGTGGGCAGCTCGCCAGTCGGCATTGAACGCTTCGACAATATTGCCGACGTAGCCCAAGGCAGTCCCCGCAGTGTTCGAATTCCGGCCGTCGGCGATCACCTGCAGGTCCACTGGCTGGCCCAGCATCAGGCGCCGTTCGAACTCTTGATCGATCTGGATCACGAGTAAAGCGCGTCGTTCGTCGATTACTGTCTTCACGTCCTCCGCTCGGTGCAGGTTGGCGGTGCGGTGGAAGATGCCTGAGCCATCCAGGCCAGAGAGCAGGTCGCGCGAGGCGGCACTGCGATCTTGATCGAGTACCGCGTACGGCACATCGTTCAGGTCATAGGTCGCTGCGTAGCCGTAGATCAGGCACTGCATGATCGGCGGCACGATGAGCGTGAAGCGGCCACGCGGATCTTTCAAAATCGCCAGCAGCTCCTTGCGCGTGAGAGCGAGTATGCGAAGGATGGCGTCGAGCATTTAACACCTCAGGCCAACTTCTTACGGGTCACGCCGCGCGTCACAAAAAGAATGACGATCGCCATCCCCGCAAGCACGGCGCAATTCGGCACGATGACTCCCCAGATGTTCCCGGCCAGGAAGATGGTTTGCAACAAAGCGACGTAGTACCTTGCGGGGAAAATGTACGTGATCACTCGGACTGCTCCCGGCATGCTGCGCAGATCAAACAGAAACCCGGAGAGCATCACTGCCGGCATGAAGGTGACCAGCAGCGTTATCTGACTGGCCACGAACTGGCTCTTGGTCGCCGACGAAATGAGGAGTCCAATCCCGAGCGCGACGAGCAAGTAGAGCATCGACGCCCCAGCCAGGACCCACACCGAACCGCGAAACGGGACATGGAACAGGAACTTGCCGGCGAAGAGGCAGAGCGCCAGCCCGATCATTCCCAGCAGGAAGTAAGGAATGGTCTTGCCGAGCAAGATCTCGTCGGCGTGAACAGGCGTGACGAAGAGGGCCTCGAGTGTGCCGCGCTCCCATTCGCGCGCCATCACCAGCGACGTGAGCATCGCCCCGATGAGTGTCATGACCAACACTATCAGGCCGGGGACCAGGAAGTAGCGGCTCTCGTTGGCCTCATTGAACCAGAGCCTGGTCTGCACGATCACCGGCCCGGCCGCGACCGGACTTCCCTCGGCGGAGCGCATTCCCGTCCACCGTCCGACCGCTCCTTGCGCATATACCTGAATAATGCGGGCGCGGTTGGCGTCGGTGCCATGGACCAGCACCTGCACTTCCGCGTCGCCGAGTGCCAGACGCCGGGAGAAGTCTGAGCGAATGCGAACGATCCCGTCTATCTTTCGGTCCAGCAGCAGATCTCGAGCCTGGGCCATCGAAGTTAGCAGCCGAGCATCGAAGTAAGGAGACAGTTTGAAACCCGCAGCTAACTCAGTCGCCTCAGGCGATGGATCTTCGAGCACAACAGCCACGGGGACGTTGGTAACGTCGAGCGACAGTCCATAACCAAAGAGCAGAATCAACACTACGGGCAAGATGATCCCAATAGCGATGCTGCTGGGGTCGCGAAGGATTTGCCGGCTTTCCTTGCGCACGAGGGACCACACGCGCCGCAATTTGGCGGGCAGGCTGCGTGGCCGGGGGGAGTCAGCAATCGACATGAATGGTGCCTTCGTCAGGACCCGCCAGGACTTTCGAAAACCCAGAACGCTTGAGTAGCGAGATTAGCCTCGCTCGTGATGGTTCCCCCGCGCTTCCTCGACGATCGCGATAAATGCGTCCTCCATCGTCGGCACCTTGCCAGGTTCGGGGCGCGCACGCTGCCGCACCTCGGCCGGCGTGCCCTGGGCCAGCACTCGGCCGGCGTCCATGATGGCAATCCGGTCGCAATACTCGGCCTCTTCCATGAAGTGCGTCGTGACGATCACGGTCACGCCTTGCTCGGCCAGCGCTGTGATCCGACGCCAGAAATCTCTGCGGGCCAGCGGGTCGGCGCCGCTGGTTGGTTCGTCAAGAAACAGGGTCTCCGGTTCGTGGAGCAGCGCCGTCGCCATCGCTAGGCGCTGTTTGTAGCCGCCCGGCAGCTGGCCGCTTGGCAAGTGGGCGAGTGCGCCAAGCTCAAACTGCTGCAACGCCCACTCGATGCGCTCACGTTTGCGCCGGCCGCGTAGGCTGTAGGCGCTGGCGAAGAAGTCAAGGTTTTCGATCACGGAGAGCTGTCCATAGAGGGAGAACTTTTGCGCTACGTAGCCAATCCGTTGCCGGGCTTGGGCACGGGCGTAATGCAGGTCCACGCCCGCGACGCGCAAGGTACCCGCCGTCGCCGCCAGCAATCCACAGAGCATGCGAAATGTCGTCGTCTTGCCTGCACCGTTGGGACCTAGCAAGCCGAACATTTCACCGCGGCGAACGTTGAAACTGACATGATCGACGGCGGTGAAGTTGCCAAAACGCCGAACCAGGTCCTGAACCTCGACGACCGGCGCGTCGTCGGCTGCCTCCGGTGGGCGATCGAGAGTCAGCGTGCCGGCCGCGGGCCGCTCGTCAGCCGAGCGCCGCAACAGTACCATGAAGCCATCCTCGAAACGAGGCTGTGCAGAATGGACCGTCGCGCCTGCGAGAGTCGCGTCGCTGGCTACGTCGCCTTCGTCTTCATTGGCCCGCACGAAGCGCACCCGACCACCTTCGGGCACTGCATCAATGATGCCCCGATCGTCGAGTAAGCGCGCCTGCAGCCATCGGGCAGTCCGGCCAGAAGGCGGATCCGCCAAGAACGTGCGGCCTGTCGCCAGTTCACTTACGTCTGCCGCACGGCCCTCGGCCAACACCTTGCCCTTGTGCAGGACAATGACATGGCCGCAGCGCTCTGCTTCGTCCAGGTACGAGGTGCTGAGCATCACGGTGAGTCCCTGGTCGTTCACAAGTTGGAGAATGATCGCCCACAGTTCCCGCCGGGAGAGTGGATCAACGCCAACGGTCGGCTCATCCAGCAGCAGCAGGTCGGGGTCGCGCACCAGCGTGCATGCCAAGCCTAGTTTCTGTTTCATCCCGCCCGATAATTGGCCCGCCATACGCTTGGTGAATGGCCCCAGCGAGGTCATTTCCATCAGCCGAGAGTAGCGCTCCCGCCGCGCGCCGGTAGCGACACCGCGCAAATCAGCGTAGAGATCCAGGTTTTCCTGAACGGTCAGGTCCTCGTACAAGCCGAATTTTTGTGGCATGTAGCCGATGCGGTCTTGAACTTCCTGCGGTCTGGAACCGACATCGACATCCAGGACCCTCAGGCTGCCGGTGTCGGCTGTCATCAGCCCAGCGGCCAGGCGAATGAGTGTTGTCTTGCCGGCGCCGTCAGGCCCTACCAGGGCCGTGAGCGTGCCGTGGCTCGCCTCGAGGGAAACGCCGTCCAGCGCCACGACCTCTTCGCCGGTTTCACGGCGAAACGTCTTGCGGATGTCATGGCCGAGGATGCCGGGCCCGTCTGTTCCGACGGCGCTCATCGTTTCGCCTCTGCTGCATTGCGGTCGCTTCTGTCCTGCGGCAGGTGGACGGTCGCCGGCATGCCCAGACGTAATTCGTCCGAGGGATCTTTGACAAAGACGCGGACCTCGTAAACCAGACTGGTACGCAGCTCCTCGGTTTGCACAGCCTTCGGCGTAAACTCGGCAACCGGTGAGATGAATCCGACCCATCCTTCGAAGTGACGATCCGGAAAGCTATCCACAGACACCGAGGCGATCATCCCAGGATGGATCTTGCCAAGATCCGGTTCCGAAACATAGGCCCGGACCCATTTGGGGTCGGTGATCGCGAGATTGAACACGGGCTTCTGTGGCGAGGCCATTTCCCCCGGCTCCATGAGCCGCGTGCGGACGACGCTGTCAGCCGGTGCAACAAGCTTGGCATCGGCAAGTTGCTGCCGCAGGTAGGCAAGCTGGGCCTGATAGCCTCGGAGCTGCGCTTCGGCCTGGGCAATGTCTTCCTTGCGCGGCCCCGCAATTGCCAGGTCTAGTGCCTTCTGGTTGACTGTCAACTTCGCCTCTGCCACATCCAGGGCTGCCCTAGCGTTGTCGACATCCTCTTGGCTGACCGCACGTACCTCAGCCTGATCTTGAAGGCGCACCGTTGACAGTTTCTTGACACGATCGTACTGCAAGCGGGCGTTGGCGGCCTCGGCACGGGCCGACGCGGCATTGGCGCGCGCCTGCGCGATTTCTTCAGGTCGGCTGCCGTTATGCAAACGATCAACAGCCTGCTGTTGGGCCGCAACCTGGGCTTCGGCCTGAGCGACTTGGGGTTCCAGGCGGCTGGTATCGAGCCGGGCCAGCAGTTGGCCGCGCTGCACGCGGTCCCCTTCCTGAACCAGAACAGCGGCGATGCGCTCGCTGTCATGAAAAGCCAGCTGCACCTGCCGTAGGTCGATGTTTCCGTAGAGAGGTAGTTCGGAGGAGGAATTGTTGCCATGACTCCGCCACCACCAAGCTCCGGCGGCAACTCCGGCGGCAGCCAGCACCAAAAAGATGAGCAAGATTCGTTTCATACATCCCCTGCCGCCACGATACTTCCCTGCCCGAGGCGAGTCAAAGTCAAATTTGAATTTCAAATTGATGGGGGCCTCGGGCCGCACTATACTCTCACCAGAGACGACAGCAGCAACGCGCTCAAACGGTCCAAGCCAATGGCACGCAGCACCACAAGTCGCCGCCGGTCGAGCTCAAAGCCAGAGCGCACAAACCATGAAGAGAGCACGCGCGCACATTTGCTCGAGGTCGCAGGGCAGGTTTTTGCCGAGAAAGGCTTCGACCGAGCCACGGGTAAGGAGATCTGTAAACAGGCTGGAACCAACGCCGCAGCTATCAATTACCATTTCGGTGGCATGGATGGCCTTTATGCCTCAGTCGTGCAGGAAGCAAATAGCCGGCTCGTCACTTTGGAGGCACTCTCCGCCGCGGTCGCAGCCCAGGTGGACGCCAAGGCCAAGCTCGAGGCACTCCTCGGGCTTTGCGTGCGCACGCTTACCGGTCCCGCATCCTCATGGGTGCTGCGCGTCTTCAGCCGCGAACTCGTCGCGCCGACGCCTGCCCTGGCGGCAATGCAAGGCAAGGAGAAGCAGGCCAAGTCGCGTATCCTGAAAGCCATCGTGGGAGAGTTGATGGGGCTGCCGGAGGATCATCCGGCCGTTGCCCGTGGCTGCATCAGCATCTTGGCCCCATGCCTCATGCTGCTGATTGCCGACCGTCGCATGCTCAAACGCGTATTCCCCAATCTCGGGCTCGACGCCGAGAACGCACCGTCCGTAATGCGCCACATGGTCCAATTCGCCTTGGCGGGTTTGTCTGCCGTCGCGCGCGACGCGCGGCAAAACAATCAGGTCGATGGCCGGTCGCGCAATCCTTCCAACATCCATTAAGGACCAGTTTCTTGAACAACCCCATGAGGAAGTACTGCAGATCAAGTTGAATCCGAGCCCAATCCAAGCGCTTGGCACGATATGTCTGCGACAAGAAGTCGCGGGCCCGGACAATGGGGCCCGAGACCAGATGCGGAGTCGGTGCGAGGGCATGAGCCAGTGGCCATCAACACCAGAGCGCAGCTGCGAAGGAACTCTGGTGAGCAGAAAAGCAGAGCGACTCCCGTCACATGGCATGCGCTTCTGGGCTCGGAAAGGCATTCCAGCGGCTGAGCCTGCGAAGCACGACCATAGTGGCGTCTGCAGGTCTGTCAAGATGAGCGGCTGTCGTGGCAGAATATGGCGGCGAGTCTCAGAGGATGCTGCTCTTGACTCCGCACGACCGGCGGTGTATTAGCTCCCCACTACTCTGCCGGCTATCGCGAGTGTGAAGTGGGTGAAACTGCCCAAAAAGAAAGGGCTGTCGTAGCGTACCGGTCGAGTGCACAAGGAGAAGCAAGATGCTGCGGATCGGCGTCGACATGCTCGGGTTCCAGCACCCCGCAGGTCGAGGCCGCGGTATTTCCCGGTACGCCGAACAATTTATCGCTGCCTTGGCCAGGCATGACTCCAACAATGAGTACATTCTCTATTACCGAAGCGAGCTCGCTACCGAGGAGTTGCCGCTAAGTCCGATGCCGGTCAGTCGCTGGGGAACGTGGACAGTCCGCTGGGTCAAGTCCATGGAGCAGGTGGCCCACGGCAATCTAGATGATCTTGACCTCCTGCTCTTTACCTGTCCGTTCAGTCAGTATCGGCTGCCTCGAAAGCCTCTCAACGGCCCGAAGATGGTCGCCGTTATTTACGACCTCATACCTTTTCGATTTCAGGAACATTACCTGAGCGACCCTGTCGGCGCAGCCTCCTATTACGCTTCTTTCCACGCACTCAAACAGTACGATGCTCTGCTGACGATCTCCAGGTCCGCCAAGGCAGACTGCGAAGAAGAATTGGGGCTGCCGCCCGGCCGAGTCTTCCACGTCGGCTGTTCCAGCCGTAACGGTTTCTTTCGACCAGCCGACAAGCCAGCTGAACGGATCATCGATCAACGTTTACTTTCGGAGCTTGGCGTCCGGAGTCCCTTTGTATTAACCGTCGGCGGCGACGACCCTCGAAAGAATCACGCGGGGCTGGTGGAAGCGTTCTCTCGGCTGCCTGGCCCGATCCGGGCCACTCATCAAATGGTGGTCGCGTGCACTCTGAACCACGAAGGCGGCGCACAGATTCGGAGGCAAGCCGACGAGCTGGGAGTGGCTGATCGGCTCTTGCTGACCGGGCACGTCAGCGATGAAACTCTGCGCGCCCTGTATCGCGGTTGCGCGGCATTTGCCTTCGCCTCGCACTATGAGGGATTTGGACTGCCGATCCTTGAAGCGTTGCAATGCGGCGCTCCCGTCGTGGCGGCGGACAACTCCTCCCAGCCGGAGGTCGTCGGCACTGCTGGACTTCTGGCCAGCAGTTACGACCCCGCCGCTTTGGCCAGGTGCATTTGCCGGATACTGGAGGAACCCGCCCTGGCTGCGCGACTACGTCGGCAGGCACTCGTCCAGGCTCGACGCTTCCATTGGCGGCGCACGGCCCAACGCACGATAGGCGTCTTTGCTCACCTTGCGAGGATCGGTAACCGCACCGCAGCGGTGCCCCAGACAAGCAGATCGGGATCGTCTGTGTTGCGCGGCTACCCGTCCCCCGACACGCGCCGGCGCATCGCCTTCTTCTCCCCCTTTCCTCCCAAACGATCGGGGATATCCGACTACGCAACCGACTTACTGAGGGAGCTGCAGGGCTATTGCAAGATCGACGTTTACCATGACGAGGGATATTTTCCGAGCCTGGCCCAGGCCGATTCCGATCTGCGGATCTACGACCACCGGCTCTTTACGCGACGGGCTGAGAGCTTGCGCTACGATGCGATCTTGTATCAAATGGGCAACCACCTGTATCACCGCTTCATTTATCGGGCTCTTCTGAATCATCCGGGAATTGTTACTCTTCACGACGCGAACATCTCGGCTTTTCACATAGTGATGGCTCTTCGGCCAGACGCTCCCGCGGATCATTTGCAGCAGGAATTCAGCTATTACCCCGGTTCGAGCCGCGAAGACCTCTTGCAGCGGATTCCATGGCAGACCGATCCAGGACGTCTCATCGGCGCTTGTCAGGAACAGGGCATTTGCCTGAATCGCCGCTTACTCGAGCAGTCGACTGCGGTGGTCGTTCATGACGAGTGGACTCTCAGCAATCTCGGAGCCGTTCGAGCGGCCAATACCGTGGTCATTCCGCAGGGCGCATGCGCTGATGGGCCATTGACGCCCGGGCAGCGCGCCGCCGTGCGGACACGATTTGGTTTGCCGGCTGAATCTTTTCTGGTCGG
>Ga0208565_1000199_pt1 | contig 48887 bp, 43 predicted proteins | sample Sb_taG_7_FD_187706 | JGI IMG/M metagenome (GOLD analysis project Ga0208565, IMG submission 187706) | Peat soil microbial communities from Weissenstadt, Germany - Sb_50d_2_FS metaG (SPAdes) (version 2) | ecosystem: Environmental > Terrestrial > Soil > Wetlands > Peat | place: Germany... | reverse complement strand
AGCCCGTCATGCATGGCACGCTCGACCGCGGATAGCAGAATTGCCAGGCTTTCTTGACTCTCCGGCTGATCCAGCAGAAACGAGCTGATTAGATCGCGGGTGATATGGCCTGGCTCAAGCGGTGCCGGCAATTCAGGAAGATCGGTACCGTGGTTCGTTTGCGATATCCAGAATGGCGCCTTCCAGAATTCTATTGGCAGGGCCGACGACAAGTCTGATCGCGGTCGATCGGTAACGAGGCTATGGGCAAAATAATTGCCCGGGCGACCTGAGAAATCTATTCCAGCAGACTTGACTTGGGCAATTATCGCCATATTGCGATTCTCGGCGTACGCGTACACTAGCTTCGTCGGATCGACCGTCTCGGCATCATACGCATCAGCAGTATTGCGGGGCAATTCATAGAACGTCAACCGCTCGACTTCGCGCATTACCTCTTTTGGAACGCCCGGGGTCATGGCACAGAATTGAAATCCAGAGTGTCCAGTGACCCCGGCCTCGCAGGAGGTATAGTACAGCTGTCGAAGGGGCATTCCTAATCCCCCTATCTTCGGATGAAGTTAAACTTCGTAAGCAACCAGAGAAAGGGGTCCATGACCCGGTATGGCTGGACGCCAACATGCGAGATTCGATTGTCGGGAGTGGGTGCAGCGCCCAGTGCGGACACCCCGAAAAAAGATGTTTGTGAATAGTTGTACCGAATAAGGCGATTGAGTTCGCCGGCGCCCCAACCGTCAAGCAACTGCTGCACCTGCGCGTCAACGGCGGTGCTGTCGGAGCCGTCCCGCAGTCCGCCCTGAGGCTCAGGGCTGCGCAGCGGACTGTCGGCGGGCAGCAGGTCCCAGAGCATGTCTAGCTTCGTCATGACGACAGCGACCGGCTTGTCTATCAGCCCACTCCGCCGATCGCCTTCGAGGAACAATTTCGTGATCTTAGCCACGGCACCCACCGGCTCTGCGTCCCCGTACTGTGGCACTGGGAGCGTCGCGCCACGATGCATGAGGTGGCGCACTGCCGGCAGCTGCAGCGGATCGACCAGCACGATCACACCGTCGGCTGCTGACAGATACCGGATCATCTGGTCGGTCTTCCCGGGCGTCGCTAGGTCCTCTCCCGCGCTGTCCGCAAAGGAGAGGAGCAGTTGCTGCGGCTGCTGTCGGAGTCTGCTCGGCGGCATCGTAAAGCGGAATACGAGCGGTGCGACGTACACCTGGCCCGCTGTGGTCGTGGGCGGCAACAGTTCGCGCTGACTGTACAGTGGCGCCTCGTAATCGCGTGCAAAGCGCTCCTCGGAGCGGTCGTCGGCTCCGCCAGTGGACGAGTTGAGTTGTTCGCCGACCCGGTGCCTCAGCTCGTGAACCATGACCGTCATGAACATGGTCTTGCCGGCCTGGCTCGGCCCTACCAGCGCGATCAGGCGGCCTTGAACCGTGCGGAACGTGGCGGGCAGCCGACTGTGGCATCCCGGGCAAACTTGAGTCCGGCTCGGCGAATGACAATTCGGGCACACTGCGCTGTTCGAACGGCCTCTAGCGGCAAACACGGGAAACATCTGAGCACTCTGGTGCATCGTCTGTTCCAGGACTTGGTCCACCACACGCCGGCAAGGCGTACCTGACACTCCCGTGCGTCCTTCGCACCGGAAGAGAATGTCTCGTTCGTGGAAGGCGCTGTAGCAATAAGGACAGACGAGCGGCTGGCGGCGGCTGCGCACGCTTGACCATGTGCCGATGACCGGCTGGGTTGCGGGAGTTGCCGATTGCTCGCCGTCCACTGGCGGCATTGCTTCCCGCGTGGCAGCCTCTCGTGGCTCCTGCTCAGCCACAAGCTCGGTATGGACGTTCGCCAATACGGTCGCCAGCCGGTCGGCAGAATCCGCATACCGGCCGCCCAGCGATCGCAGCACGTGCTCGGCGACAACGGCGAACGGCCTGCTGCTGGCCTGGACGAGGTAGTCACCGCTGATATCTGCTCCGGTCAGAAGCGCCTTGAAATCGCGTGCCTGACCGAAGTGCACGCCAATGTAGTTGGACACTTCGTAAAGTATCCGGACAGCATCTGTTCTGTCCAGTCGTCGCAGCAAGATATCACGTACTTCGGGCAGGAAGTCGTATTGCACATCCTCAGCATCGAGATCGCTATCTGGGCCGATCCGGTAAAGCAGCCCGCCGAGGAAGACTTCGGCTAGATGCGACTGCTTTGTCGTGCCGAGCATGGCTTCCTGTACCAGCCGGATGATCCGCAAGGTGATCGGTGCTGCCGCAAGACACTCCGCGAGGCGGACGGCCTGAGGCGACGCGGTTGCCCTGAATCGCTGCACTCGCTCATGCGGCCGCACCGGAGTGTCACCGACCAACTGGGGTTCGGCCGATGCGGCGGCGTCACCTGCGAATATCGCCATGGCCTCCATGCCGACTGTGCCCGTGGCCGCTATCAGCTTGCCCCACGAGGCCAGCCACACCGGATCGAGTTGCAGGACTGGTATCGGCACCGCCCTCGCGCTCCGGCCGGAAGCGAAACTGTCAGTAGGCTTCCAGGTCAGCGCCGCGTTGGCGGACCCTGACTGGGCGGCATGCAAGCGCACTGGCGTCGGCCTGGCGTGTGAATGACTCCACAGTCTTTGGGGAAGCGGCTGCACGATCGCGACCGGCCCGCGCGTCGCCCAGTCTGTAAGAACTCGTTGCGCGGCCTGCGTCCGCCAGATCGGGCCCAGGCAATCGCTCACTACGATGACGACTCGGCGACCGCCAGGGTCAATGAGCTCACGAGCGCTGCGCAGCGGCGAGTCAGGCCGCTTTCGCAGGGCAATGCGGCCTGGATCGTCCTTAGGATGGTCGAGTATCCACGATCGTACGTCCCTGAATCCGCCGAGTCGCTCCAGCAGCCCGCGCAGTTCATTGACTAGCTCACGCCAGATCGACATGGACTCATAACCGTCGATTACCAGGGCAAGCTCAAGCCAGCGAGCTGAGGCAGGCCGGAGCGAAGGGACCCACAATCCCGCATCAGCGATGCGCGCGGCAGTCGCCTGCTCATCGACGACAACCTCATGGTGCGAGGGCACCCGCCGCTTGAACGGACGCAAGGCCCGAGCCAGGTCTAGGTGACCGGGAAGCGCTGGCACCGCAGGCGCCCGGATCTCGACTGCCCGCTGCCCTCTTGCGCCCGGCCAATCCGCGGCGGGGCGCAAGTGCAGCGAGTGCTCGGGCCCTGCCGCACGTGGGGCGGTGTCTAGGCTGAACTCATCAGTGCCAGCCGCACCGGCATCCACCCTGGAGCACCTGCGGCGACGGGGCCGATGCCCTGACTTAGTCACGACGGTGGCGTCCACAGCCTGCTGGGGCGTGGCCGCTCCGGCAGGCGCATCGATGTATCTGGCCAGCCATAACGTGTCGAGTATGTCCAGCTCCGTGGGCTCTAGGTTGAGGTCTCGGAGAATTCCCGCCAATCGCTCAACAGTCATTCAGACCCCTGAATCCAAATGCTGGAGAACGACCTTAATAAGCCTGTCCTTGTCACCGGGCCAGGCGTGATTGCAGGTCAAGTAGATGGCATTAAGCAACTGGTCGGTCGCCAAGTCACCGTCGTTGCGCCGTCTGTCGAAGATTTCGATGAGATCCTCGTGGTCCTTCGACACATCCGCGCCCAGGTGTGCACGCACGATCGCGGCCAGTCGCTCTGGGCCTGGCGGATCGATCTTCAATCGCAGGCAGCGCCGAAGAAATGGTGGCGGAAAGTCGCGTTCCTCATTACTCGTAATGATGACGAGCGGGAACTCATGACACCTGACCTTGCCGCTATTGATGACAACATGATCGGTTCCGTCATGTATGAGGACGTTCGCGTCTGGCTGCTCGCTAGCAATCCTCGACAACTCAGGGATCTCGTACTCCCCGTCTTCAAAGAGCGTGAGCAGATCATTGGGCAAGTCAATGTCGCTCTTGTCCAGCTCGTCAATGAGCAGGACGCGTGGCTTGCGATAAGGCAGCAATGCGGTGCCGAGCGGGCCGAGCTTGATGTATCGCCCGATGTCCGGCGCCCGGCCGTCGCCGCCTTGCTGCCGCAGGCTCGCATCTTGCAGCCGAGCCAGTGCGTCGTACTGGTACAGACCTTCCTGTCGGTTCGACCGGCTCGTGATCGGCCAGCTAAGAACTGGGCCGAGCCGCAGTTCCCTGGCGACACTGTGCGCGAGTGTCGACTTGCCTGTGCCGGGCTTGCCAGTGACTAGCAGTGGGCGCCGAAGGTAAAGTGCGGCGTTCACCAGCTGGACTTCCTCGTCGCTGGCACGGTAGGTGACTGCGCTGGCCAGTTCCCCGAGTCGCCGCGCGGAGCCTGGCTGCGATCCGAACGTCGGCTCGACCAGCGGAGCTCCGTCAAATGTCCGCCAGCCCGGCGGCGCGGGAAGCCGCTCGGTCACATCGTCGTGTGGATCGCCTGCGCCACAGTATATGAGCCATTCGGTCATGACGGGCCTTCCATCAATGGCGGTACATGCAAAACAAAGTCGGCCTCAGGGCGACGGTTCGGATCGTCCCAGAGCAACGTGACATGACCGATGGAATCGTCTTGCCCGCCCGCTGTCTGGCGCAGCTCAAGCACGAACCGTGGCAGATCAGCTAGGCGCCTTGCGCCGAGCCTCTCGCAGAATTGGTCTTTGAACCGAACCCCGGCGCAGCTCTCGCCCACTCCCAGCGGCGGGGCATGGCTCCGGTGCTCACATCGCGCCCTCGGCCAGATCGCGATAGGCGTGCCAGCATCTAGGGCTTCGGCTAGCTCAGATTCAGAGAACTCGCCGACTGGCGGAAACGTGAGTCCGAGCGCCACGCACTCATCGGCGAGCAGTTGTCGGAACAGCGCCCCCCGGCTCCCCGATCGTTCCTGGCACGTAACCCAGCGCGAGATCTGCGCGTCATCGGTCTGGACGCCGTTCGTCATGTGTTTCCACCGACCGCGGCACCGGAAATGCAACGTGGGATCACGTTGGCGCACGAGGTCTCGCACCACGACGACGAACTGGACATCAAGTGACATATAGTCTTCTGCTTTATTGGTCCATTCTTCGAACGGGTGATCGAGTAGATTGCGCGGCACAATAAACTCGAGATCGAGTTCAGTTGTGTCGCTATCTACCGTGCCCAGGCGCACCACTGCCTGATCGATGAGGTCCCCGACAGTGGCCCGGACTTGGTCGAGCGTGACCGCGTTGTCGCTGCCGTAAATCTTGTCTACAAAAGACTGCCCTAGGTACAGCCAGGCACTGAGTAGGTACCGATCTGGGCGCGGACCAGACGGTTCAAGCTGCAGGATCAGCGCCGCCCGTTCAGAATCTGCGCTTGTGGGCCCGTTTTTCGCCGCCCGCCGAGCAGCAAGCTTCGCACGTTCTTCGTCGTGAGCCGGGTCGCTGCGCTGCGCGTCTAGATTGCGGGCGATCCGCTCTGACCAGTCAGTCGCTGGAGGCTCCAGGCCATTCGCGCATGCGCGCTGCACGACGTTCTCAGTGAAGAGCACGAGCGGATGCCCAGCGCGGCCAGAACTCATCAGCTCCAGTTTGCGGACCAGGTCCTCTAGGTCACGGAACGTACGGGGCGCGACTTCGCCCGCAGCTATTCGGTAATAGCCCGCCAGTTCAGACTGGTGAACGTAGGTGCTCATTGTGCGAAGGTAATCGTCACGCTCAGGCAAGCTAAATATCTCGCTTGGCAGGAAATTGCTAGCTGCCTGGCTGAACTCCATAGCCAGGTCAGATCCGTCGAAGCTGAGAAGAAAGTCGGCAACGCAGTGCAGAGCGCCACGCCGGCCAAGGCATGCACGGATAATCTGCAGGCAGTCAATTTTGTCGACTCGACTACGCTCTGGCGAAAGCTCGAATCCGCTATTAGTAAGCTCATGCAATACGGCAGTACGGTACTCGTATGTCTCCATTAGCGGGACTTCATTAAAGAGCCGTGAGAGCGCGGCAGCGGCCTGCGAGCCTGAGCTACTCATCGTCGTGCGGTCCCGCAACTGGGCTAGGCGAAAGCTGGTGGGCGGCTCTCGTCGGATCGAGCGAGACAATGAGCTGGTCAAGCTGCCGCATTGGCAAGGTGTCGCCCTCGATGAAGCGGATTGCCTGAATCAGCTCAGGGATACCGTTCTCATATGCTTGGCAGGTGCGCAGCATCATCAGCACTTGCAGCCGCGGTCTCGGACTGCGCGGTATAGCGTCCCGCATTCCACTGCGCAGCAGGTGAAGCACCTCTCGCCGGGACTCATCGTCAGCCACGGCGGGGACCGCCAGCATGCCGTCGACTAGACGCTGGGCCAGATCGAGTGGCTGAGCGAAACCGTCATGCGAAGCTGGGCGGCCGAGCTGCCTGGCTAACATGCTGCTATCGCGGGACAGGACCTTATCCTTCTGCGACCAGCGCTGCATCTCGTCGAGCTTCTCAAGCACAGCATCTGCGTTGAGCTGGACCATCAGCGGCGTCAGCTCAGGAACTCCTGCGGCGACCTGCTCAATTGCGCGGATCAGAATGCCTGTCAGCTCGTGACCGAATTGTGACGAATCGACCTCGATACTCGCCAGGAAGGACTTTCCGTCAGGGGCAATGCTGTCATCAGCGAGCGGAGCGAGCTGCTCCTTGACTGCGCGCATCAGGCCGACCCGGACGCTCGTCCTGCCATCGAGCACAATCGTGGGCGGCGCGCTAAAGCGTTCCTGCAGGGCACTACGCAGCGCGACACGAGACTCCTCGGGAATGTCGCTAAGCACTGCGGCAATGGCGACGTCCATTGCCGTGATCAGCGCACGTTCGTCGCGCGTCCCAAGTACAGACAAGGTGGCGCCCCGCACTGCGCGGTCGCCCAGTGCGGCCACCAACCATGCGACGAGCGCTGCCGCTAGCATGCGCCGATTCTCTTACATCAACCTACAGCTTGTCTAACATACGCCAAAACCGTAAGGTACCGGTCGATAGTGACAAGTAAACGGCGACATATTGGGAAGTCGGAAAGGCCCCATGAACTGCCGCTACCGCGCTGGAAATGCCTCAGGTAACCAAGGCGCTTGTGCAGCTACGCCGACGCACTTAACCGACCGATGGCGGCCGCAGAGCTGGAGGTATTTGTAAAGGTGTGCTGGGAGCTGTCGCTAGATTTATCAACATTTCCACTGATTCGGCAGCCGACCAATAGTCTTGACGCTGCCACTTTGACTCCCGGCTTGGCTTCCGCGCTCACAGCCAAGGAACCGCTTCAAGCCTCTGAACTGGGGAGAACTGGGTGGAGCTGAGGGCATGTGAAACCCCGTGACCCCCTCGATGCGAGCTGAGCGCACTACGCGACGAAGCCGCAGCTATCCGTTGTTCTCGCAGTTCAGATGCTCGCCGCGGCCACGGTCACTGCGTCTGACCGCACGTGCCAGCGCGTGGCTGCTCTCAATCCGCTCCCAGAATCGGACATGGCTTGCCGATATGTCCGCAGCCTCGCGATCTACCGGAGAAGATCATCCGATGCATAACCCATCCACGAGTCAGGGTGAGTCCGGCGGTGGCCCCTAAGCGCTAGCACGGCGACAGACGGCGAGTCTGTACCTGTCGAGCCGCCAGCTTGCGAGCTGGCAAGTGCGCTCCGAATTCCCTGATCTGTGCCCGTGCCGTGTTCGCTTCATGAGCGGTGAGGCTATGACGACGTCACCTCAGCGTGACGCTGAGATCACAGACCGGAGTGCCCGGGGTGGCGGTCCGCTGATTAGCGATCAGGGCCTGGCGCAATGCTCCGGTTGGTTCCCGGCGCTGTTCACTCATCTGTGCCCTGGTCGGCTATCCGGCGAGGCTTATCATCGGCGGCACCGGGCGAGCTGAAGCAGCCACGCGGACTGCGGAGGAATGGTATGGCGAGCCAAAATGGAACGGTGATTGCTGAGGCCCGCCGATGACACCGAGCAGCCGGCATTCCACGGCTATGACGATTGGCACCCTGTCCCGCCGGACCGGGGTGCCGGTCAAGGCGCTGCGGGAGTACGAGGGCCTCGGCCTGATCTACACGGTCGGGCGGAGCGCGGGGAACTACCGGCTATTCGACGAGGAGGCGCTGTGGTGCGTCGGTGTGATCGCCACCCTGAGAGGGCTCGGCATGACCGTGGCCGAGATCGCGGACCTCGCCGCCAGCTACCTGCAGCGGTCCGGCGAGCCGATCGGCCCCGGACTGGCGGAGGTGCTGGACGCAGTGCGGGTCCGCACCGAGAACCGGATCGCCGAGCTGCATGAGGTGCTGCGGCGGATCGACGATTACCAGTCGCAGTTCGCGGATCAGCTCGCTGGCCGCGCCGACTTCCGCGCCTTGGACCCGCACTTTCGGGCCACCGATCCTTGACTCTCCCTCCGGGGGGAGACCGTAACCTCGTGACTGGAGATGACCAGGACCAACGGGACGCCAGACCATGACCATCCTCAACACCAGCGCCGGCGGCCGCCCGCCGACCGAAGACTCGCACGGCGCTGGCACCGAAACAGCACATGAGTCAGGCTGCGGCACAACCTGCTGCGTCCCGCGCGCGCGGCGAGCCTGGTCCCTGCCGGTGCTCCCCGCCGACACCCCGGCCAAGCGCCGCGTGGACCACCTCCTGCCGGGCGGTGGATTGCCCGCGGTCGCCTACTTCGCCGCCGTGATCGGCCTGCTCGGTCTCGCCCAGATCTTTCCCGCGCCCGCCTACCTCGGGGTCGACGCGGTCGCATTTCTGGCCGCCGGGAGTTGGTGCGCGCTGAATTTCTGGCGCTGCCGGCAGGCTCACTGCCTGCTCACCGGCTCGGGCTGGTTGCTCCTAGCCCTGTTCGCCGTCGCCGAGGCCGGGCTCGGCCACAGCCTAATCGGCGGCGACGAGCAGCTTGTGTTCCTGGGGATCTTGGCCATCGGCCTCGTCTTCGAAGGCATCTGGTACTCGATGCACCGCACCAACGCCGTGACTCCCGCCCAAACTGAGTCCGCCCAGACTGAGCCGGCCTCTTACTGAGCCCGCCCAGACTGAGTCCGCCCCGTGGAGCGCCGCGCAGCGGTAGAACAAGGACGGCCTCTAAAGACACAGCTCGCCGACGCGCTGTCTGATCCGTGCGAGGGATACTCAGGGGTGCAACGCGCGACCCTTGGCGTTCATGTCCTGCGGGCGTTCGATTCGGTCAGCGGGTTCAGAGATCTCCAGCAACGGCCCAGCGACGCTAGGAGCTGCTCCCTAGCGACCGCGGAGAGAGCCTGCCTGGGTGAGTGATGATCTGGGGGGATCGTGGCCGCTCACGAGGTCGATTACCTCTTGATGTATGCCCTGTCCGCGTGTACCGGGCCGGAGGCTCCCGCCATGCCGGCCAGCTTGGCGCGAACCGTGTCGGCGTCGGGATGGCGCAGGTCATCTAGGATCGCGAGTGCCTGGTGCCAGGCCGTCAAGGCCTGGGGCAGGTCGCCGAAGGCGTGCTGGATGTCACCGAGATGGGTGAGCGCCTGCGCTTCGCCGGGGCGGTCGCCGAGTTCCTGGGCGATGCTGAGTGCGCGCTGGTAGCAGGCAGCTGCTTCGGGGAGGTTGCCGAGATGGTGTTCGGCGTAGCCGAGGCTGTCCCAGATGTTTCCCTCGAGCAGGCGGTTACCGACTTCGGTGTTGAGCGTGAGTGATCGCCGGCAGAGAGTGCGGGCCTGCTGGTACTCGCCGAGGAGGCCGTGGTACCAGCCCGCGGAGTTGAGGATCTCCGCCTCTGCCTCCTTGTCGCCAATCTCCTGGTACAGGCTGAGGGCCTGCTTGGCGTGGCCGAGGGCGTCGGCGTAACGGCCCTGGAGCTCGGCCGCGAGGGCGAGGCCTTGGTAGACCTTGGCCTCACCGAGGCGGTTGCCGAGCTGTCGGTACAGCTCGAGGCTGTTCGCATAATGGCCGACGGCCCGATCGTGGTCACCCACTGTGCCGTATGCGCTTGCCAACAGACGACTGGTCAGGGCCTGTCCGGCGATGTCACCAAGGCGTGTGGCGGCGGCGAGCGCCGTCCGCTGGGTGGCGGCCCACTCCTGGTAGTAGCCACGTATTGACAGGAAAGCAGTCATGGCCCACGGGATCTGCCACGCGTGGATGTCGAACCTAGACTCGGCGGCGAGCGTGACGGCTGCGAGCAGGACGTTGTGTTCGGCCTCGAACCAGGCCAGCGCCTGCTGGTAATCGGCGAGCCGCTCCGGAGCGGCGCCGGGCGCTGGCTGGGCGAGGGGGACCGGCTCGCGTGATGGGTGCAGCAGGAGGCTACCGTGGCGTGCGGTGTGCACGTAGTGGTCGAGGATCCGGCCGACGGCGCTGGCACGCTCGGGCTCGCTGTCGTGCGTGAGGGCTTGCTCGGCGGCGTAGGCGCGGAGCAGGTCATGGAAGGCGTACCGGCTGGGGAGGTGCTCTGCGATCAGGCTCTCCTTGGTGAGCTCGCGCAGGAGGGTGCGGGCTTCAGGCTCAGCTATTCCGGCTAGGCTGGCCGCGGCGGGCGCAGTGATATCAGGGCCCGGATGCAGGCCCATCAGCCGGAACAGCCGTGCTGCCTCGGTGCTGAGCTGGCGGTAGGACCAGGAGAGGACAGCCCGGACGCTAGCCGCCGGATCGCCGCTGTCGAGGGCGTCTAGGCGGCTGGCGGCGTCGCGGAGTTCAGCGGCCGGGATGGCGAGAGGGAAGCCGGGCCGCGCGGCGGCGCGGGCCGCGGTGACAGCCAGTGCCAGCGGCAGACAGGCGCAAAGAATCGCGATCTCACCGACTACGGCGGGTTCCTCGGCGGCCCGATGGCCGCCGAGGCGGGCGGTGAGCAACTGTACGGCCTCGGCGTGCGTAAGGACATCGAGGGTGAGCAGCCGGGCGCCGTCGGCGGCGGCAAGCCCGGCCAGCGGGTTACGGCTGGTGATGATGACTAAGCTGCCAGGGCTGGCCGGCAACAGCGGGCGGACCTGCTGCTCGTCGCGGGCGTTGTCGAGGACTATCAGCATCCGCCTGTCGGCTAGCAGGCTGCGGTACATGCCTGCCTGTGCGTCCGGAAGGCGCGGTACATGCTCCGGCGCCACGGCGAGGGCGTCGAGGAACCCCCGGATGGCCCCGGCGGCCGTGGCCGGGACACCTGAGGGGTCGAAGCCACGCAGGTTCACGTACAGCTGCCCGTCGCCGAACCGGCTGGCGACCTGGTGCGCCCAGTGCACTGCCAGCGCGGTCTTGCCCACCCCGGCCGTTCCGCCGATCGCCGAGATCACCACCGTTCCCGGCGCCCCAGCGCCGACCTGGTCCAGCAATCCGGTCAGTGCCGCTAGCTCCGCGGCGCGCCCGAAGAAGTCGGGCACCGCGGCGGGCAGCTGGCGCGGTACCGTCGGACCCGGCCCTCGCGCAGCCGGTGGTTCAGCTTCGGCAGCGTCCCCGGCGAGCATCCGCTGATGCAGACTCTGCAGTTCGGTGCCTGGCTCTGCGCCGAGTTCGTCGACTAGGACTTGGCGGACGTTCTGGTATGCGGCGAGGGCCTCGGCCTGGCGCCCGTCTCGGTAAAGAGCGAGCATTAACAGGCCGTGCAGCCGCTCGCGCAGCGGATAGGCACCGGTCAGCCGCCGCAACTCGCTGAGCACTTCGGCGTGGCGGCCCAAATGCAGCCTGGCCTCTATCCGCCATTCCTCGGCTTGCAGGTGCAGTTCCGCCAGCCCCGGCACCTCATCCAGGTTCAGCACTTCGGACGGGACGTCGGCAAAGGGCGTGCCGCGCCACAAGTCCAGCGCCTCACCGAGTACTCCCTCCGCCTGAGCCCAAACGCCCGCTCGCATCGCGGCACCGGCCTCCCGGCACAAGCTGCGGAACCGCAGCAGGTCGACTTCCTCCTCAGCTGCCTGCAGCAGGTATCCGGGGTATCGTGTCACCAGCCGGGCGCCGACGCGCGGCCCTAACACCCGGCGGAGCCGCAGCACATGGGAGCGGAGCGTTACCAGCGCCCCGGAGGGTGGCGCCCCGTCCCACACCACCTCAGCGAGGGTGTCCGCTGGTACCGGTCTTCCCGCATGCACCAGCAACGCCGCGAGGAGCACGCGCTGCCGCCCCTTCGGCATTTCGACCGCCGTTTCCCCGTCGCGGACCAGCAGCGGCCCCAAGACCCCGAACCAGATCCTGTCCACCTCGGACACCGTTCGTTGCCGGGCCTGGCTCACCTCACCCCCAAGGCGAGAAGTTTGCTGCCGCGTGAGTTGCAAGAGGATTTCAACGCCCTGTCTCAACGCTAGGCACTGCATACCGCCGGGCGCAACCGCCGAGGCAGGGAACCTAACCAGTCAGGACACCCTCAGCGATCGCATCGGCCGCAACCGGCTTTCCGGCTCACAGTCGTACGGCCGCGAGCAGCACAACGCTGCCCTTTGGCACGTCGAGCCGGGCGTTTCTCGGCCAAGGACCAGCAATGGCCAAGATCGCGAACCAGATCCTGTCTCCTGGACAGGAGATCACCTCTGGTACCCCGCCGTGCCGGTTGCCACGCAAGTGCAACAGAACTTCAACATTCTATTCCGAGACTAGGCCCCGTACAGTGCCGGGCGCAGCGCAAACCGCGGCACGCAGAACAAGTGCATCCCGTTAGTTCTCATCTGCACGCGAGAACGACGGGGTGGCAGGCCACTCGCGGCGCCGCGGGATAGCCAGCGACCGGGACACCGAACTCAACCATCGGGAGAGCAGAATGCTGAAAGGCAAGATCCTCAAGCTAGCCTTAGCCGCCGTCACGATCGCCTCGGCAATAGCGCTCACCAGCCTGGGCGCCACCGCCGCATCCGCCGCCACCGTGGCGCACCGCGCCACGACTGCAGCGGTGCCAGTGGCGCACCAGCAGGATCGCTTGATGCAGCAAAGTCCCCAAGTTACCCATTATGTCACTCTCGTTAACTATAACGGCAGGTCGTGGTCTTACCCGTGCGAAGAGGGAACTACCTTTCACGGAGGCGTCCTTCCCAACTCGATCTATTACGTCATCAACGGTTGCGCCGTACGAGTATGGCTGCATCAGAACAACAATAATAGCGGCGCCAATATCTGCACCAGTCCAAACACTGCTGCAAAAACGAACTCATCCAAGGTAATGGTGAATGTTTACGTCAGCAACAATGGCAGTAATTGCTGACGTGACTGAGCGGAGCCGCGTAAGGAGCGCGTGAGCTGTCATGATGACCGGATGACCGCAGAGGCTGCCGGGTCCCCTGCGGTCATCGGCTGCCGCCGACCTCGTCAGCGACCTAGCTCGCATAGACCCGCGCTGGGCGGCCGGCCACGTCAGCGCCTTCCTCGGCGCCTTCCTGACCGCTGCAGGGCAGCTGGACGCCGAGCCCGCTGTACCGCTCATCGTCGCCCGATCCCCGCCGGCCCCACGAAGCCGCCGCAGAATCCTCCATCCGGCACACCAGCATTGACTCGGCCGCGCGATGCCTGCTCGATGCGGTGGCCTCCGCTGCGACCGCCCGGCCGGAGACGGTCGTACGCGCCGTCGACGACGTGATCACAGACGAGCGGGACACCGACCGCGCGCCGGATGTGCTGCTCGCCTCGATCACCACCGTTCCCTGGCTGACGCCCGACGTCACCACGGAGGCGACCAGCAGCCGCAGCGTGTGCGTGAGCTTGAGACGTGCGACGTCCTCGCTCTATGCGCCTGGGCCGCATCTCCTGCCTTTGTGATGGATTGTTGCCGGCCTCGGTGCCGGGAACATGTGGGCCATCCTGTGGGCTTCCTTCGTGGCCGTCCCGCATGGCCTTGCCTAGTGTCATGACTGTCCCTGCCGGACGGGCGGCGGGGAGGGCGGCTTGGCCGTCAGGGCCTGGCTGGGAGGTAGATGTGCTGATCATCGCGCTGTTCGTGATCACCGCGGTCGCGGTGAGCGCGCCGATCGTGGCGGCCGTGCTGGTCAGTGTGACCAGCAGGCGTGAGGACTCGGAGTGGACGCTTGGCGGGCCTGCCCCAGGCGTGGTCCAGGCGGTCGCGAGGCGCATCGTGGACTTCCACTCCGCAGGCGACTGGCCGCGGCCGAAGGGGCGCGGTCGGGCCGGGACTGGTGTGCACGTGCCGGGGTGGGATGCGGTTCTGGCGCCTTCTGGTGCCGAGTCCGTACGGTCTGTGGCGCGGTCCAGGTGACCGTCACGCGGATCGCATGCTGCGGGATCGATGCGGGTGATCTCGAGAGAGGAGATGCCCACGAACTCGCCCGCTGCCGCAGCATTGCGAGGTTCGCGTCGGTGATGCGGATGGTCAGGGGCATTGAGGGCGCGGCAGCCCTGGCTGCCATAGGCTGGGAAGGGCGCCGCAGGCGCCCGGGAGCGGTCCCATGGTGTCGTTCGGACAACTGCTGAGGCAGGCGCGGATCAGCGCCGGGCTGACCCAGGAGGAGCTGGCGGAGGCGGCTCGTTTGAGCACCCGGTCGGTCAGTGACCTGGAGCGCGGCATCAACCATACGGCGCGCAAGGAAACTGCCCGGCTGCTGGCCGAGGCACTGAACCTGACCGGCCCGGACCGGGCGGCGTTCGAGGCCGCGGCCCGGGGACGCGTCCCGGCCAGCGGGGTCGCGGCGGCGACGCGGACGCTGCCCCGTGACATCGCCTCGTTCACCGGCAGGGAGGCGGAGCTGCGGGAAGTGGCGGCAGCGGCGCACGATGGCGGGGTGGTGGGCATCTATGCGATCGGCGGGATGGCCGGGGTCGGCAAGACCGCGTTCGCGGTGCACGCCGCTCATCAGCTGGTGCCCCATTTCCCGGACGGGCAGGTCTTCTTGCCGCTGCACGCGCATACGCCCGGGCAGCGACCCGTGGACCCGGCGGATGCGCTCGCCAGCCTGCTGCAGATCATCGGGGTCGCCGCGCCGCAGATCCCGCCGGACCTGGAAGCACGGATGGCGTTGTGGCGGGATCACATTGCTGGCAAGCAGCTGCTGCTGCTCCTGGATGACGCGTCCGACAGCGAGCAGGTCCGGCCGCTGCTGCCCGGCAGCGCGGGCAGCGTCGTTCTGGTCACCAGCCGGCGGCACCTGACCGCGCTGGAAGACGCCCATGCCATCAGCCTCGACGCCCTGTCACCCGCGGACGCGGCCCGGCTGCTGGTCCAGCTGGCCGACCGCCCCGGCCTTGACAGCGGCGACCCGGCGGTCGCTGAGATCACCCGGCTGTGCGGCTACCTGCCGCTCGCGCTGGGGTTGCTGGCCCGCCAGCTGCACCATCATCCGGCCTGGACGGCCGCCGACCTGGCCGGGGACCTCGCGGCGGCGCGGAACCGGCTGGCGCTGATGCGCGCCGAGGACCTGTCGGTCGCGGCAGCGTTCGACCTGTCCTATCAGGAACTCAGCCATGACCAGCAGCGGCTGTTCCGCCGCCTGGGCCTGCACCCGGGCACCGACGTGGACGCCTACACTGCTGCCGCGCTGGACGACAGCAGCCTGGACGACGCCAGAGGGAACCTTGAGGGCCTGTATGACCGGTACCTGCTGAGCGAGACCGCGCGGGGCCGGTACCGCTTCCATGACCTCATCCGCGAGCACGCCCACATTCTCGCCGCCAACGACCCGCCAGCCGACCGCGACGCGGCGGTCGGCCGGCTGCTCGACTACTACCTGCACACCGCCCGCGCCGCTGACCGGCACCTGGCCCGCCGCCCGCTGACTGCGGCACCCACCGCTACTGCGACCACGCCGATTCACGCCGAGGACATGGCAGGGCGAGCAGACGCGGTCTCCTGGATGGGCGCCGAGCGCCTGAACCTGCACGCCGTGGTCGGCTTCGCCGCCGCCTGCGGCCGGCCCGGTCACGCCGCCGCGATACCGGCCGCGATGCACGAATTCCTGCGCAGCCAGGGCCACTGGGACCAGGCCCTGACCCTGCACCACGCAGCCCTCGAAGCAGCACGTGACGCCGGCAGCCAGCTAGCCGAAGCCCGCGCCCTCGCCGACCTGGGCGACATGCAGTACCTGACCGACGATTACCCGGCAGCCGCCGCTAGCCTCACCATGGCGCTGGACCTGCACCGCGGCCTCGGTGACCGGCTCGGGGAAGCCAACGCCCTCACCAACCTCGGCAACGTCCAGCAGGCAACCGGGGACTGCCTGACAGCCGCCGTCAGCCTCACCCGTGCGCTGGACCTGTACCGCGGCCTCGGTGACCGGCTCGGGGAAGCCAACGCCCTCACCGACCTCGGCAACGTCCAGCAGGCAACCGGGGACTGCCTGGCAGCTGCCGCCAGCCTCACCCGGGCGCTGGACCTGTACTGCGGCCTCGGTGACCGGCTCGGGGAAGCCAACGCCCTCACCGACCTGGGCACTGTGCAGTACCTCACGAGCGACTATCAGGCAGCAGCCGCCAGCCAGCAGCAGGCGCTGGATCTGTACCGCGGCCTCGGTGACCGGCTCGGGGAAGCCAACTCCCTCACCGATCTGGCCACCGCGCAGTACCTCAACGGGGAACATCCCGCAGCGGCCGCCAGCCTCACCCGGGCGCTCCGCCTGTACCGCGACCTCGGCGATCGCTCCGGAGAAGCGGAAGCGCTCAACAGCATGGGAGAGATCAGCCTGGCATCCGGTGCGCCCGCCGCAGCGCGCGGCCATCACGAGAAAGCCCTCGCGATCGCCACCAGCATCGCCGCACCGCGCGAAGAAGCACGCGCACTGGAAGGAATCGCGCGATCCCACCTCCAAGACGGCCAGCCCGACCAGGGCGGCGCCATGCTGCGCCAGGCACTGGCCATCTACCAGCGGATCGGATCACCACACGCGCGGCAGGTAGAAACCACACTCGCGGCCACGGCAAATGAGTAGCTAGCGGCAAGTCTGGCGCTGCGCGTTCCTATAGCGTCAACTCGGGTTTCATAACTCCCGTCAATACGTATACCAACAGAGCCGGACGACCGATCGCTATCGGCGGAAGCGCTGACTTGATCGCGATCACGCCGAATGGAAGAACGGTCTATGGCGTGGGCGGCGGCTCCACCACGGTAAGCGCAGGACTGGTAACACCGATAAATACCGCAACCGAAAACGCGGGCACAGGACAGCGATACTCGTCGGCTGGGATGGGCTATGGGACGGAGATGGTGATGCTGGTGGCGTTGGTGACGGTCAGGGTTACGGTGTTGTAGGCGCTGGCGTCCCAGGCGGTGAAGTAGCTGGTTCCGGGCAGGGCCTGGATGATGACCTGGCCGCTGGAGTTGACGGCGATCTTCGGCCCGTAGCTGCCGGTGTTGCCGGCGTGGCTGACGGTGGCTGTTGTCAGCGGGGTGCCGTTCTTGTCCACGGTCACGGTGACCGGGACGGTGGTGAACGTGACCGTGCTGGCCCCGGTGGGCAAGACGGAGATGGACTGGGTCCGGGTCCCGCCGGCGACGTAGGCGGTGAAGGTGCTGGTCCCGGGCAGGGCCTGGAAGACCACCTGGCCGCTGGAGTTGACGGCGGTCTTGGGGCCGAATGTGCCGGTGCTGCCGGCGTGCGCCACAGCCGCAGCTGCGATATCGGAGCTGTTCGGGTCGTTGATCTGCACGGTCACCGGCACGGTGGTGAAGGTCACTGTATTGGTCCCGGTGGGCAAGACGGAGATGGACTGGGTCTGGGTCCCGCCGGCGACGTAGGCGGTGAAGGTGCTGATGCCGGGCAGGGCCTGGAACACGACCTGGCCGCTGGCGCTGACTGGCATCTTGGGGCCGAAGGTGCCGGTGCTGCCGGCATGAGCCACCGCCGCCGCTGCGATATCGGAGCTGTCCGGATCGTTTACCTGGACGGTCACGGCCACGGTGGCGAAGCTCACCGTGTTCGGGCCGTCGGTCGTGACCGTCAGCGACTGGCTTGCGGTGCCATTAGCGTAGGTCGCGGTGACCTTGTACGTCCCTGTCGGCAGGGCGGTGCTGGCGGTGCCGTCCGGGCCGGTGGTCACCGAGGTGACTGCCCCGCTGGCTGAGCGGAAAGTGACGGGTACGCCGGGCAGCGGATTGCCGTTGGAATCGGTCACTCTGGCGGTGGTGTAACCGGCCGGAAGGACCGTGTAGCTGGCGCTGACCGGCGGCGCGGTGTTCCCGGCGTTGTCCGTCGCCCCGCTGCAGGTCGCGGTATGGGCGTTCCCGGTATTGGTGACCGAGAGCGTGGCGTCGGTGGCGATGCCCGAGACGGTGTCGGAGTCTGAGCAGCCCGGGGTGGGAGCGCGGCCGCCGGTGTAGGTGGCGCCGTTGCTGACTCCGGTCACCGAGACCGACGGCGGCGTGGTGTCGACGTTGAGGACGGTGGTGACGCTGGCGGTGTTCCCGGCGTTGTCCGAGGCGGTGCCGGTGATTGCCTGGGCGGCGCCATCGGATGAGACCGTCTGGTCAGCCGGGCAGGTCGCGATGCCCGAGACAGCGTCGGAGCAGGTGTAGTGAATCACCGGGTCAGCGGTGTACCAGCCGCTGGCGTTGGCTGCGGGCTGAACGGTCGCTGATATGACCGGCGGCGTCTGGTCGATCGATAGCGCGTAGCTGCCGGTCGCGCAGTTGCCCGCCGGGTCGCAGGACTTACCGGAGGTGATGACCTGGCTGGCGCCGTCGGTGGAGACCGTGGTCGGGTCTGGTGTGGTGGGCGTCCCGGACGAGGGCTGCGGGTCGGTGCTGGACCAGGTGATAGTCACCGGCGCGTTGTACCAGCCGTTGGCTTTGGCCGGGCGGTCCGGCGTGCCAGTGACCACCGGAGGCTGGTCATCCACCGTGACCGTCCCGGTCGTCTTGTCGAAGAGGATGAGCGCGTGCCGGTCACCGGTGATCGGGTGCAGGGTGAAGGGGATGACGAGCCCGTTGTCGAGGCGGATCTGCGGGTTGCTGAGGGTGATGCCGTTGGGAACGAGCACGGCCGCGTTGCCGTTGGCGTCCAGCCGGGCGGGACCGCTTCCCTGGAATGCGTAGGCGGAGCTGCCGGGAATCCCTGGCAGCTGGTTCTCGTAGCTGTTGCCGAACTCGAACTGGCCGCCGGTGATCGGGTTGCCGCCGGAGTCACGGAGCAATGCTTGAAACCTGTGGATCCGCCGGGAAGGGCGCGAGCGTCAAGGAGGGTGTACCTTCCCGGTTGACCGAGTCGTAGAGGTCTCAAGCAATGGCCGGCGCTGGAACGCCGGGCCGGGAAGGTACACCCATGCTCACAGTAGTGCCTGACGTGGCTGGCGCGCTGCCGGCTGATGGGCGGCCGTCGTCGCTGATCGACCAGATCGTGCGGGACGGCGCCCGGCAGATGCTCGCCGCGGCGCTGCAGGCCGAGGTCGCCGCCTACACCGGCCAGTTCGCCGGGCTGCGCGATGAGGATGGCCGCCGCCTGGTGGTGCGCAACGGCACCGCGGAGCCGCGCGCCGTGGTGACCAGCGCCGGGGCGGTGGAGGTGACCGCGCCGCGGGTGAACGACAGGCGCACCGACCCGGCCACGGGCGAGCGGAAGCGGTTCTCCTCGGCGATCCTGCCGCCGTGGGCGCGCAAGACCCCGCAGGTCAGCGAGGTGCTGCCGCTGCTGTACCTGCACGGCCTGTCGTCGGGGGACTTCGTGCCCGCGCTCGGGCAGTTCCTCGGCTCGCATGCCGGGCTGTCAGCCTCGACGGTGACCAGGCTGACCGAGACGTGGACCGCCGAGGCCGCGGCGTTCATGACCCGCGACCTGTCCGGCGCGGACTACGTCTACCTGTGGGTCGACGGGATCCACCTGGGCATCCGGCTGGGCGAGGGCAAGCTGTGCCTGCTGGTGATGATCGGGGTGCGCGCCGACGGGCGCAAGGAGCTGGTGGCGCTGGCTGATGGCTACCGCGAGTCGGCTGAGTCGTGGGCGGACCTGCTGCGCGACTGCAGGCGGCGGGGGATGCGCGCCCCGGTGCTGGCGATCGGGGACGGGGCACTGGGGTTCTGGACGGCGGTCCGGGAGGTGCTCCCCGAGGCCAAAGAGCAGCGCTGCTGGTTCCACAAGATCGCCAACGTGCTCGGGGCGCTGCCGAAGTCCGCGCACCCGGGAGCGAGGAAGGCGCTCGCGGAGATCTGGAACGCCGAGGACAAGGACCACGCCGCACCGCGGTGAAGGCGTTCGCCGCCGCGTACGGCGCGAAGTTCCCCAAGGCTGCCGCGAAGGTCACCGATGACGAGGAGGAGCTGCTGGCCTTCTATGACTTCCCGGCCGAGCACTGGGTGCACCTGCGCACCACCAGCCCGATCGAATCGACGTTCGCCACGGTCCGGCTGCGGACGAAGGTCACCAAGGGCCACGGGTCGAAGGCGGCCGCCCTCGCGATGGCCTTCAAGCTGATCGAGTCCGCGCAGCGCCGCTGGCGCATGGTCAACGCCCCGCACCTGGTCGCGCTCGTCCGCGCCGGAACGACCTTCATCAACGGCGAGCTGGTCGAACGACCCGAGGACAAAGCCGCCGAGGAGGCCCAGCCGGAAGCCGCCTAAAAGATCTTGATCCACAGGTATTGACAATTACTCGAGTCACGTACCGAGATCGTGAGCTGCGATACCGGCATCGTCACGTTGTAGGTCTGGTCATGGTCGAGCGGGCCGACAGGCAAGGTGAACGACATGTACGGCTCGGTCGGCGGCTCGACGAAGGTGTTGACCGTGAAGTTCTGGTCGGCCAGCAGATCCACCGAGTAAGCGCCGCTCGCGTCCGGCCGCACCGTTGATCCCGGGTTCAGCGGCGAACTGAAGGTGAGCGTCGAATAGATCTTGCTCGTGTACACATTCCCCTTGCTGTCACTGAACGCCCCCTGCACATGAACCACGACGGCCGGCTTCAGGATGACGGTCAGCGGCACCGAATCTGTGCTTACGCCAGTGGCCAGATAACTCTGCAAGCTAGAGCCTGACGGCGGGGTGAACTCAAGGTTATAGGTGCCGGTCGCGACGGTGACAGTAAAATCTCCCTGGCCGTCGGTGGTCGTGCTGGTGACAGTAGATGAGGTTGCGGGATCCACAACGTCCACCGTTACGTTGCCCTGAGGATTGTTAGAGCTGTCCACCACGGTGCCGGTGATCGTTGCCGTGTCGGCCAACGCGGGGGCTTCGGCTGAGGCTAAGGGCAGGACCGCCAAGAGCCCGGCGATGACTAAAGCGAGTGCACGCGTGTACCGGAAGATGCCAGTTTCCCGCATTGTGTGCCCACTCCTTCTGTGATCTTGGCCCCTGAACACCAAGAACTTCGTCAGGTCTTCAACTGCATGGCAGGTATGCGGCCATTGTGGGATGGAACGGAGAACGGTCCTGGCAGCAATCCAGGCAATCCCGAGGGAGCGCCTCTCGCTCGGTCCTGCAAAACGATAGGCTAACGACCATGGATTGACAGTACGCCGCAGTGGGCTAGTACAGGGGAGAAATTACAGTAAGCGCCTGAATAAATGTTGTTAGCTCTGTGATTCGTGATACGGTGCAACATTACTGAGTCAGCCGGAAGCAGTCGTCGGCCTCCTCAAGCTGGCACAGTGCGGGCCTCCGACCGGCAGACCACAACCGGCCTGGAATGGGCGATGGAACCCATCGACGGCTAGTTCGTGGCGGCGGTGGGCTATTACCTCGTCCAATGGTTCGGCGCCGTCCGGTCAGCGCCGTCCGGTGATGCGGACGCGACACGCTGGCCCCGCGTCGTCGACCACCTCGCAGCCGCAGGTGACAACCGCTCGGCTGCCCTTCATCAATTCGTGGACTGACGAGGTCGGCGCATCGTCGGCGCGGCACTACACGCCGAGCCAGCCGTTCCGCCGATCGGTGGGCAGAACTAGAGCTTGTCGGCCAGGCCGGGCTGTGGGGCGGCAGCGCCGTCAGCAACGGCCTCATCCTGCACGAAACTGGTACGGTTCGGGGTGGCCAGGAATGAAAGCGGAACGTGATCGAATTGCCGTACCACGATCTCAGACCTACAGCGGCTAGTCTCGCACCCGAGCGGAATGATCTGCGTCATGTGCTCGACTCGCCGTGGTGCGCCTAAAGCTGGCGTGCAAGTGTCCGGCATTCTTGTTCATGCCTCACCCGCTGCATCTAATCTCAGCTTTTGTCGCTGAGTTCGGCCAGTAGCCTGCGCGCGATCTTCTCGTCGACTGGAGGCAGGCGTGGGCTGGCATGCAATGCCTGCTCGAGTTCATCGCACGCCTGAGCGGTATGACCGAAAGCCGCAGCGACGCGCCCGGCCCGCACCTTCGTGCGCGGACGCTGCGGGTCAGCGAACCGGGCGGCCCTAAGCTCGCGATCGGCCTCGTCCTCTCGGCCCAGGTCAGCGAGTGCGACCGCTCGGGCTGATCGAGCGTCGATCTCGTCGTCGAGTGGTAGCCCGAGTGTGATCGCGCGATTGAGATCCGCCAATGCCGCTGGGTACTCACGAAGCTCAACTCGTACCTGACCGCGGCCGGCGAGCGCCTCGCCCTTGTCTCGGTTCCAGCCGAGTGCCCTGGTGAAGGTGGCCTCGGCGTCTGCCGGGGATCCCCAGAGCCACTGAGCATAGCCAAGGCCGGTCAGGGCGTCGACATCGGCAGGAAGGCGGTGGCTGGCCTGCTGGTGGAACTGGACTGCCTGTACGTAATCGCCGAGAGCACCGTAGATGTCGCCAAGCGCGGACAGCAGCCTGGCTTCGCCAGCGGCGTCCTGCAAGGCGGCGAATGCATGCAGCGCATCGCTGAAACTGTCCTTCGCTGCCCCCAAGTCACCCTCGACCCTGGTGATCTCTCCTTGGAGCTCAAGTGCCAGGGCGAGACCACGGATATCCTCCGATTCGCGGTACTCGTCAAGCGCGGTCGCGATGAGACGCCGCGCGCCAGCGAAATCACCGGTTCCTAGCACGGCCTCCGCTGCGGCGCGGTAGTCGGCCGCCGTCCTGGTGGCTGGAGGTTCTGGCGTGCCGATGCCGTGCGCAGTGCGCCAAGCCTGGTTAGCGCGCCTCACCGCGTCGATCAGCCTGTCCTGACTCAACTGATACCACGTGCTCTGGTTGCGGTACTCAGGTGTCAGGATGTGCAGGTCGGCGAACGCATCCGCAATGCTGTTGGGCATGTTTGCCGTGGTCGTAAGCCCGCGCAGGGCCGTCCCGCGCGTACCCCATTCGGTAACAAATGTGGACTCGATCCACTCCCGAAGCTCTCGCTCGGTTATGTCGGCGTGCTGCGCCCATTCGCGGACGGCGCTCACGGCCTGGTCATAGAAGTCAGCAGCTGCCTGACCTGGGTCGCCGAACGCGTGCAGTTGTTGCTCGGTGATGACATCCGCATCGGTATCGGCTGAGACCGCTGACCACAGCCGCGCGCAGGCGATCTGCAGGTCCAAGGGCTCTATGCGGTCGTGCGTGAGCGTCATGGTCTGACCGAGCCGGTCAGCGTACCTAAAAGTTCGCAGCCGATTGACCAGACTGGCTGCCGCTGCAGGGTCGAACGACCGGCCAGACCCGACTAGCGGTTCTGTCACCGCCTCCAAGGCTGCTTCTGTGTCAAGTGCGTCTAGATGGCGGTACACCAATGGATGCCGGGATAGGCGACTCTCGTAGCGACTCAGTGTGGCTAGATGGTCGTCACGGACCAACAGCAGCAAGCTGAGTGCCTCGATCTCGCGCAGAGCTTCGCCGAGTTCGTCTATGAGCTGTTCACACTGTTCGTCGCGTGCAGGGAAGGCAGTAAAGAGCTCTTCGAATTGGTCGATCGCCGCCAGCACGCTGAACGGTTCGCCCCGTGCGTTGCTCAGCCGTGGCCGCGCAGCGAGGAATTGCCTGACCGTCGTATCGGGTCTTGGCGGCTCGGCGAAAGGTGCCCAGCTACTGAGAAGGGTAAACCGGTAGATATTGTCGGCCCGGTCTGTCGCCACCGGTCTGGCGGCCTGATGCGCCAGTCTGCCGACCGGCAGCAAGTCGATGCCGTCCTCCACCATGAGCAGTGGTACGACAGCCGCGTTCAGCAACGAGGTCTTGCCGACTCCGGCCCGGCCGTGCAATACAACGACCTGCTGCGCTGGCCAGAGAGACCGTATCTCAAGCGCCTCGCGGTGCCGACCGAAGAAACGATCTGCATCGGTGGTGCGGAAAGGACGCGGACCGACGTACGGCCCGCCGACCAGCCAACGGTTGGCGCGGGCAGGGTGATCGGCGCGCGGGTCCGGACCAGAGACATTCATGGCCTCGTAGCCTTGCTCAAGCCTCTGACCAGCCTCCGCATGAATTCCTCCGTGGTCCCCCAGAAGATCCAGATCTGCTGGGAACTTAGATACTGCTCCAGGAACCTGCAGGCTGAGGCAGGAACTGAGTTTCCCGGGTTGAGCTGGACGCTTATGTGGTTGCGCTTTTGGGGCGAGCCACTGAGCAATCGCCGGAAAAGCACATGAAACGTCCAGTCCTGCAAACTGTAACCGAGAAACAGCAACGATGTATCGCGTAGTCGGCCCCGCACATAATCTGGGAGAACGTGCAGGTCACGACGGCGCGCGTCCCCGGCCTCCCGGATAAGGTACTCGATGTTATCGTCCTCGGTGAGTACCAGCGAACGTGGCACGCTGTGATGACCATGCAGGTGAAAGACGAGCGGCTCTTGCGCTGACGGCCGATACCGGCGATCGGCAAGCGGACTTGGCAGCCGATCAGCAGGAACATCGACGTACCAAGGGCTGATGTCCCGTCGCGGCATCCGGCCCGGAGCCTTCTCCAAGGCATGGAACATGAAGTCGTCGTAGTTCGTGGTCACGTAGAGCGGCAGATCGCAGCTCGCGAGCACCTTATGTACCTGATACTGACCGCCGAAGTCAGGCGTCGGTGCGTGCTTTATGCGCTCGTTGATCAGCCGCTGCTTCAGCAGCGGTACGTCTCCCGAACACGTCGTCGTCGCGACGTACTGCATGACTCTAGCTAAATTCGAAGTGTCGGGAAACGGGTATCCGTATTTCTTTGCCCACTCCTCCGCAAGGGCGGAGGCAGTTGGGATAAAGGGCGCGCTTGCCCCGGCACCAAGGAACGGCGTACAAGTTCCCAGCTTCAGGTTCTCGACGAGCGCGGTCAGACGGCGCCGGTCCTCATCGCGCCTGGAAGCCATCAGCGGGATCCGTTTCGCTTGCCGCACTCGAGCTCCGGCCGTCCTGCGACCCTGGAGCCCTCTGACCGTACAGCGGTCGTGAAGCACTGACCCGGCGAAAACGCTCGATGTAATCGTTCCGTAGCCAAGTGGCCGAGATAATAGAACATGATCGCGATTACGGCCTGCTAGCCCACAACATTGGATGCCACGGCAAGGCGAGCAGCCGGACAAGCCCATGTTCTACCTGTTCCCGCTATGATGATCGTTACCCGCACAGCGACAACACAAACAGCCAGGATGGCGAAGCTTACCATCCGGCTATGGTCTATAGCCCTGATCTTGCCACAGTCGCCGACGTAGCGGCACGCGCACGGATCAATTTCTTCTGGCCTTCTACCTGTTGTCGCAGGTCAGGAGGGGGGATCCACTTGTCGGGCGATTGTTGTCTAGCCGATGGGCTGGAATCGATTCAGGGGGAAAGATAACCAAACTGTCGACTAACAGCCATTCTGGTCAACGGCGACCACTTTGGTCATAAGTAGATCCACCGGCGATCGGTCGGTCGCTCACACGAACGGCGGGGAAGATGTCCAAAGTTGATCTTTGGCAGCCACCGAGTGCCCCGGGTAGGGCACTTCACCGGCACGGAATAGCATAGGGTTTAGTGCCGGGGCTGGCTCGGACGCCAGTACCGGCGGCACGGGTAAGGGACGGTAGCGATGACAGATCCGACGAATTCCGCGAGCAGCGGCGGTGCGCATCGGATGCGTCATGCCGTGTGGGGTCGGGAGATCCCGTTCCGCAATCCGCATTTCATCGGGCGCGAGAAGGAGCTCGCTGATCTGCGCGCGCATCTGCTTGCCGACTCAACCGCACTGATCGGCCAGCCGGTACAGGCGGTGTACGGGCTTGGCGGCGTCGGCAAGACCGAGCTGGCGGCCGAGTACGCGCACCGGTATCGCGAACACTACGATCTAGTCTGGTGGATTCGCGCCGAGCGCGAGGAGGCCATCACAGGTGCCCTAGTGGCGCTCGGCAACCGGCTCGGGCTTGAAGGGGTCAGGCGCGAGGAACGCGACTACTCGACCGGTGTGGTCATGGATGCCCTTATTGCTGGGGTGCCATACGAAAACTGGCTGCTCATCTTCGATGACGCCCAGAGCGCGTCGGTGATCAGCAAGTACATCCCGCAGTCGCGCGGGTTCGGGCACGTCATCATCACATCACGGGATCTGCACTGGCAGGCACTGCATGTGGAAGGCATCGAACTCAACGTCTTCGAGCCAAGTGAGACGGTTGAGTTCTTGCGCAAGCGTGTGCCTGCTCTCGCTCCGGTCAACGCCGTAGGTAGCGGCGACTATGAGATGGCGGACACACACGCGGAGGACGCACGGCGGCGCGAGTCCGCCGAAGAACTGGCTGTGGAACTCGGCAATCTGCCCTTGGCCGTGGAGCATGCCGCCGCATATCTCAAGGAAACCGGAGCCTCGGTCGAGGAGTATCTCACGATGTATCGGGAGAACGCATTCAAGGCTCTCGCTAGCGATGTCAATATCGCGTATCCCGGCGCGGTAGCTACGACGTGGAGCGTGTCAAACAAGGCGATATCCCAGGAGGCAGCTACGATCTTCCAGCTGCTGGCCTTCTTCGCCCCCGAGCCGATCGCCGAAGAGCTGCTCATGCAGCACCCCAACCTGGCCCTGCCGCAGCCGATCGCCGATATTCTCGGCGATGTAGCGAAGTTCCGCCCAGCTGTGCGAGAACTCGATCGCTATTCTTTGGTCCGAATCGACGGCGTTCGTAACGTGGTACAGATGCACCGAGTTGTGCAGACAGTGACCCGTGACCGCGTGCAGCGGGAGGATGCTGCCAAGGCCGGAGAACTCCGCGAGATCGTGCATTTGCTACTTGCCGCCTCCGACCCACATGCCCCTGACCGCGAGGACAGCGGGGCGATCTATGAGCGCTCGCGTGAACACCTAGTGCCCTCAGGTGCAGTGGAATCCGCTAACCCGGCAGTCCGAAAGCTGATCACCAACCAGGTGCGCCAACTGTACCGGAACGGCGGCTACACAGAGAGCCTGGCACTTGGCGAGCCAACGCTCACGCGCTGGCGGGAGAAGTTCGATCCGGAAGACAAGTTGACTCTGACGCTGGCGGTCGAGATTGGCACGGCATTGCGCTTCAGCGGGCGCTGGCAGGAGGCCTACCAGCTCAACTTGGACACGCTCGGACGACTGGAGCGCGGTTATGGAGTGACCGACGAGATCTACCTATTCTGTGCGCGCAACCATGGCCGCGATCTGAGCATGCTCGGCCGCGATGCCGAGGCGCTCGAGAGCGACCTGCGGCTGCTCCCGCTCTATGAGACAGAGCTCAGACCGGATCATGAGGATACCTTGCAGCTCTGCAACAACATTGCGATCAGCCTGCGCTGCCTTGGCAGGTTCGAGGAGGCGCTTGCCTATGACGAGCAAGTGCTTGAAGAGCGTGGGCGTACCCTGGGGCACACCGACGAAAGCACCCTGACGTCGCAGTTCGCAGTAGCACGGGACCTGCGTCGGCTGGGCAAGTACGAGGAGTCACTGGACCTGATCAGGCAGGTCAACGCCACGCTGGAGCAAAGGAAGCGGCCGTGGAACCTGTTCAGACTGCTGGTGGGCGCTGAGCTCAGCCTGTGCCTGCGGCGAGTCGGACAATACGAGGATGCCCGCCGCGAAGGCGAGATGATCCTTGAGCGCCACTACGCGCTCGTCGGGGAAACCCATCGCCGTTCACTGCTGGTCGCGACATACCTGATCAGTGACCGGCGGCTGACCGGGGACCTGGACGGTGCCGCCGAACTCGGTGAGCGGACCCTGCTTGGCTGGGAGCAATCGGTCGGTGCCGACCATCCGAACACCAACGCAGCCAGAGTAGATCTTGCCATCGTTCTGCGGACGCAGGGTGACCTCGTTCGTGCACGCGAACTAGACGAGTGTGCGCTTGCAGCCTTCACTGAGATGTATGGCGAGGATCACCCGAGCACGCTGGCTGCCATGACCAACCTAGCCAGCGACCTGGCGGCCGTAGGCGATGTGCGCCGGGCACGCGAGCTAGGTGAAGCGGCACTGCCCGCGTCGCGCCGGTCACGCGGGGAGAATCATCCGAGTACTCTCATCACTGCCGCTAACCTTGCCCTGGACCGCCGCGCCGTTGGTGACGAGGTCGGCGCCCGCGAACTGCGTGATGCAACCCTGCCGGCTCTGAACGCCGCGCTCGGTAACCTTCATCCGCAGGCTAGGCTGGCTGCCCAGGAAGGTCGCCTGAGTCTGGACATCAACCCAATGGCCACCTGATATCCCGTCGTTACGTCGGCACTTGACCATCGGACAAGGCGCCGGATCGCTTCGCGAAGTATCCTGCGAGCCATTCTGCGAGCTTGGTCGGATCAGGCGGGTTGCCTTGCAGCGTCCGGAGGCGGGCATACACGGCAGCTACCACCTCAGGTCGCCGGGTCAACAATGACACGGTCTCGGGTTGGCCTGAGTGGCGCCAGGCGACGGCGAGGCCAGGCCATGCGTCCATGTCGTCAGTTGAAGCGAGGCGCTGCGAGTACCTGCGGAGGGCGGTCACGATGTCGCCGCGCAGCAAGGCGATGTCGGACTCGTCGATCGTCTCTCCAGGTCCATCTAGGCTGGTCCCGCCGTCAGTCCATTCGACCATCCGCCGGATTCGATCCGGATCCCTGTAACGCGCCTCAAGCAGCTGGGCCCGCGCCGTCTGCATCGCCGGTCTGGTCACTTTGAGCGTGCTGCGCACTTCCGACATTGCTTTAGCCATGGCATTGCCCGACAGCCAAGCTTGAGCTGCGACCTCAATCTGAGCGTCAGCCGGTAGCAAGTTGTTGAGACGCCAACGGACCCGATGCTCGGTGAGTACGTCGCCCGCAAGATCCTCAGCCTCGGCCGGTACTGGTTCGGCTCGCCACCGGGCAAGCTGAGTGCAGATTCCTGAGGCGAATCTCCTACCCATCTCCGTGAGAGCCGGAGACCGCGCGAGTTTCGTGACTGTGCTTAAGGTCGCCAGCCGCCAGCGGGCGAATTCTGTTGCGCTCCGCAGCTGCTCGGCCGGTCCGCCGACACGGCGCTGCTGCCGCCAGAATCGGGTCACGCCGAGGTAGGCATAGCAGCCATGCAGCAGTCCTTCGGCAGGCCGAGGATCGTCGCGCCACGGCGCATAACCGAGGTGATTATCGCGATCACTGATCACTAACGGACTCAAGTCCTCAATCGCACCTAGCACAAGATGCTGGAGCTCGTGAACGAGCATCTCGGTCAAGGATGTCGCGTCGCGCGGCAGGCTGAGGCCGATCGCGCCGAATGTCCATCCAGATGTCGCGCTGCTCGAAATAGACGGCGTTGGGACCGCCAGCGGCACCAAGGTCGACACAATGGCTGCGAACGCTTCTGCGGTAGCACGGTGCTGACGGACTAGAATCCGCCAGGCCGCAGCGATGCTAAGTTGCCACGCCGCGCGATCCGCGGTCGACAGCTCGGTAACTGTTGCACCAATCCGGGTCAGGAAGGGATCGGAGATGTCGAGCCGAACATCGAGCACCAAGCCTCCGGCCTCAGCGTGCAGCCGAGGGGTCGGCGACCATCGGGCATCGAAAGAGCTGAAAGCCAGATCGGCGCCAGCAGGCAGCACCATCATCCGGTCACCCGAATAAACCACAGCCCCATCGTGGCCGAGGCGGATGCGCACGACCCCTGATGGATCCACAGGATCAAGGTCGGCCACGCCTAGGCCAGGTAACAATAGCTTGCCATTACGCAGCGGCACGGAGAGATCGAAGGGATGACCAGTCCGCAACGCTGCCACTGCCGCAATTCCGGCGAGATAGCCAAGGTCGTTGCTCAGCGGGACTGACCGAGCCATGGCACCTTTCGCGTCCTCATCGGCGGCCATCCTGCGGAGGCATTCCACTGCCCAGCTGCCGATCTGCGGCAGCGCAATCAAACTGGCCACGATATCTGGGGAGTGTGCCTCGACGTCGCTTAGCAGTTGGACAGCGGCATCAATGAGGACTCGCTCGCCCTGCGGCCGCGTTGCTGCCCGGCGCCTGACTCCTTCGACCAGCAGACGATGCTTGCTTGACTCGGCCGCGAGCAGCGTCTCAGTCGCATCCGCCGTGACACGTCCCCTGGCCAAGGCGGCCAGCTGAGAACTGCCGAGGTTGTGCGGACTAGGTGCCCTCGCAGTGGAGAGCGTCAATCCAGAATGCTCTCGTCACGAATCCAGCAACGGTCCTCTTGATCCCGGCTACCGTCCGCTCCGCTATCCCAACGACGATCGCCATCGCTGTCGCATGTGCGCAGAAGCGAATCTAGTGATTTCGCAAACACTGCATCGTCCAGCATTCGGAGCTGAGCCATCGGCATCTGCGTCACATCGACGAGGCTGGAACAGTGGTGCGAGCCAGATGCCTTCATACAGTGCCTCCTTGACGGACAGTGCAGATCATACGTGGTAACTGGAGTCATTGCCAGGCGAACATGTGACAGCTTATAGCAACTGAGACTAGTGTGACTGAAATCAGGAACGGGTCAGGTCCGGATAATGTCAGATTCCGAAGGCTCTAGTCGAGGAGATATGCTAGTGATATTACTGAATGACAGAATATGTTACTATTCTTGGCGTGTGTGGCAGATCTGCCAGGGACCCGCCCGTGATCGCGTGGCGCCCGCCACTCCGAGGACCAGGTCCGGAGGCGATGCTCACCCAGGCTGCGCTCGCGCCAGCTGGTCCTAAATGGCCCTCTTGGTCCTAATTGCACAAAAGCCAGGTGAAATGATACTGGTCGAGACACGATGGATAGTCTGACCGATCGCGCCAGATCGAACCTCGGCCGACCGCATCAATGGCCACCTTATATAGGCAAAGTCTTGACATGGACCGCCTCCTCGAAGTGCCGGGCATCATAGCGCCGCCTTAAAATCATCGGAAGATCTGGTCCATCACCTCGGCTCCCACTGCCCTTAACTTTCCGGAGTTCTGTCCCATTGCGGGAGATTTGACTTCGTTATGTCGATGGTGTAGTCGACTTCTTCGGTGTGCCTTGTGCGGCGTTCGGCTGGCGTGCGGCCTGACGTTCGCTGCCGGCCGTCACGGTGCCTGGGCTGGGCGAGGATGGCGGCGAGCAGGCCGGCAAGGGGATCTGCGGGCCGCCGGCCGCAGTGCTGGCAGCAGGTATCGGCCGTCACGTGGCCGCGGATGAGCGCGAGGACCGCGGTGAAGGGGATGAGGCCGGGATCGGTGCCGGCCAGGGCGGCGGCGCGGGCGGCTGCGGTGGCCGTCATGTTGTGGATGAGCAGCAGCGCCCATGCTTCCTGGCGGGCGAGCTCGGGGGACTGGCCGCGCAGGGCGCGGCGGGGGCCGCGGACGGTTCTCTTCAGGTGCAGGAACGCGATTTCCACCTGCCATCTTTCGGCGTACAGGGCGGCGATCTCCCTGGCCGGGTACGCCTCGTGGTCCAGCAGCGTGGTCAGGACCCGGATCAGCGTGGTCTTCGCCTTGCCGCTGCGGGTGCGCGCGGTGACGGTGAAGGTGACCAGCCGGGCCGTGGTGCCCGGGAGCCGCGGGGCATGGGGGAGTACCGGCTGGCGTATGAGCGCGCCGCGCGCGAGCTGGCCCAGACCGACGCGGTGATCCGCGACCTGGACTCGCTGAGGGTCGACCTGGGCATCTCCAAAGCCGAGCTTGCCCGGCGCGCCAGCCGCAACGCCTCCAGCGTCCGGCGCCTGTTCACGGCGAGCCAGGTGCGCCCGGAGTTCCCGCTGATCGCCGCGCTCGCCGACGCGCTGGGAGCCGACCTGCGCGTCGTCCGCCGGACGGGTACGCGGCCGGCGGTGCGTGACGGCAGCGCGAAGGCGCGCGCCGCGGCCATCTCCTAGGCTCCGGACGCTACGGTCAGTGCCATGCCTCCACGGCGCGCTGCCCGCGGCGCATCCAGCCCGGCTGATGGCGAGCAGCTGCCCTGGGCCGTCATCTACTACCAGGCACCGGACGGGACGGCGCCTGCTCTGGCGTTCCTGGACAGCTGCCCGGCAAGATCGACGCTGAGTTCACCGCGGTGCCAGACGCGGTTGCCGCGGCGCCGCCGCCCCGGTTCTCCGGAGGCGGCAAGTAGGAGGCCATGCACGGTGACATGGGCGGCCGCGGTGAGCACGGGCCCTGTCGCCGGCCGCCACGCGGGCTGGTAGCGTCCGCGGTGTGCCGTCGGCGTGGATCGGACTCGCGCTCGCGTTCGTCTCGGCGCTGGTGACCAACACGGCCTATTCGCTCGAACACGACGCGGCGGCGGCCCTGCCGCCGCTGTCGCCTCGCCGACCGTTCCGGTCGGCGAAGGTGCTGCTCCGCGACCGGCGCTGGGTGACCGCGTTCGCGGCCGAGAGCGCTGGCTGGCTGATGTACGTGGCGGCGCTGCGGCTCGCGCCGCTCGCGCTTGTGCAGGCGGTGACCGCGTCCGGGGTCGCGGTCCTCGCCTTCGCGACGGCTCGCGGGCACCCGTCCCGGCTCGCCTGGCGCGAGCGGTTCGCGGTCGTCCTCGCGCTCGCGGGGCTGACGCTGCTCTCCCTCTCCCTGGTCGGGGCTCAGGCGTCTGATCACCGTCCGGCAGTCGCCGGAGTCGTCATCTGGCTTGCGGCGTGCGGCGGTGGCGCGGTGCTCCTCATCGTTGTCCCGGCCCGCTTCGCCCGCGCGGCGACGCTCGGTCTGGCGACCGGCCTGCTGTTCGCCGACGGCGACATCTCCGCCAAGCTCGTGGGCTACGGCGGGCTGTGGCTCGTGGCGCTCGTCACGCTGATCGTCGCCTACGCCAGCGGGACCAGCGTGCTTCAGTCCGCGTACCAGCACGGCGACGCGCTGACCGCGGCCGGAACGGCGACCATGGTGACGAACGCGGTCCCGATCGTGGCCGGGTTCGTGCTCTTCGGCGAGACGCTGCCGCTCGGGACGCGGGCCGCACTCCAGATCGCGGCGTTCGCGTGCCTCGTCGTGAGCGCCGTCGCACTCGGTCACCCGCAGGGGCCACGCGACCGCCAGCCAGGATCGCGCTGACCCGGATCGGGACACGTCCGCCCAGCGCCCGGGCCGGTGTGCCCCCGGCGGGCTGACGCGAGCCAGGGGCGAAGGACCCGTGATTTTCGGTACCCGCCGCCGGCTGTCCAGGGTCTTTCGGCCATGTCCGGGCTGCGGCTCCGTTCCGAGCCTGGAGCGGTGACCGACGTAGCAATGGTGCAGACCACTGGACTAAGCAAGTCTTACGGGCGCGTGCCCGCGCTGTCGGATGTCAGCTTGTGTATCGGCGGCGGTGAGGTGTTCGGGTATCTCGGTCCTAATGGCGCGGGCAAGACAACGACACTGCGGCTGCTCATGGGCTTGATCCGGCCGACAGCGGGCAGCGCGGCCGTCCTCGGCTTCGACGCGTGGCATGACAGCGCCGAGATCCACCGCCGGGTGGGTTACCTGCAAGGTGAGGCCGCCCTCTACGACCGGCTGACCGGACGGCAGCACATCAGCTACTTCTGCCACTTGCGCGGCACCGGTGACCAGTCTGGCGCCATCAAGCTGGCCGACCGGCTCGACCTCGATCTGGACCAGGCCGCGCGGACGCTGTCCAAGGGCAACCGGCAGAAGGTGGCCGTCGTGCTCGCGCTCATGTCCGCACCTCAGCTGCTTATTCTCGACGAGCCGACCAGCGGCCTGGACCCGCTCGTCCAGCAGGAGTTCCTCACGATCCTGCGCGAGCACACCGCGCGCGGCGGAAGCGTGCTGCTCTCCTCCCATGTCCTTGCCGAGGTGCAGCGGATCGCCGACCGGATCGGAGTGCTCAGGGCCGGGCGGCTGATCGCGGTCGAGCGCCTGGAGGTCCTGCGGGCCAGGTCGCTGCACCACATCACCGCACGATTCACCGCGCCCGTCCCAGCCGATGCCTTGGCCGTCTGCCGGATGTCCGTGACCTGCGAGTCAGCGATCAGGTTCTGACCTGCACCGCGCCGCAGAGTGCGCTCGACGCGCTGCTGAAGGAAGTCGCCAGGCACGACATCGCCGATTTCGAGTGCGCGGAGGCCGAGCTGGAGGAAACCTTCCTCGCCTACTACGGAACCGGAGCCAGCGATGCTGCGTAGCGTGGGCCTGAAGACCCTCCACGACCAGCGCCGGGCGCTGATCGTGTGGAGCCTGAGCCTCGTCGTCCTGGTGGCGATGTATGCCGCCATCTGGCCCAGCATGCGCGACCAGCCCTCGATGAGCGAGTTCCTCAACCAGCTGCCCAAGGCGATGCGAGCGCTCTTCGCCGCGGCCAGGGCAGACCTGTCCACCCCCGTGGGTTACGTGCAGGTCGAACTGCTGTCCTTCATGGGCCCCCTGCTCCTGATCATCTACAGCGTCGCGGCTGGTGCCAGCGCCATCGCAGGCGAAGAGGACCGGCATACCCTCGACCTGCTCCTGGCCAGCCCGGTCAGCCGCACGCGCGTCCTCGCGGAGAAGCTCGCCGCCATGGCCGCCGGCGCGACGCTGCTCGGCGCGGTCACCGCCGCCGCGCTGCTCGGTGAAGGACGCCTGGCCGGCATGTCGCTGCCGGCCGGCGGTGTCACGGCGGCGATGGTCCACATGACGCTGCTCGCCCTCGTCTTCGGCACCCTCGCGCTGACGACCGGGGCCATCAACGGCCACCCGGCACTCAGCCGCGCCCTGCCCGCCGCCGCCGCGGTCGCCGCCTATATCGTCAACGGCCTGGCACCCGAGGTATCCTGGCTCAAGCCAGCGCAGCGGTTCTCGCCGTTCTACCAGTACGCCGGGCACGACCCCCTCAGGCACGGCTTCTCCTGGCCGGCCATCCTCGTCGCCGTCTCGACCATCCTGCTGCTGGCGGCGATAGCGGCGGCAGGCTTCAATCGCCGGGACCTCGCCGCGTGAACCCCGAAAGCCCCAGGCCGACATGACATAGGACGCCGCGACGCCGGACCCGCAGCAGGCCAGGGCAGATTCCAGCGGCACAGGCGCACATCCTGGTGAACCGCACACCGCCGGGATGGCCGGGCGCCTCAACTGGCTTCGCGCCGGGGTACTCGGGGCCAACGACGGCATTGTCTCAGTCGCCGGCCTGGTCATGGGTGTGGCCGGCGCCACCACCTCACGGGGCGCCATCTTCACCGCGGGTCTCGCCGGGCTCGTCGCCGGCGCGGTCTCGATGGCACTCGGCGAGTACGTGTCGGTCAGCAGCCAGCGAGACAGCGAAACCGCGCAGCTGCACAAGGAACGGCACGAGCTCAAGAACACCCCCGCGCAGGAGCTCGCCGAACTATCCGCGATCTACGAAGCCAAGGGGCTCTCGCCAGCTACCGCCCGGCAGGTAGCGACGGAACTCACCGCCCGTGACGCGCTGGCGGTGCACGCCGAGGCGGAGCTGCACGTCGATCCAGAAGACCTTGCCAACCCCGTGCACGCAGCCGCTGCCTCTGCGCTGTCGTTCCTCTTCGGCGCGCTGCTGCCGCTGCTCGCGATTCTGCTTTCCCCAGCACAATGGCGAATCGGCGTGACCGTCGTAGCAGTCCTGGCCTCACTCGCCGCCACCGGAGCGATCTGCGCCCGCATCGGCGGCAGCAATCCGCGACGCGCAGTGACTCGTGTCCTCATCGGCGGCGCGGCGGGTCTCGCACTTACCTACGGCATCGGCCACCTCTTCGGCACGGCAGTCGGCTAATCGCTCCCAGCGTGCCAGGACGCCACACACTCGCCCTGCCTCCGTTCCGTCCGAGCGTGCCGACTTGTTGATCCAGCGATCGCCAGCCGACGCCAGGCCACCGCCGCTAGACGTCGGACCCCGATCTTGCGAGGTCCTCCGTGGCCTTTCCCGGTGCAGGACTCGGTCGAGCCGCACAGCGGCGTACCCGAGAGTAGACAGTGCGCAGACGATCAGCAGATCGGTCAGGGACAGCGGCTGGGTTTTCAGCAGGTCGCGCAGGAAGGGCAGGTACAGACCAGCGAACTGGAGAAGCAAGGCCGCGCCGATAGCTACGAGCAAAGACGGGTTGTCCAGGGTACCCGAGCGGACCCGGGAGCCCGCCGCAACAGCAAGCTGGGTGGCGCCGAGTGCGAAGAAGGCCATGCTCTGCCATGGCCGCCCGGTGGCGTGGCCCCAGATGGCCACGCCCAGAGTCACCGCCGCGATCACCAAGCCGACCCGGATAACGCGCTGCCATAGCCCGGCCCCGAGCACGCTTTCGGCAGGGGGCCGGGGCGAGCGGCGCATCGCGGCCGCGTCTGCCCTGGCTACGCCGATGTCGGCCCGGCGCAGCGCCGGGCCGTCGTTGACCCCGTCGCCAGTCATCGCGACGACGTCGCCCGCGGCCTGCCGGGCCTGGATGATCGTGAGCTTCTGCTCTGGAGTGGCCCGCAAAGTTCCCGCCAGGTCTCGGGGCGGCCCGGGATGTCAGTGCGGATCGCCTGATCGGGAAGACCGAGCACGCGGCGGAGGATCGCCGCCGCGGTCGGCTCTGCCGCGCCACGACCGTCGAGGCCGCCGGTGTTGGTGAAGACGATGACCCCGATCCGGTCATCGGGAGCAACGACCATCGCGGAGAGGAAGCCGGACACGACGCCGGTCTTGCCGACCGTCTTGTGACCGCTCTCCTCGCCGGGCTCGAACCCGAGTCCCATGCCGGGCACCCTGGGATCGGGCCGGAACTGCGGCTGGAACATCGATGCCAGGGTGCCGGGCTCCAGCACCGAGCCGTGCTCGCCGGCCGTCATGCGCAGCAGAGCGGCGACGTAGCTGGCCATGTCCGCCGTGGTGGAGTACATCGCGCTCCCGCCGGGGGTCAGGACCTCGCGGTGGGCGACCGGTTTGAGGCCGCTGGAGCGCAGCACGTATCCGGTGGCTAGATGGTGGCGCACTCGCTCGGACCTGGTGAGGTCCGTGTGCTCCATTCCCAGTGGCTCGAAGATGTGATCGCGCAGATAGTGTTCGAGGGGCTGGCCGGTCACGTCCTCGATGATCTGGCCGAGGACTGCGAACCCGTGGTTGCTGTATACCCACTTGGTCCCCGGCTCGACCTCCACTGGCAGGCCCTTGCGGTAGTAGTCGGCCAGGGGCGGCGCGCCCGATCGTCCTGCCCGGTCGCCCGAGCCGACGCCGGGCCGCAGCGGGTCGGGCAACCGCCGCCAGTAGCCGATCCCGGCCGTGTGGGTGAGGAGGTGCCGTATGGTGGCGGGCCGGAAGCTCGCCTTGGCCGGGATCAGCCGGAAGGAGCGCAGGTTGTCGTTCGCGGGAGCGTCGAGGTCCACCAGTCCCTGCTCCCATAGCTGCATGACGGCGATGGCGGTGAAGGTCTTGGTGATGGACCCGATCCGGAAGACCGTGTCCTGGGTGATCGGCTCTTTCGATTCGGCATCGGCGACCCCGTAGCCCCAAGAACCACTCCAGGGAGCCGTCGCGGACCACGCCGGCGGCCAGCCCGGCCAGGGGCGAGCGGTCCAGGACCGCGGCCACCGTGGCCCTTAGATCGTCGCTGGTCACGGCAGACCACCACCCTGGCACATGAGATGTGACCTCATCTTCAGTCAAGAGCGCATGGCCAGTGGCGGACAGGGCTGAATAGTGTCCGTCAAGGTGACGTTCGGCTCTAGCCGCTGGGACTGACTTCACGTCATCCTGACCGCAGACTCGCGATCCGCAGCTCGGAACAACAGACACAGGCGGGGATCACCATGAAGATCGAGTACTTTCACGCCTCGAAGTACGGCAACGGGGCCATCGTCGCGGAGGAGTTCAAAGACCAGATGATCGCCATGGGCGTTACGGTCAACGTCCATCCCATCCGGGCGGCGAGGCCCGAACAGCTGCCGTCGGCCGACCTGTACCTGTTCAGCTCGCCCGGGCGCTTGGGAAAGCCCATCGGCGGCATGCGCCGCTTCCTGAGGAAGGTGGGACTGCCCGCGGGCACGAAGTACGCCATCTTGACCACTGAAATGGCACCACGACCGGACAAGGAGACCGGGCGAGTGCCCACCGAAGACGAGCTGGCCAAGTGGCAGCGGGTCCGCCCGATTATGAACGAGATCTTGCAAGGCAAAGGGCTTGTCGAGGTCGCCGAGGACAAGGTGCTGGTGACCGGGGTCAAGGGGCCGCTGGAGGAGGGCTGGCAGCAGAAGGTCCGGGCCTTCGCCGCCCGCATCCCCGTGCAGGCCTGACCGGCGCGATGCGCGGCACCTGTGAAGAAGCAAGTGCTCCTCGCCGCCGTAGGCGGCGGATCGGCAATAGCCGGTCGGCGCGTTGCCCGCCGCTACCGGCTCGACCTTGCGGCGGCCTACGCACGAGTGACCGCCGTCGATCGCGCTGCCGTGGTGACCGCGTTCGGCGCGGTCGAGTACGCTGAACGCGGCAACGGTGAGCCGCTGCTCGCGATTCACGGGTTCTTCGGCGGCTGCGACTCAGGGCTCCAGTCTCTGCGCGGCCTGGCCGATGACCGCCGGGCCATCGCCCCATCGCGTTTCGGCTACCTTGGCTCCAGCATGCCTCCGGGCGCCAGTGCGGCGGACCAGGCCGACGCGTTCGCCGCCCTCCTCGACGTCCTCGGAATTGGCCGGTCGGACGTGATCGCGTTCTCATCGGGGGCTACCTCGGCCCTCCAGTTCGCCCTGCGGCATCCAGATCGGGTCAAGCACCTCGCCGTGATCTCCGGCAACCTGCCTGGAAGCTCGACGGCTGCGGTCCCGCCACGAGCTGCCAGGCTGGCCTACCGGGATTTCCCGATGTGGACGCTCAAGGTCTTCGCCCGGCCGGTCCTGCTCCGGCAGATAGGAGTCCCGGCAGGGTTCCCGCTCGCGGCCGGGGACGCGCGGATCATTTCCGACCTCATCGACAGCATCTTCCCGGTCGCGCTCAGGGCCGAAGGCGCGACCTTCGACGCCTTCGTCTCCGACCCGGACGTGAACAGCTACCCACTAGAGGCGCTCATGGCACCGACCTTGATCGTTCACGCCAAAGATGACCCGCTTGTCGCCTACGACGCGGCCCGGCGGGCCGCGAGCCGCGTTCCGGGCGCCCGGCTCGCCAGCGTGGAGCGGGGCGGGCACCTCATCCTTGGCAACGGGCAGGCCGTCGGCCGCGAGGTCACCGCCTTTCTCGCCGGCTCGAGAGTGCCCTGACTCCGACCCATAGGGGGTTCAGACATGAGCGTCAAGGCCACCGAGCTATGGCAGATGAGTGCCGCGGACCTGGCCGATGCCATCAGATCCAGGCAGGCTTCCAGCCAGGAAGTCATCCAGGCGCACCTACGGCGGATTGAGGCGGTGAATCCCGCGGTGAACGCCGTCACGGTGGTGCTGGCCGAGCAGGCCCTCGATGCCGCGAAGGCGGCTGACCGCGCGGTCGCCGGTGGCGGGGATCTGCCGCCGCTGCACGGGGTCCCCTTCACCGTCAAGGAGAACATCGACCTGGCCGGGACGCCCACCACGCAGGGCGCGAGGGCGCTGGCGGGCGCGTATCCACGTCGCGACGCCCCCCACGTGGAGCGGCTCCGGGCGGCCGGTGCGATCCCGATCGGCCGCACCAACCTTCCCACCGGCGCGGTCCGCTGGCACACCGACAGCGAACTGCGGGGAGCGACGGTTAACCCGTGGGACCGGACCCGGACCCCTGGCGCCTCCAGCGGCGGCGAGGCCGCAGCGCTCGCCACCGGCATGAGCCCGCTGGGGCTCGGCAACGATACGCTCGGGTCGCTGCGCTGGCCGGCGCAATGCTGCGGGATCAGCGTCCTGAAGCCCACCTTGGGCCGCATCCCGCACGCGACCAGCGTTGAGCCAGCTGATCTCCCGCTCGGCACCCAGCTGATGATGGTCGAAGGCCCGATGGCGCGCCGGGTTGCCGACCTGCGGGCCGCCCTGGAGATCATGGCCGGACCCAGCTGGCGCGACCCGTGGACGGTGCCCGCGCCACTGCGCGGCCCCGCACCCGCCACGCCCATCCGCGTGGCCCTGGTCACCGACCCGGCCGGCCGGGGCACCGCCCAGCAGGTGCAAGAAGGGATCCAGAAGGCGGCCAGCGCTCTGAGCGACGCCGGCTACGCCGTCGAGGAAGCCGAGCCGCCGTCGATAGCCACGGCCGCCAGGACCGCGCTGGAAATGCTCAGCACCCCCGGCACGCGGGCGGGCTGGCAGCTGATGTCATCGCTGATGCCGGACGACACCAAGCAGTTCATGGCAGCGTTCTTCGAGGCGGCCGGCGACCCGGACCCGGTGACGGCCACGCTGAGCTTCATGACCCGGCAGTCACTGCTGCGGGCATGGGGCGAGTTCCAGGAAACACACCCGCTGATCGTCGCACCGATCTTCACCGAAATCCCCTTCGAAGCGGGCACGGACCTAGCCCCCGGCCACGTGGCCCACACCATCCACGGCATGCGCATGACCCTCGCAGTCAGCGCGCTCGGACTGCCCGCCGTCGCGCTTCCCGTCGGAATCGGGGAGAGCCTGCCCCAGTCGGTGCAGGTAATCGGCCCACGCTACCGGGAGGACTTGTGCCTGGACGCCGCAGCAGCGCTAGAGGACAGGCTCGGCATCATCACCCCCATCGATCCCAGATAACGCAACCAGCATGGTCGATCTGCTAGTCGATCTGGAACCGCCACCGGCTGGCGGCAAATCTCCTGCCTGACGCTGCAGAGGCGATAGCGTTCGGTGCCCAGATGGCGAACCTATTCGCGGCGACAGGCCAGGTTGTAGGCACGGCCAGCCGTTCAGGAGGAGCAGGTCGAAGTCAGGGTGAAGGCGTTGCCAGCGTGATTAAGGTTGCCTGTGTTGCAAGGGCGCCGCTATCGTCGCCAACGATTATAATCTGGCCGGAAAGTCTTAATGCCGCCGGCCCTGGTGCCGGAGGTGACATGCACGGCCGTCGGGCGCCAAGTGCCGAAGGGCGGCCAGGGCCATGTCACGCGAGCACCTCCGGGTGTTTCGGCGACCCATTCGGCGCTGGCGTTGGAGCAGCCGCGCCAGGCGGGCACTACTGGGTGGCGGCGAAGCTACTCGCTGGATGGGTGCTCTCGGCGGCGGCGAGCCTGTAGCGGTGGTGGGGAAAGCGCCGGGATAAACCGGCATGGAGGAGGAGATGAGAGAGCTCTACGTCGAAGGACTAGCGATCCACGACGGCCCCGAGTCATGCGTCGACGACCCGCGAGGGCGTGGCGAAGCGTTGGCAGGGGCACGTGCAGGCCGGGCTATCGAGCCGCGAAATCAGCTCTTCGGGGTGCTGACACTGTCCCACTTGTGGAAGGCAACACCGCTGCCGGCGCTATGCGCGAGCCGTCAGCGGGCCCCGCGCGGTCAAAGAACCAGGGCATGTGCGGAACCTTCATGCGCGAGAACCGGGAGATCCCGTGTCTTGCCCGCCTGGCTGATCACCGGGCGGGCCGCTCAGGGAACGCTGAGGCGGTAATCCTGAGATGCACGAGCGCGGGAAGTCGGACTCCTGGGTCACCCCGAGCCGCTTGGGCATCTCGGCCAGCCGCCGGACGGGGGCGTCATCCAGCATCGCGGCGACAGCAGCGTCGAACCTCTCCTGGCCGCCGGCGGTCTGCACCGCGCGCTCCAGGTGGCCAGAATCCCGCCACCGCGACACGTTACTCACAATCCCATCTCCGCCTCACGTTCGGCCACGTAGCCGGCGTACAGCTGCTCCGCCTGCGGGATCGCAGCACGGTACACGCCCGCTCCTGACCGAGCACTGCTGGCCACGATCGGTAACTGCCGCTGTGGACGCAGGACAGGCCGTGCGCGACATGCCGGCATGTTCACCGCTTAGCGTCAGGTGAGCTGGGAGAGGTCGAGTTCGGCTTCGTGCCCATCTGCGAACCGGACAATCACGCTGGCGTGCCCGCCCACGGCCTCAAGGTAGGCGTTGAGAGTGGACAGGAGCAGGTCGTGGGGCTGTTCCATGCGGCTGACCGCTGCCTGCGTGACGCCCATCCTCCTGGCCAGTTCGACTTGGGTTAGCTTGGCGGCTTGCCGTAGCGCGGCCAGGCCCATCGCGTAGGTGCGGTCGGCGTCCTCCATGTCCCGGCGGACCTGTGCGACGCCTTCGGCCAGGTCTGGCCGCTGGGTGAGTTCGCTGATGCGGTCGTTGCCGCGGATGAACCTAACGTCCTCGGTCATCGGAGTTTCCCTTCTGGCGCAGCCAGGCATCGACGAGCGCTTCCCCGCGTACTGTCGCGCTTGCGTAGAACACGTCCCCGAACGTCTTCTTGTTGAAGCCGATCAGCGCGATCACGGCCTCGTCGTCGGCGGGGAACCAGCAGATGATGCGGACGGCGACCTCGGGATCGAATGGGTGGGCGACCCGCCAGAGTTCGTGCCGGCGGGCTTGGCGGACTCGCTTGAAGGTCGCGGACTCTTCGGCCGGCTTCGCCGGCAGGTCGGTGAGGGCTTGCAGCAGCGCGACGGCGATGGTCAGGAGTCGGCCGCCCTGCTTTTCGGCGTGGTGGAGCCAGCGGTCGAACTCATCTGTCCAGTCGACGAGCACGTCTCTAGTATGAGTTACAGTTAATATAACGTCAAGTTTGTATCCACTGGTAGGCGGTCGCCAGACTGGCGTTCCCGGTTGTTGACCCTGCACATCAACGGCGGCGGCATGGCTCCGTGACGCACGAGGTCAGGTTCGCCGTGAGCGTCGCGACGCTAGCGTTACGAGATCCATGCCGGGTCTGCTGTGTTGGCGCTTGGCGTGGGCGGCAAGCGCCTCGGGTCGGGGAAACCGAGACTGGTGTAGCCGGGCGCGCGTTTGGCCAGTGCCGCGGAGAGGACGCCGGTCATCTCGTCGTGGTAGTCGTGGACCTCGGCGGCGCTCTTGCCGTCGCGGGACCGGAGGATCCGCCCGGGTACTGCACCACGCGGCCCTTGTAGGAGACCGGCGCGGCGAGGAACAGCGTGTCCAGCGCCGGGCAGTCGAATCCTTCCCCTGCGTAGGGCCCGGTAGCGACGACGAGCAAGGGCGGGCCGCCGGGCTGGGGCTGCAGCCGTCAAGTGCCGCGGCGCGGCTCTTCGCGCCCATGCCGCCGCGCAGCACAACCGGATCGTGGCCCATGTCCCGCAGCGAGTCGGCCAGTTTCTGCAGGTGCGCGGTCCAGTTAGTGAGAACCAGGCAGTTCCTGCCACGGGCCAGTGCGGCGGCCACGTCGGCGGTGACCTGCCTGGTCCGCTGGTCGTCGGCCGCCGGGTCGCGGTAGATCGCCGTGATCCCGCCGGGCACCGATGGGTCAGCGTCGCCGGTGTAGCAGTACGCAGTCTTGTGCACACACAGCACGGGAGCAGGCCGGTCGTAGGTCTGAGCGTCTTCTGGCAGCGCAAGCGTCGGCGGGCCAGCCTGGTTGAGATGAAACGTGATGGTGTGCCGGACCTGGCCGACCTGCATAGTGATCAGGCCGTCGAGCTTGTCACGGCGGAACGGGGTGGCGGTGAGGCCGAGCCAGCGACGTGCCGGGATCTGCTTTGACCGCGTGCTCGAACGCTGCTGCGGGGACGTGATGGCATTCATCAGCGACCACCAGGCCGTATCCGCCGGTCAGCGCGGCGGCGTCGTCCCGGCGGGCCAGCGTCTGCAAGGTGACGACGTCGATGGTTCCGCGGAGCCGGGCGCGGCCGCCACCGAACTGGCCCGGATTCACGCCGAGGAACTCACCGATCCGGGCCCGCCACTGACCGGCCAGCGCCTTGCGGTCAACCAGCACGAGGGTCGAGGTCGCATGTGCGGCGATCACTGCGCAGGCGATGACCGTCTTGCCAGATCCGGGCGGGGCGACCAGCACGCCCAGGTCGTGGCGGATCAGTTCTGCGGCAGCTTCCCGCTGGGCGGTGGTCAGGGTGGCGGTGCAGGTGAAATCCTGATCGCTTCCTGCCGAGCGCTCGTCGGTCACCTCCAGGCGGCTGCCTGCCTCCTCGGCGAGAGACGTCACCGCGCCGAGCATGCCGCGCGGCAGGATCAGGCCGCCGTCGATGGTCTCGTCGAAGCTGTACAGGAACCTCGGTATGCCGTACGTGGAGGCGCGCATGCGCTGCCGCTCGTAGAACACGGGGTTGTGCATCGAGGCCGCATGTCGCAGCGTCGCGGCCAGGCCCGGGGTCAGCTCGGCGTGCTCCACCCGGATCCCGGCGCCGAGCCGGGCGCGGATGACGGGAGCCGGCGCCGGCCGTGTCGCGGATGAGGTCGGCGAGGCGAGTCGCGTTACCTCCGCGCCGACAGCAACCCGGCAGGCACGGTCGGCTGCCCGGGTGAGCTCGCGCGGGGTCATGCGTCCCAGCGTGGACAGGTACGCTCACTGGTCCTTGTGCGGTTCGAGTGTCTCCATATTCAGGAACACGGTCGCGCCGTCGCGGCGGGCGGGCTTGAACAGCGGCGCGGCGATCAGGTTGCCGACCCCGCCTGCCGGGAGCAGGTCCTGGGACGGGAACAGACGGTCGTAGCTGGCCAGGTTCATCCGCCCGCGAAGTGCCATCGCCTCTCGCAGCAGGCCGCTGCCCAGCCGGCGTGCCGCCTCGGCCGGCACCGGGGCAGTGAAGAACACCGACGCGTGGGCTCCGACGCCCGACCGTGACACCTCCAGAGCCACCGGCACCTGCGGCGCCCGCCCGGCCTTGACATACATCAGAACGTCGAACATCGCTTCGGGCCCGCCGAAATCAGCGGCAAGCCAGCAGCAACGGTCACCATCTAGCAGCGGGTACAGCCCGACATGCGCCTGCCCTTTCAGGTGCGCGGCCAGGACGTCTGCGGTCATCGGCAGGTAATCACGGTCAGCATGCCGGACACCCTTCCGCCAACCGCCGCGGACCGCCGGGACCCACCCGGCCTTGCCGGTACGCCGGTTGTGGAACCGGACCGCGTAGACATCCGCGCGGGCAGCGAACAGCGCGCCAAGAACGCCACCTTCGCCTCCGGCGGCGAGCCATCATGCACCGGACCGGGGGGCGCCTCGAAATACCCCGCCCGTGCAGGCCCGGGCGGCGCCGCCTGCTGCGGACTGAGCCTCAGCAGCCTCAACAGGCGCTCATTCTCGGCCCTCAGCCGCGCAAGCCCGGCCGGGATCGTCGCGGGGATCTCGGTCACGCTCACAACTTACGCGCGCCAGGTGGCAGGCCGAGCCGTGTACATGAGCGCCGAGCGTAAGACCCGGGCATCCACGGCAAGATCGTCCTTGTTCCTTGAGTTCCCGGGTGCCGCAGGTCCGGGTCTTACCGATCAAGCGCCTGGAGATTCAGCGGGAGATGGCTGTCGATCGTGGGTGCTGATGTTCGCCGGGATTGCTGTCTTGTGTTCATATGCTTACCTTCAGCGGTGACGAGGGCACCGGTCGTGGCAGGCTGAGATGGTGAAGCGGGAACGGGCCATCGAGCTTGCCGAGCATGTCTTGCGGAATCTCCAGAACGGCCAGGAGGAGTGGCCGCTGAGCCTGGTGACCGAGGTGTACGTCTTCGGCTCGTTCGCGCGTGGCGCGTTATCTCCGCACGACCTCGACGTCGACATCGAGCATGAGCGTGATCGCCGGTGGGGTACGCACTTCGCGACTTCGCTGGCCTACGGCCGTGATCCGCATGCGGCCATGCGCCGGATGCTCACTACCGGGAAGCGCGGCTGCCAGTTCACATTTGACTTCCGGAGGGAAGCTGATTTCGGCCTGACCCTGTTGTGGCGGAGGGGCGACAGCCTCGCCACTGCGCTGGAGCGCCTGCATGCGATCAAGGCTGACCCCATAGCGGGGCGCGCGCCACGGGACTCCATGCTGCCGGAGTTCGAAGGACTCGACGAGTGGGTGCCCCGCCCCTATCGGGAGGCCCTCTGCGCGGCTGTCAGCGGGAAAGTCATCGGGCTTGAACGCGTCCTGCTTCCGGACGGTCCAATAGCGAGCCAGATAGCGGCAGAACATCTTGCTGACCGGTGGAAGCCGTCGAGCCCGCTGTACCGGGCCGCCACTGCGGTTGTTCACTACTGGGAGAAGCGTGGTATCGATCCTGGCCGCTGTCATCTTCACGGGACTGACATTCGTGACCAGCAAACGCCGTATTTCGCGGGGTTCGGGTGGCGGTATTTCAGGTCGATCCCGGCGTGCCTGACAAGGTTTGGCGGCGTGGAATGGATCGAGGTCGTCCATCCCACGAGAACCCGGCCCCTGGATTGCCTCCGGATCGTTCCCCTGGACGGCGAAAAGCTTGATCAAGCTGCGTGGGACTGAGGTTTCGGCTGGCGTAAGGATTCACGGCGAGAGGCAGGTCATGAGCACCGATGAGTTGAACCCTGAGCCGGAAGAGCAGCTCATCGGCGAGATGCTCCGCGAGCGAGGCGGCATTGATCCGGGCAGGCTTGGGCCGGTTGCTGACCTGGCAGCGCTGGGCCTGGTGAACAGCGCATGGCGGAACACGTGCGTCGAGGACTGGCACGCCGAGGGCCGGGTGCATGACGGCGACATGATGCGGATCAACAGCCACATGACCTGGCGTGGCCGCCAGATCCTCCGCCGCTGGATGACCGACACCGGGCTCGTCGCCGATGGACCTCTGTCGGCTATCGACGGTGTCCCGGCCGAGGAAGTTGATTGGCTCGCGATCCGGCTGTTCCGGTGGCTGGTGAACCCGGCCCGGAAGCTGGCTACCGGCGCGACGCGGGCTGAGCTTGCCGGTGACGACCTGGGGGAATACGAAGACGCCGCTGACCTGCGGCTAGGAGGATTTGCCAAGCAGGCCGCAGACCGGGGAGCCCGGTTTGGCCTGGCGCGGGCCGCTGCGCACGGCGCTGTTGCCTGCCCGCGCTGGTGGGGTCATCCTCGCTGGCCGGACCTGGTGGACAGGCTGCTGATTGCCCTCGACGATCCGGCCGATGATCACTGGGGACAGGACGGAGAGTTCAGGAAGCGCCTGCCGCCCGAGCCGTTCATGGTGGCGGATCGAAAGCTGCTTCGTCGGGTTCTCCGTTCGCGTCCGTGGGACCTCACCTCCGAGTCAGCGGTGTGGCTGGTCAGTGCTGGTATCGGCCATCCGCGCGACTGGGCATGATCACGCCGAAACTATGCAAGTCACGCCCCCGACCGGATTATCTGACGCCTTAGGCTCCGCGACGAGGTAGCACCGCCAGCAGGCCGAGCGGACCGCCGCGGGGTATCCGCTGGCGCGAGACCGGGCATCCGTTCACCACTGATACGCCGTCGGCGGGGAATCTGCCCCGGATGGACATCCGAACGGCAGCCCGCTGCGCTAGCGGGTACATAGCGGGGCAATAGCCGCCGCCCGGCGGAGCCGCCTGGTCAATCGGCTGCATGAGTCCTTGGCCGGGTTTGTGCTGGGTGGCGGAGGTCATGGCCTCAGGCAAAGATCTTCAACCTCGTCTAGAGGCCCATCATGAACAGCGATCGCGACATCGTGTTCAAGCGGTGCGGGTGCACCCGCGAAGACACCGGCCGGCAGCTCGCCGGGCACTGCCCGCGCCCGGCCGAGGCAGCACATGGCAGCTGGTATTACGCCGTGCAGGTGACCACGGTCGGAGGGCGCAAGGCCCGCTACCGCCGGGGAGGCTACCCGACCCGGGAGGCGGCGGCCGCTGCCCGCCGAGCGCTCCTGGACGCCCCGGCCGGCCAGGCCGCGGCCGGGGCATGGACGCTGGCACGGTGGCTGCGGTACTGGCTGAGGCTGGCCGAGCCGAACCTGCGCCCGGCCGGCCGTCCATGGCTACCGTGATCACATCGACCGGTACATCATCCCCAGCCTGGGCCGCATCACCCTGGCCGACCCCACCGCCAGGCGCCTGCAGGCGTCCTTCGACGTGCTTGCGCGCCAGCGCACCACGAAGGGCACGCCGATAGCGGCGTCGACCGTGGACCGGATCCGGGCGACGCTGCGCTCGGCGCTCAACGCGGCCGTTCGTGAGGGCCCTGATAGCCGCCAGCCCGCTCGCGCAGGTCCGGGTGGCTCGCCCGGTGCGGCCGCACCCGGTCATCTGGACCGACGAGCGCGTCGCCGCCTGGCGGCGCGACGGTATCCGCCCGCCGGTTGCGGTGTGGACCCTGCGGCAGCTCATCAGCCTCGCCGACGATGGCTGAGTGCGCATCGCACAAATGAGGTGAGTCATCATCGGTCAAGCCAGCCCCCGCCGGTTGCCCTGCGCGGTGGCGGGTTGCGAGGCGGGCTTCGGCGGCACGATCAGGACGGGGCGCTGCCCGTTCTGGAGAACGTGGATCGAGACACTGCCCAGGAACGGCGAGCCCGGCAAGCCCGCGCGTGCCCAAGGCGATCACCCTGGGCGGCGTCCATGGCGATCGCGAGGGCCCGCCGAACCTCACGGCACGAAGCCCCTCCGCGATGGGCGGGTGCCAGACCGAAACGACCACGGAGCCGCCCGCCTGGCGCGTGAGCAAGCTTCCGGCCGCGCCGATCGCGGCGTCGGCGCTGTCGGCGCCGACGTAGGCGAAGAGGATGGGCATTCTCACTCTCGGGTGCGCTGAAGGGATGCTTGTTTGGCGTCACCGCCTGAATCGTGGGGTTTCCCGTTCACGGGAGGCGGCGTGCCTTCGGCGGCCAGGCCGGCGGCGGCACGCCGGACGGCGCGGGAGTCGAAGAGGTACGGAACCGCGTGGGCGAACTCCGTGCCGGGCCAGGGCGGCCTGTCGGGAGGAGCGGCTGCCGCGGCGATATGCCGCAGGGCCAGCTCGTGGGTGACGACGAGCGTGACCGGTCCGGCCCGGGCCAGCAGCCTGCGCAGCGCGCCTGCGTAACGTCGCAGCGCGTCGTCGAGGCTTTCGCCGTGGGGCATCCGGTCGCTGGCTGTGTGCTGCCCGAGCCAGTCCCAGTAGGCCTGGATCGGCTCGCCGTCGAGATTGCCGGCCCG
>Ga0208565_1000192_pt1 | contig 50756 bp, 42 predicted proteins | sample Sb_taG_7_FD_187706 | JGI IMG/M metagenome (GOLD analysis project Ga0208565, IMG submission 187706) | Peat soil microbial communities from Weissenstadt, Germany - Sb_50d_2_FS metaG (SPAdes) (version 2) | ecosystem: Environmental > Terrestrial > Soil > Wetlands > Peat | place: Germany... | reverse complement strand
CGACGTCGCTCAGCCAGGACCTGACATCGGGCTGGAATCGGGCGGTGAAGAACACGACCGACGCGACACCAGCGTTCTCGACCGATTGCGCCAGCGCCTCAGCGGCCGGCCCGGTAGCGGAGATCGGCTTCTCCAGGAGCAGATGCTTGCCGGCCTCGGCGGCCCGCGCGGCGAGCACGCTCTGCACGTCCGGCGGCACCGAGAAGGCCACCCCGTCGACGTCGGCCAGGAAGGCGTCGAAGTCGCTGTGTGCCGTGACGTCGTAGCTGGCGGCGATCCGGGCGGCGGATTCGGCGTTCCTGCCCCAGGCGGCAGCGAACTCGATGCCAGGAGTCGAGGCGAGCGCGGGCGCATGCGTGACCCGCGCCCAGTATCCGGTGCCGGCCAGGCCGAATCTCATTGGCCGAACTGTCATTGCCGACCCCTTTCTGGCTGACTCCTGTCCCGGCGTTCCGCGGCGCTGGCGGCCACCGCGGCCCGCAGAGTCCGCCGAGCTTAGTCCGTCCCGCGGAATCCATCCTGCGGAGTCCACTCAGTAGAGACCACTCAGCGGAGCCGCAGAGGATGATGTGAGCTCCCGGTGAGGAACCACTGGCAGATTGGCTTAAGCGGCGGGAGCCCATATCTCGGTCTGCCGCCCGTCGACGGTCGCCTTCAGCCGGATTTGCCCGGCTTGCGGCGACGGCAAGGCGGAGCCAGGGCTGCCCGACTGGCGAGCCCACGGTCCCGTGGTTCGACGGAAACTGGGCTCCGCATGGAGTGGCGACGTGGAGATTGGCCGGTTCGCCAGTACGGTTTTGAGGTCGCCCGCCTCGTCAACCGGGGACCTTCAGCACTGCGCGATCCAACGCCGTGATGCCACGCTGAGAGTGACACCTTTAGCCGGAAGGGAGGTGCTGACAATGAGACTGACCTGGAAAGACGCGCTATCGACGCTCTTCATGGCGGCGATTGTCGCCGTGTACCTCGCGTTCCTTAACGGAACGAGTCTCTGGCTGATCTCCAGCGCGCGGGGCGCGACCACCGCGGTGTTCATCCTCGGCATCGTCGGCGGCTGTGCGCTCGGCGCAGTCGGCGCTCTGTATGCGGGGAGGCAGCCGCGATCCGCCAGGATGTTCCGGGCAATCGCGACCACGCTGGGAATTACGGCGCTGGCCGCAGCCACCGTCGGGCTAGTCACCGGCAGCACGGTGGCGCTGGCGGTCCTAGTCGCCGCCACGATCGCGCTGTGGCTGACCGCGACGATACGGCACGCCTTCGGCATTCCAGCGAAGCCGCTGAAGCCGGCCGAGCCGGTGAGCCGGAGAGACATCCACGAGGTGACCGATCGGGAGATGGTAGGACGGCCGTAACCGCGGCCCAGGAAGACCGGCGGCAGTCTCTGTGCGCTGGTTTTCCCTGTTCGATCCGTCAGGACAGGAGGCAGGCACGATGAGCGGGCGCGCACGGATCGCGGCAGGCGCTGGCCTGGCGATTGCCTTGGCCATGGTCAGCTACCCGACGCTCTGGCGTCGGCAGTGCCTAACCTGGGGAGCCACGCCCGACGAGGTGGCCCGTGAGCTGCCAGGTGACGAACTGCTTACCGATCCGGCGCTGGTCTCCACCCGGGTGGTTTCGATCAGTGCTCCGCCTGGTGCCATCTGGCCGTGGCTGATCCAGATGGGAAGCGGCCGGGCCGGCGCGTACAGCTACGACTGGATCGAGAACCTGCTCGGTCTGGACATGCACAGCGCGGACGTGATCCTGCCCCAGTTCCAGGATGTGGAGCTGGGAGACGAGTTCCCGCTCGGGCCGAACCGGCCGAGTATGCGAGTCGAGGTCCTCGATCCGGAGCGGGCCTTCACACTCCGGTTAGCTGACGGGAACTGGGTATGGATCTTCGCCCTCTTTCCTCAGGATGGGGAGACCAGGCTGGTCAGCAGGAACCGGATCGCCGCGCCTGGTGCATCAGCGGCAGCACGGCTGTTCACCATGCTGATCATGGAACCTGGCAGCCTGGTGATGGAGCGCAAGATGTTGCTCGGCATCAAGGAGCGAGCCGAGCGCCTGCCCGCCGGCCGCCCACCGCTGACCGAGGACCGGTGACCGAGGACCGGTGACCGGGAGCCGCGACCTGGAGCCGCTGACCGCAGGCCAAGAAGTGCGCTCCTGCAGGTGGTCGGGAGGCGTTCGACCCTTGCGGTCATGGCCCTTCGACCCTGGCGGGCCGATATACCTGAGCGCAGAGTGGCCGTAGCCAATCGCATGAATTCTCCACGTCGGCGCCGGTCAGCCAACCGGAACGGCTGGCGCAAGGCTGCGGCGTGCTGGGAAGGGGCTCATGATGAACGAGTCTGGAACGTCACCGTCAACGATGCCTCCCGGCGCCCGGAGCGGCGGTGTCGGCCGCCGGTTACTGGCCCTGGTCGTCGCGCTTGGTGTGATCGTGCTCAGCATCACCATCGCCCTTGTCCCAGCCGCTGGCCCGAGCTCGGCCCAGGGCACGGCTGCGCACCTGACGGCCGCGCACCTGACGGCGGTGCACCTGGCTGCGGCCACGACGGTTCAGTCCGTCAGGCCGGCAACCTGCTCCGCTGGAACTTGCTGGGTCGCGGTCAACGTCGCGACGCTGTGGGTCAACCCCTCGGACCCGCGGCCAGTCGATCGACCCGCCTTGGCCAACCCGGCGGATCCACGCGCCTGGATTGCCGCTATGACGGTCGCGCAGAAGTCCTGGCTGGTCGGACGGCTGGAGACGCAAGCTCTGTACGGCACCAAGGTGACCGTCATCGGGCATCACGGTGCCGGGTGGACGAAGGTGGCGATCCCCGGTCAGCCCACGAACCGGGATCGGCGCGGTTATCCCGGCTGGGTTCCGACCCGCCAGCTCACCAGCACACCCCCAGTCACCGCGACGACGTACGCGGTTGTCCGGTGGCGGGCAGCCTGGCTCTGGAGTAGCTGGTCTAGCAGGGGGATGGCTGGCACCCGGGTTATGCAGGTCTCCTACGACACCATGTTGCCGGTGGTGCATGCTACGTCGGCATACGTCGAGGTGACGCTGATCGGCGGCACGCAGCTGGCACTCAGCCGAAAGGTTGTGGCGCTGCACGTCGTGGGGGCATCGTGGGGGGCAACCAGGGCGAAGGTGGTCTCGGAGGCAAAGCGGTTCCTTGGCCTGCAATACCTGTGGGCTGGCATGTCTGGCTTCGGCTACGACTGCTCGGGGTTCACTTACTCCGTCTACCAAGCCTTCGGTATCACGTTGTCCAGGGACGCCGACCAGCAGGCCGTCCACGGCACCCCGGTTGCCTTGAGGTCGCTGCTGCCGGGAGATCTGGTGTTCTTCCGCGACAGCCCCGCAGGCCCGATCACCCACGTCGGGATGTACGTCGGTAACGGCAACATGATCGACGCACCGCACACCGGCGCGGCGGTGCGGATCGAGCCCGTGTCGTCGTTTGGCATCTACGCGGGCGCCAGGCGCTACTTGTCCCGGTAACGGCTGGCTCACCGGCACAGCCCTGATAGCGCTCGAGGAGATGCTCGGTGTGCCCGATAGCCGACGGCGCCAGGTGGAGCCGACCGTGCCCCGTCGGCCGGAGGCGACAGGCAACTGCCGAACCGGATGGACGCCGGACCGATGATAGGGATTGTGGAAGCTGGCGATCCGACCGCAGGGCGACCCGCTGACAGGCATCCGGGGTCGTGCCCGTTCACGGTGGACCGGCCGGTCATGCGGCAGCGGTGGGACCGGCTGACCTTCCTGCATTGGCCGTTTGATCCCGCGCTAGTGCAGCGCCTGCTGCCGGACGGCTTGGAAGTCGAGACATTCGGCGGAACCGCCTGGGTCGGGCTGGTGCCGTTCTTCATGCACGTGGCGACAGCGGGCGGTCGGCAGGCGCCGTGGGTGTCCAGGTTCTGCGAGACCAACGTCCGGACCTATGTCCGCGACGCCGACGGGCGCTCCGGGATCTGGTTCTTCTCACTGGACGCCGCTCGCCTTGGCGCGGTGGCCGTGGCCAGGACCACGTACCGGCTGCCGTACTTCTGGTCGGCGATGGAGATCGCCGGCGGCGGCAGCGAGATCCGCTATGCCTGCCGCCGCCGACTGCCTGGGCAGCGAGAGGCAACCAGCGAGGTGCGGATCAGCATCGGCGATCGGTACGCCGCCGCGGAACTGGACGAGCGCGACCACTTCCTGACCGCCCGGTGGATCCTGTTCAGCGTCTCGGGCCGGCGGTACCGGCTGGCGCGGGCCTGCCATCAGCCCTGGCCATTGCACCGGGCACGCGTCCAGGTCGTCGATGACCACCTAGTCGCCGCGGCCGGGCTCCCGCAGCCACTAGGCGAGCCCCTGGCGCACTACTCCCCCGGGGTGGACGTGACCATCGGCCGGCCAGAAAGCCGCCGGCAGTAATATCAGGCCTTTGACCGTCCCACCTTTGCCGGATCTTCTGGTACCGGCGCTTCTTTAGCCACCGCGGCTGGACCCAGATCGGTCATGGTCAAGCCCCCAATATTGGGTATCGCAGCCCACGCACGCGCGGCTTACGGTGCCAGCCGATTGACGTAGATTGACGGCTAAAAGGCTCAGGAAAGCCGGTGAGTTCTTGATGTCCACGCGACCGGATGAGCACGCCACCAATTGGCACCGCAGCACCGAGCACGACTCGCCGCAGCACCTGGCGGCGATTGTGGAGAATTCCGACGATGCGATCGTGTCCAAGGACCTGGACGGCAAGATCTTGTCCTGGAACGACGCCGCCACCCAGATGTACGGCTACACCGCCGAGGAGGCACTGAACCGGCCGATCGACATCGTGATCCCGGAGGATCCCGAGCGGCGGCAGGAGGAACTCGACATCCGGGCCAGGATCGCCCGCGGCGAGCGGATCCAGCACTACGAGACTATCCGCCGCCGCAAGGACGGCGCTTTGATCGAGGTGTCGCTGTCGATCTCCCCGGTCCGCGACGCGGTCGGCCGGATCGTCGCGGCGGCCGGCTTCGCGCGCGACATCTCCCAGCGCCGAGCAATCGAGGCGGCGCAGTTCCAGGCGGCGATCGTGGAGAACTCCGACGACGCGATCGTCTCAATGGACCTGAACGGCAAGATCTTGTCCTGGAACGACGCCGCCACCCAGATGTACGGCTACACCGCCGAGGAGGCGCTGAACCAGCCGATCGACATCGTGATCCCGGAGGACCCCGAGCGGCGGCAGGAAGAACTCAACATCCGGGCCCAGATCGCCCGAGGCGAGCGGATCCAGCACTACGAAACCGAACGCCGCCGCAAGGACGGCACCCGCTTCTACGTGTCGCTGTCCATCTCGCCGGTCCGCGACGCCACCGGCAGGATCGTCGCCGCGGCCGGATTCGCCCGCGACATCTCCCAGCGCCGAGCAATCGAGGCGGCGCAGTTCCAGGCGGCGATCGTGGGGAACTCCGACGACGCGATCGTGTCCAAGGACCTGAACGGCAAGATCTTGTCCTGGAATGACGCCGCCACCCAGATGTACGGCTACACCGCCGAGGAGGCGCTGAACCAGCCGATCGACATTGTCATTCCCGAGGGCATCGAGCGGCGGCGGGAGGAGCTCAACATCCGGGCCCAGATCGCCCGAGGCGAGCGGATCCAGCACTACGAAACCGAACGCCGCCGCAAGGACGGCACCCGCTTCTATGTGTCGCTGTCCATCTCCCCGGTCAGCGACTCCACCGGCCGCGTCGTGGCGGCGGCAGGCTTCGCCCGCGACATCTCCGAACTACGGCGGGCGTTCGAGGCGGCGCAGCACCAAGCCGCCATCGTGGAGAACTCCGACGACGCGATCGTGTCCAAGGACCTGAACGGCAAGATCTTGTCCTGGAATGACGCCGCCACCCAGATGTACGGCTACACCGCCGAGGAGGCGATAAACCAGCCGATCGACATCGTCATCCCCGAGAACCCCAAGCGGCGGCAGGAAGAACTCGACATCCGGGCCCAGATCGCCCGAGGCGAGCGGATCCAGCACTACGAGACCATCCGGCGCCGCAAGGACGGCAGCCGCTTCGAGGTATCGCTGTCCATCTCCCCGGTGCGGGACGCCACCGGCAGGATCGTCGCGGCGGCCGGATTCGCCCGCGACATCTCCGAGCGGCGGGCGTTCGAGGCGGCACAGTACCAGGCGGCGATCGTGGAGAACTCCGACGACGCGATCGTCTCGATCGATTTGGACGGCAAGATCCTTTCCTGGAATGACGCCGCCACCCAGATGTACGGTTACACCGCCGGGGAGGCGCTGAACCAGCCAATCGACATCGTCATCCCGGAAGACCCCGAACGGCGGCAGGAGGAACTCGACATCCGGGCCCAGATCGCCCGCGGCGAGCGGATCCAGCACCACGAAACCGTGCGCCGCCGCAAGGATGGCAGCCGATTCGATGTCTCGCTGTCGATCTCGCCGGTCCGCGACGCGGCCGGCCGGATCGTCGCGGCGGCCGGCTTTGCCCGCGACATCTCCGAGCGGCGTCGGCTTGAGGAGGAGCGCAGCCGAGCCAACGGGCTGCTCAAGCGCTTCGCCGACTTCTGTGCCCATGACTTCAAGACCCCGATGCAGCACATTCTCTGGGACTCGCAATCCGCGGCTCAGCAACTCGAGGTGGGATCACCCGATGGCGCGAAGGACCTGCTGGAGCGGATCATTGCCAGTTCGCGGTGGATGCAGCGCAGGACCGAAGGCCTATCCGTGGCGTCGGGACTTACCGTCAACCGCTCCTATCCACAGGAGCGGGTGTCGGCCAGCGAGGCATTCGACGAATCCCACCGGATGCTCGCCGCAGTCGATCAGTTCGTCCGGGACGCCTCGATCACCAGGGACGATCTACCCAGAGTCGTCTCCAACGAGGTGCTGCTTGGCTTCCTCTTCCAGAATCTGCTGCAGAATGCGTGCAAGTACGGCCGCGTCGGCATTCCGGTCACCGTCCACGTCTCCGCACATCGAATCGACGAAGGGTGGCAGTTCTCCATCCAGGACAATGGCCGCGGTGTTCCGGACGATCGAATCAATTCGATCTTCGAACCGTACGTCCGCGGTGGAAATGTAGGTGCGGACGAGCCAGGTTTCGGAATTGGTTTGAATTTCTGCCGAGAAATAGTAAAGTGGCACCATGGAAGAATCTGGGTTGAGTCGGGCGACGAGCCCGGCTCGAACTTCAAATTCACAATTCCAGATATGAAAGTGGGGCAATGAATAACGGACTATCAAAATCCGTGCTGGTCGTCGAAGACGACCAGATTGATGTCGAATATATTCTGCGGACACTCGAGACCTTCGACATTTCCGTCGAGGTCAAGCTACGGTCCTACGAGGCAATCGCCTACCTGCAGAGCAAGGACACTCCGCGGCCAGCCCTGGTGCTGCTCGACTGGAAGATTTCGGGCGGCGGGGCGTCCGTGCTTCGTGTCGTCCGGGAGGATCCGGCGCTCACCACCACACCGGTGGTCATCCTGTCCAGGTCCACCGCCCACGTCGACGTCCGGGCAGCACTGGCAGGTCACGCGAACGCGTTCGTCGCCAAGGCAGGCGAGTTGCCCCAATTTCAGCAGCAAGTCGCCGCGATCTGCGACTTCTTCCTAAACACCGCGGAGTTGCCACCGGTACCAGAAACTGAATGAGAATATTGGCTGTAGCGCGGCCCACGACCGGAGCATGGAAGGGTGGGGGGTGCCGTGACAACAGTTGCAGTCATCGACAACGATCAGTATGTATGCGAGAGCCTGGAGGTACGGCTGGGTCTGGAAAGCGACTTTGAGTTTGTTGGTGCAGCCAGCACCCCGGATACGGCCCGCAAGCTCGCCCACGAAGCCCGTCCCGACCTGATCATCCTCGATCTCATGCTGGAAGGAGGCGTAGATCCGATCGTCCTGGCAGCCGATCTCGTTCGGCGGAGTCCTCAGTCACAAGTCGTTATCTGCACTGCCTGGTCCGACAACCTGCATCTCGATCGTGAGCAGGAGTTCCGTGAGAAGGTGCGGGCCTCCCGCAATGGCGTGACCGACTGGATCAGCAAGAGTCACGGCATCAACGAGCTTATCGCGCGGCTGCGCGACGCCGTGCACCGCAGGGAAGCCTCGCCGCCACCGCCAACGCCACTGGAGAAGGCACTCGGCGAGTACTTGAAGAACGCTGAATCAGTCTTTGACGAAATGGTCTTCCACGGCGGTGCCACCGAACTGACGCCGGCCGAGATCCGCATTGCGGCGATCGTGGCGCGCGGCCTTGAGGCCGATATGGCCGTGGAGGAGATATCTCGGCTGCGGCAGCTCAATCTGGGGACGGTGCGCGGCCATCTGAAGAGCATCTACGCCAAGTGGAACGTGCATACCCAGGCCGCATTCGTGGCCGAGGCGCATCGGCGGAACCTCCTGGGCGAGTCCTAGCCGCTACCGCACGGCGGAAGACGAGCCCGAGACCGACAGTTATCGCGGAACGTCCACGACGCTGGCCGTGTGCTGATCAAGAGGCGCGCCACCCGGCTGGCAGCCGCCTGGCCCGTTGCGACACACTGTGGGGAGCAACTGGCCTGGCGAGGGAGTCCCGTTGAGCGCGGAGCACGTGCATGCCCGGTCCGGCGCCTACGCGGACTCGGTCACGCTCATGCAGATCAGCGCTAAGGCGCGGGCGGTGGCCGGGGTCCAGGCGGCGCTTGTCGCGATGGGCACCGACCTGAACCTCGGCCTGCTGACCGGCCTGGGCTTCGCTGTGCCGGGCGACGCCGGGCCCGACGACACCGGGCCGAACGATCTGCTGATCGCCATCCGAGCCGACGACAGCGACTCACTAGCGGCTGCGCTCGCTGTCGTCGACGAGGCACTCCAGGCCCGCCCGGCGGACCAGGTCAGCAACTCGGCCGAGCAGCCGCCAAGGACCACGATCAGTGCGGCGAGGCAGCGCGGGTCCGGCCTGGCGCTGATCTCGGTGCCCGGTCCATACGCGTTCGCCGAGGCGATGGACGCGCTTGACTCCGACTGCGACGTGATGATCTTCTCGGACAACGTTCCGGTCGAACAGGAGATCCTGCTCAAGGACATCGCCGCACAGCGCGGCCTGCTGGTCATGGGGCCGGATTGCGGGACGGCCATCGTGGCCGGCGTCGGCCTGGGTTTCTCCCATACCGTGCCGCCTGGGACGATCGGCCTGGTGGCCGCCTCAGGTACCGGGGCGCAGCAGGTGGTCTGCCTGCTTGACGCGGCCGGCGCAGGAGTCAGCGCGGTGCTCGGAGTCGGGGGGCGCGACCTGTCGGCCGCGGTCGGGGGCCGCTCGGCACGGGCCGCGCTGGCCGCCCTCGACGAGGATCCAGCGACTGAGCTGATCGTGCTGCTGTCCAAGCCGCCGGCCGCCGGGGTCGCCGCCGACCTGCGGGCCTACGCCGACACGCTGGCCACGCCCGTTCAGTTCGCGATGATCGGTCCCGGCCAGCCGGACCTGACCGAGGCTGCCGAGGCGGCGCTCCGGGCCACCGGCCAGCCGGTCCCGACCTGGCCGTACTGGCCCGCCGCAGGCCTGCCGACCATCCCGGCGCCCGGTGCCGACAGCCGGTCTTACCGGCCGGGCGGCGGGTCCCATCGGCCTGGCACCGACCAGCCGCCGACCGGCGGCGCGCTGCGCGGGCTATTCGCTGGCGGAACGCTCTGCGACGAGGCGATGGTCATCGCGGCCGCCCGACTCGGCCCGATCTACTCGAACATCCCGCTCCAGCCGGAGTGGCTACTCGATCCGAGGTCGTCCGCGGCCGGACACACCATGATCGACTTCGGTGACGACCAGCTGACCGCCGGCCGACCGCATCCGATGATCGACCAGACGCTTCGGCTTGACCAGCTCGCCATCGAGGCAGCCGACCCGGACACCGGCGTCCTCATGCTCGACGTCGTGCTCGGCCACGGCGCCCACAGCGATCCGGCGGCCGAGCTTGCCCCAGCGATCGCAGCCGCCAGCGCAGACCGGGCCGCCAGGGCGGGCGATCCGGCTCGCGCCAGGCAGGGCAGCGACGCCCCGACTGCCGCGCCCGATCTGACCTTTGTTGTCTCGCTGATCGGGACCAGATCCGACCCGCAGGGGCTGGCCGACCAGGCGCGGGCGCTGTCGGCGGCCGGAGCGCATGTCTTCGCGTCCAACGCCCAGGCCGCCAGGTTCGCCTGCGAACTGATCGACGGCCGACGGTCAGCGAAGGGCGACAAGATCATTACGGAGAACGGGTCGTGACCGAACTCTTGCGCCGCGAGCCGCATGTGATCGCGGCCGGGATCGAGCTGCTGGCGCAGGCGGTGGAGCGGCAGGACGCCCGGGTGAGCCGGGTGGACTGGGCACCGCCGATGCCCGGCACCGAAGCCGATCTGGTGACTGTGCTGGCCGACCCGCGCCGGGCCAGGGCCAATGCGGACGCCGTGCGGCGGATGCTGGCGGTCCGGGCCCAGCTGGTCGACGTGACCGCGGCCGGGCCGGTCCTTGGCCTGCAGGCGGGTGAGTTCCTGCACGCCGGCCCGCCGATCAGCTGGGACCGGGCCTCGGGTCCGATGCGCGGCGCACTGATGGGTGCGGCGGTCTTCGAGGGCATCGCGCCGGACACCGAGGCGGCTGCCGACATGGCGGCCAACGGATATTTCCGCCTCGATCCTTGTCATCATCGGGGTGCCGTGGGTCCGATGGCTGGGGTGATCTCGCCGTCGATGTGGGTTTTCGTGCTCGAGGATCCGGCAGACGGCCGACGTGCCTACTGCTCGCTGAACGAGGGCCTGGGCAAGGTGCTGCGGTATGGCGCCTACTCCCCCGACGTGATCGAGCGGCTGCGTTGGATGTCGGCGGTGCTCGGCCCGCTGCTGCAGGCCGCGGTGCGGCGGCACGGACCGGTCGATATCACCTCGATCCTCGCGGCGATGGTTCAGATGGGCGATGAAGCGCACAACCGCAACCGGGCAGGCACCCTGATGCTGCTGCGGGACCTGCTGCCATCGATGGCTGAGTCCGGCTTCGCCGCGTCCGAGGTGGCCGACGCGGCACGGTTCATCGGCGGAAACGACCACTTCTTCCTCAACCTGGCGATGCCTGCCTGCAAGCTCGCACTCGACGCGGCGCGCGACATTCCAGGATCGACCATGGTCGTGGCGATGGCACGCAACGGTACCGATTTCGGCATTCAGGTGTCTGGCACCGGTGACCAGTGGTTCACCGGACCGGCCCTGGTGCCAAGCGGCCTGTTCCTCGGCGGCTACGGACCGGCGGACGCGAATCCCGATATCGGGGACTCGGCAATCGCCGAGACCGCTGGTCTCGGCGGCTTCGCGATGGCGGCCGCCCCAGCCATCGTCCGGCTGGTCGGCGGGACCGTGGCGTCGGCACTGGCCAGCACGCAGCGGATGCGGCAGATCACGCTCGCCGAGCACCCGCTGCTGCAGGTGCCCGCGCTCGACTTCCGCGGCACGCCGGTCGGGATCGACACCACGCTGGTCGTGCGGACCGGCATCCTGCCGCAGATCAACACCGGCATGGCCGGGAAGGTGGCGGGCACAGGCCAGGTCGGAGCCGGCCTGGTCACCCCGCCGGCCGAGGTCTTCCCCGCCGCGCTCGGGGCCCTGGCGGCAGCCGCCCTCCGGGATCATTAGTGTCCGTGGCCCATCGCTGCGGAAACAGCAACAGCAACGGACCATCGACGCCATTCGCCGGCGGGGTCCGACTCGGCTAGTCGACGGTGAGGACGGCGGCGCCGGTGATCCGGTCGGCGGCCAGGTCGGCGAGAGCCTGGTCGGCCGCGTCCAGCGGATAGGGCGTTACCGTGACCTGCAGCCGGAGCCGCTCGGCCAGCCGGAGGAATTCCTCGGCGTCGCCCCGGGTGTTCGCGGTCACGCTGCGCAGCGTCCGCTCCTGGAACAGATCCTCGGCGTAGTTCAGCGCCGGGATGTCGGAGAGGTAGATACCGGCGATGGCTAGCGTTCCGCCACGGTCAAGATTGCGCAGCGCGGCGGGGACAATCTCGCCGACCGGGGCGAAGATGATCGCCGAGTCGAGCGGCTCGGGCGAGGCGTCGAACGAGTCCTGCGCGGAGACCGCGCCGAGCTCGAGGGCAAGCTCGCGGGCGGCCGGCGCCCTGGTGAAAACGTGCACGGCCGCACCGCCTGCGATGGCGATCTGCGCCGCCAGGTGCGCCGAGCCGCCGAAGCCGTACATCCCAAGCCTGCCGCCGGGTGGCAGCTCCGCCCGCCGCAGCGCGCGGTACCCGATGATCCCGGCGCACAGCAGCGGCGCGATCTCGGCATCGCTGAACCCGGACGGCAGCGGGTGCACATAGGCGTCGGCTGCCACCACGTACTCGGCGTAGCCACCATCGCGGTCCCAGCCGGTATAGACCGACTGCGGGCAGAGGTTCTCGCTGCCGCGGCGGCAGTACCGGCACGAACCGTCGGTCCCCGCGAGCCAGGCGACACCGACCCGGTTGCCGACCGCGAACCTGGTCGTACCCTCGCCGGTGGCTACCACCTCGCCGACCACCTCGTGGCCCGGAGTCACGTCGGGCCTGCGCGGAGCCAGATCTCCCTCGGCCAGGTGCAGATCGGTGCGGCAGACCCCGCAGCAGAGCACCCGGATCAGCAGCTCGCCCGGCCCGGGCTCAGGGACCGGCCGGTCAAGCAGCCGGAGCGGCCCAGTGACCATCGGGCCGGGTTCATGGACCACCCATGCCCGCATGATCCAAGGATAGGCGCCAGCCCCGGCCGCGGTTCAGGGCCGGTCCAGGTCAGCGCCGCTATGGTGCGGCTCCTGGGGCCCGCTCTGGTCAGCGCCGCTATCGGGCGGCTCTTGGGGCCCGCTCTGGTCAGCGCCGCTATCGGGCGGCTCTTGGGGCCCGCTCTGGTCAGCGCCGCTATCGGGCGGCTCATCGACCGGCCCTGGTCAGCGCCGTCTACCGAGCGGGCCGCACCGCCACGCGAAGACGCCCGTACTGCTTGAGCACCCGGTCGGCGGCGGTGAACAATCCCTGGTGTCGCCTGATCTGGCGCACCGCCCAGCGCGCTGGTGCACGTCCGCCCCGGTGGGCGGCAGCCAGCACCGACCGGCCGGTGACGGTGCCTTCGGTGACCGTCAGGTCGTGGCTCTTCATTTGCTCCTTGTACCGTTTGGTGCCCTTGCCTAGGTCGATCGAGTGGACGCCGACCGCAGCGAACTCCTCGGCCATCCGCAGCAGGACGGTGAGCCCCGGGGAGTACCTGCCGAAGTTCGGGTCGTAGGCAGGGAACCAGTAACCGAGCACCCCGCCGTAGCTGAGGCCGAAGTGCCCGGCGACCGGCGTGTCACCGGCGTAGAGAAGCGAGAGCTTGCCGCTGAAGCCATTCTGGCGGCTAGTCAGCAGCTGCTCGACGACGTCGACGATCCACGGCTGGTCGAATCGGTCCGGGCGCCCGGTGCGCCGGTACTGGTCTGACTTCCAGGCCATCAACGCGCGCAAGCCACCGAGGTCGCGAGTGTCCGGCACGAACCGGAGCTCGCCGACCTCTCGTCCGAGCTTGCGCGCCTTGCGAGCCGCGTCCCGGCTGAATTGCGGCGACCTGGCCCGCAGCCGCTCGGCGTAAGCCGCGAAGCCGTCCGTCAGGTCGATGACCGGCGAGGCGGCGCTGGCTGACTGATAGGGCGCGAACGGCCGCTGGCCTGCTACAAGATGGTCGAAATGCCAGACCGAGACCCCGCATGCTTTCAGTAGCTCCTGGGCGTCCCATTCGACACCGGGTGCGTGCACCAGGCCCTGGCAGTCGGTCAGGCTGGCGCCGATCGGCATGCCAACGCCGAGCTTGCGCCGCTCGAACGGGAAGAACCCGGCGAAATCAGGCCCGTCGGTCAGCACCGCCACCCTGGCGGCCGGGCGGGAAGCGCCGATCGCGGTCGCGAACTCCGGACACAGGAACGGATTGGCCAGCGCTGCTGTCTGGCCTTGCATGGCGTGCCATGCCGCCGTCTCGGCGCTGCCGAGTTCCCTCGGATGTATGACTGAGATCTGCACTGACTTCTCCCCCCGTGAGCTGGACCTACCGGCCGAGTCCTGCCTGTCGCTGCGTTTCTTGGGTGTTGCCGGGCGCCGATGTCTTCCGCGCGGCCGGTGTCCTCCGCGCGGCCGGTGTCCTCCGCGCGGCCGGTGTCCTCCGCGCGGCCGGGCGGAGTATTCGCGCCAGGCCAGCTGCGGCGGGCCCCGCGACGCGGCACAGCATGGCGAGGAACGGCAGCGGATCATCCATTGCCAGCCAGGCCAGTTCGGTAGTGATCGGCTTCCGACCGGGCGCTCCGGACTGACCAGATTCCGCGGGCTGACCGGGCTCTGCACGCCGACCGTGGCCCGTGGACTGACCCGGCTCCATCAGCTGACCGGGCCGCATGGAATGACCGGGCTCCGCGGACTGACCGGGCTCCGAGGACTGTGCTGGCTGTATGGCCATTACAGGCTGGCCCGGCTGCGCTCGCCGGCTGAGCCGACGGTAGGCAAGCCTGGCTGGCAGGTCCACGTGCTCGACGATGATCCGGCGATTCTCGACTTGGCGGCCACCCGGCACCCCTCTCCCAGTCAGATCGAGATGCAGGGCGCGCACTACATCGACGCCGGCTTCGGTCTCGAACAGCCGGAACTGGTTTCCGGCCCGCGGGTTGAAGTCCACTAGCTTGTACTGGCCGTCCCGCCGGTCGAACCGCCAGTCGAGATCGGCGATGCCGCGGAAGCCGATCTCGCGGCAGAACCGCTCGGCAGCAGCACCGAGATCGGAATTGACCACCGAGTAGGCGCAGGCGGTCACTCCCGCATTCGGCGGCCAGGACCGGATCTTCTGCCCGGTGAACAGGACAGCGCAGTTCGATTCGGCGTCGGAGTAGAGCTGAACGATCCAGTCCTCGGACTGCTCAGGCGGCAGGTACTCCTGCGCGACGATGCCGAGCGCGCCCCCGTGTCGCTCCCCTCGGCTTTCCTCGCCGTCGGCTGCAGTCGCCTGGACCAGGGCGAGCAATTCCTCCGCGCTGCGCAGCACCGTAGTGCCAGGCACCACCGGATGACGCCGACGAACCCAGGCCTCGGCGTTCTTGACCACGACAGGAAAGGTCGCGGTCGCGGCGAAGGCAGCCAGCTCGTCCAGGCTCGCCGGGGCAACCGTGCCTGGCGCCGGGACGCCATGACTCCTGCACAGCTCGAATAGGCCGTACTTGCTGGCAAGCTCCCGCGGCAGCCCCAGCCGGACCTGCGGGAACAGGAAGAACTCCGTTAGCCGGGCCTCGTGTTCCGCAACCAGGATCGCGGCTTCGTCGTCGACCGGGATGACAACCGACAGACGACCTATCCGGCGGCCCACCTCACACAGGTCAGCGACGAGTTGATCAGGCTGCTCACTGCCGGTTGCGCGCCAGGGAAAGCGGCCAGAGCAGTAACGCGATACAGCGGCGGGCGTGAGCCCGAACTCGGTGATCGCGTACACAGGAACGCCAAGACGTCCGAGCGTCCGGATCGCTGCTACCCCGCCGGAGTGCACCGGGTACTGGCCGATCTTCAAGGTCAGTGCCGGAGTGCTCCGGTCGATGTTCAGCGCCGATCTAGCCGAGCGCCGTGCCGACTGCGGCCGGCTGAGCGGTGGACCACTCAGTTCGACCCGGCCCGCAGGCTGATCTTGGGACGGTGCGGATACTAGATTCACGGAAATCTCCTTCATCGAATCCTTAGCGGCCACGGTCCGGGCCGACCACGGTCCGCGTCGGCCGCAGTCCGAGCCGGGCTGCGGTCCGAGAGCCCGGCGGTCACGACAGCATCACGAATCGCTCGGCTACCACCAGGATCAACAGCACCAGCAGTGGCAGCGATACCAGCGTGAGCGGCCGGAGTAGTTGGCGTCGGGCAGGAGCGCACTCCGCGATGAACGCCCGCATCGCGAGCACCAGCAGGGCAAGAGCCAGGACGGCCAGCCCGACAGGCGTCCAGGCGGTCGAGTCAGACACGGCACTACCGACCGAGACCGCCGCTCTCGCTCGCGGCGCGCCGCGAGGCAACCTGGTGGCATAGACCGCTGCAGTCCGGTTGCTGAAGACAACCCGGATGCCCGGAGCCGCCGCCATGGCGGCGCGGAACCGCGTGGCCCAGTCAGCCGGATAGCTACCGGTTTGCCGGAGGTAAGCCGCTTCTGTCGCAGTCGTGATCAGATAGCTGCCCCGACCTAGCTTGCGCAGTGCGGTCACCACACCAGCCACGTCGCTCGGGTTCCGCGACGCTTGCTTAGCGACAAACTGCACGCTGGTGATATCCCGGTACTGCCACGGCATCTCCGGCGTGGCATTGACGTTGGCCGGCTGGCTCAGCCACAGCAATGAGATTCCGCCGTGGTCATGGGCGTAGATGTAGTTCATGGCGGCGAGCTCGCCGGGCGGCACCTGCTCGAAAGCGTCATTGCCGTACCTGGCGACCAGGAACAGAACGGCCAGACTTACGGCGACCAGGCCTGCCGCGACGGTCTGCACGACAGGTCGCGCGCGGTGACGTCGCTGGTCTGCTCCGGCTTCCCTGACAAGCGGGTCACGAGAGACTTCGCTGACTCGGGTAGTCGGGACGACCGAGTCGGCGCGGTCACCGCCAGCATCGCCAGCCGGAACCAGCGAGTCAGCGTGGCCACCGCTTGCCGCGCGAGCCGCTGCCAGCGAGTCGTGGGCGCGATCGCCGGCTTTGGACTCCGGGAAGAAGAGGCAGGCGGCCAACACCGCAGCGGCCGGCAGCGCGAACAGGTAGATGCGCAACGAGATCTCGCCGCCGTAATTCTGCAGCGCGGCAGCCGTCACCGGGACACACAGCAGGACAAGAAGGGCACGGTTGTCGGCCCGGACGCGCCAGCGCCGCAGCAAGCCGAGCACTGCCAAACCTGCCATCGCGATCGGCAATCCAACACGGCTGTACAGCACAAGCTGATGCACCGGAGTGCCGACCAGTCGGTTACCTACGCTGGACGAGAGGTTGCCACTGATCTGACCGATATGCCCGAAGATGGTCGACAAGTGCCCCGACCAGTACGCAACAGTGCCGAAGCTGATCCAGCCAATCAGGATCACACCGAGCAGCACCGGCAGACCGCGGAGCGTGCATCTGCGCACGATGACGAGACCGACGCACGTCGCCAGCATGAGGAATGGCGTCAACTGGTGGCTGACGGTTGACGTCACGAAGATGCCGATCAACACCAGCAGCAGGATCGCGCGTTGTGCGCCACCGACCTGATTGGTCACCGGCTGCCCAACCGACTCGGCTGCCCCACTCGCCGCCGACTCCGCCGACCCGCTCGACCCGTTCGCAACTGACCGCCGCGCCGTGGGCTGGCCGCTGAACCAGGTCAGCAAGATCGCGACGAACGAGAGGTAGAGGAGGTAGTTGAAGGACTGCGGCGAGAAGTAGTCCTGGCCGACCCAGTTGCCGACGCTGAACAAGAAAGCGGCGAACCACCGCGCCCGCCAGCCGATCCCCAGGCTGCGGGTGATCAGCATGAACGGAAGCAAGCAGGCCGTATCAATCACTACCGGCCACCAGGTCAGCAATGGCAGCAGACTATGCGCGCCCGAGGCTCCGGCAGCGAACGCGACCAGGGCGAAGAAGCCGGGCCAGCTGAAGTACGCGGCGGCGCCGGGCGCGACGTGCCCGGTATGAGCGATGTAGTGGACGAACCCGGAGACCTGGTAGGAAGTCGCGAACCGCGGCAGCGGTTCCGCGATCGCTGTGACGCCGTCCAGGCAGAAGATGACGGCCAGCAGAATCACGGCCAGCATCGCGGGATGCGGCCGACCGCGGGCCAGCATCGCCACAAACGCCACGACCAGCAACCCCAGTCCGACCAAGGACACGACCGGGAGCACCGAGATCAGCCCAAGGCCGGTCATGTTGTTCAGCCTGATCCCGTGCAGGCGCGCCAGGAACAGCAGCAAACCCAGTCCACCGGTCAGGCAGATCCGAAGCAGCGCCATGCGATGTGATCGGCTGCCAGAACGACCCGTTACACGCTGACCAGCACCAGGCTGATCCACGCCAGGCTGATCCACACCAGCCTGATCCAGGTAGCCAAGGCGCTCACCGGTGAGCTCGCGCACTTCCTCCGACGGCAACGGCCGGGCGGTCGGCAACGCTTCAGCTCTCACGGTGTCACATCCTGCGGGACGGGCACGGGCGCCTGGCGCTTGCCTTGAGCGAGCAGCCGCAGCAGGCCGGGTGTCACGGCAACGGCCATGATCAGCTGGCTGGCCAGTACCGCCACTCCGGCACCGACAATTCCCATCACCTTGATCAGCACCACGGTCAGGCCGAGGATGAGCACGGCTCGCACCGCCTGGATAAGCGCCACCTGTGACGTCCGGCTCTGCGCCCGGAGCGCGCCGAGATACAGCTCGGTCACTGTCCGCGGCAAGGTTGCCACCGCGAGCAGCTCAAGGATCGGGGCTCCGTAATGGGCATAACCTGGCCCGAAAAGTCCGAGAATCCACGGCGCGAGCAGTGCCGTGCCGATGGCTATGGGTACCAGAAGTAGCAGCGTCCGGCGCAGGGCAGCCTTGCAGTGGCCGGCCAGCCTGGCCGGGTCGAACGAGCCCTCGACTGTGAGCGAAAGCGCCATGTTGGCGGCCAGCAGGTCGATCATGACGCCGATCGTCCAGGCGATGTAGAAGTAGGCGTTCGTGCCTGGGCCGACGAATGCGGCGACCAGCACCGGGACCAGATTCACAGTGGCAAGCAGGCATAGCGCACCGGTCACGTCGCCGGCCAGGAACCGGCCGACCTGGCGGCCGCTCGGCGGCCGCGATGCGGCGGTCAGATCGTGGTGCTTGGGTAGCAGCCTGCCGAAGATCAAGAAGTTGACCGCGGGGACAGCGAGTACTGCTGGAACCATCCAGGAGACATAAAGACCGGTATGTGGGATAATAGCCGCCAGCGGCAGCAGCAGGCCGATCTTGGCGATGCCGAACAGCGCATTCTCGATGGCGACCCATCGTGCGCTGCGCAGGCCGATCAACGCCCCATCCTGCAGCGTGAACAATGACCAGACGACGACGCAGCCAGTGAAGATGGCCCCGGCCCGCAACCCGGCCAGTTCGGCGTAAGAGGATCCCGGCCGCCCGACTACTAGCAGCAGAAACAGCACGGCGCCAATGACCGCCGATGCGGCACTGGCCGCATAACCGCGCTTGATGAGCGCTCCCGTGCGTCGGCCCGATCGTGGAATGAACCTGGCCATCGCGCCGATCAGGCTCAGCGCAGTGACGCCTGCCAGCAGGTTCATCGCCGAGTACGCGGCTGATGCCCGGCCGACATCGGCTGTGCTGTAGTGCCGCGCGGCGAGCAGCCAGTAGGCAAGCCCGAGCAGGCCGGTGACCACGGTGTTGGTCATCAAGGCGTAGGCATTGCGCAGCAGCGGCGCGGGCGTCGCGTCCTGCTGCCGCCACGCGGGCGTCGCGCCCTGCTGCGGCGGCGCGGGCGTCGCGCCCTGCTGCGGCGGCGCGGGCGTCGCGTCCTGCTGCCGCGGCGGCAGGCCGGTCAGGCTTCTGGCCATAGACAGCGGTCTCGCCAAGACGCCGGACCGAGCTGGCGGTCTGGCCTGCGGCATCTGGCTGGGTGCCTGGCATCCGCTCATAGCGCGATCCGGTTCAGCAATGACCGGGCCTGTCGAACTGCCGACCAGCCCTTAGTCATGGTCCGGTAAGCCAGGAACTCCGGCGGCAGCCGCTCACCGTGCACAATCTGGCTGAAGCTCTGCATGCTGGTCAGCCGCCCGATGGTGAGGCGCGGCAGTGCGAATCGGTCAGTGCGCTTGCCGATCAGCCGATTGCCGACCACGCACGCATACCGGTATCCAGCAGCTGATGCCGCAGCCCGCACCTGCGAATTGGAGTAGCCGAACGGATATGCCAGGCCGGTCACCGGCACGCCGAGCCGGTCTTCCAGCATGGTCTTGCTGACTTCGAGTTCCTGGCTGAGCAGGTCCCCGCCGAGCTGATCGAGCTGTGGATGGTGGTGGCTGTGCGCACCGATCTCGATCCCGGCGGCGGACGCCTCTTCGATCTGGCTCCAGCAGAGCATGGCGCACGGAGCACCGGCTGCCGCCGCAGGCTCGGCGTCGGCGACCCAGCCGGTAGTGACGAAGAGCGTGGCGGTGCAGCCATGACGTTGTAGCAGCGGGAGCGCTGCGGCATGGAAATCGGCAAATCCGTCGTCGAAGGTCAGCACGACCGGCTTTGCGGGCCACTCAACGGCCTGCCCGGCCATCCCCTGGACCAGCTCGGCCGCGGTCAGCGTGGTGTATCCGCTGGCCCGCAGGTAGGCGAGTTGCTCGTCGAAGTCGTCCGGCGCGACGGCGAGATGCCCGGCAGAACGAGGCTGGGCAGTGATCTCGTGATACATCAAGATCGGAACTCGTGGCGGCCGGCCGGGCAGACCGGCGACCGGCTGCTCAAGGTACGGCGCCTGGCGGTTAGCGAGATCCGTCATGTCGGCTCCCCTGGATGCCGCCGACCAGATAGCCGGCCGCCGCTGCGATGAATCCGGCCAGGATCGCCCCGGCCCGGCACAGGCCGCTGGCGTCGCCCCGCCCGAGCGCTGCCAGGTTGCTGGCTACTCCGGCAGGCAGCGTTCCCAGCACGTGCGCGCGTTCGGCCGACAGGCCGTCAGCCGAGCCGACGTTTCGGCTCACCTGCGCCTTCGAAAGTCCCTCGGCAAAGCACCTGGTGATGAAGTACGAGAACCGGCAGCGAACCGCCGGAATGCGGTGCCAGATCACCGCGCGGTGCTCGATCAGCAGCCTGGCGTCCGGCCGCCGGTGGTTCAGACGGATACAGAACTCGGTCTCCTCGCAGCCAAGCGGTAGCCTGCTCCGAGATCTCCCGACATCGTTGGTGAAGCCCCCGGCGAGGTCGAATACCTCGCGCCGGAACGACGCGTTCCCGCCCAGCAAGTTGCGGACCGGCTCAAGGGAGGCCGGCATCCCGGCATAGTTGCAGCCAAGCACCCAGTCGAATTCACGCGGAAACCACCGCGGTCGGCTGGTGTCCCAGCGCGGGAGCGTCATCCCACCGACGCCAGTCACTTCAGGCGTTCTATAGCAGTCGGCAAAGAATTTGAGCCAGTCGGATTCGGCTACGGCGTCATCGTCGAGAAAAGCGACGATGTCGCCGCTGGCCACTGCGACGCCGGTGTTCTTGCCGCCGGACAGGCCCGTGGCCTCGCGGTTCGGCACAACGGTGGCGTCGGTCAGTTCGCCCACGAGCCGGTCATACAAGGCCGGATTGTGGTCGACCACGACGATGGTCTCGTGAGCGGGATGGCTCTGACCGGCCACCGATCCGATGGCGGCCAGGATGTCATCCCAGCGCTGCTCGGTATAAACGCAGATCACGACGGAGATGCGGCAGTCCCGAGCGGGGGCCTCCCGCTCCGCGACGGCGGTCACCCCTCTTCCACGGGGAGACGGCTGGCCACAGGCCGGCGATCGGCACGCAGGCGCGCGCGACCCAAGCGACCGAGCGAGATGTCACCGAGCGTGATGCTGCCCGGCATCCGCTGACCCGGAGTGCGCTGACCCGGAGTCCGCTGACCCTGCATCCGCTGGCTCAGTGTGCGCTGGCCCAGTGTGCGCTGGCGCGGCGTGGGCCGGCCTTTCGCCCGCTGAGCGCCACCGTGGATCAGGTGACCGGGTGCCAGGAACGGCTTCGGCCGGTGTCCGGCACTGCGCTGAGCCGCTCGCTTCTCCCGCATGATCAGCCGCAGGATCCGCAGCCCGTCCTTGACGGCACTGAGATTGCTTGATCCGTGCAGGCGAAGTCGCTCGTGACTGGGCACCTCCTGGATCCGCAGACCGGCCCGTGCGGCCCGAATGCTCATCAATGTCTCGACCTCGAACCCGGGACAGTCCAGGTTGAGTGCGTCCAGATGGCGTGCCCAGAAGGCGTTATAGCCGTAGCACAGGTCACTGAAGCTGGCGCCGAACATCGCGTTGACAGTGATGTTGAGCATCTTGTTGCCATACCGCCGGATGATCGTGATGTCGTCGCTCCGCCCTGAGCTGCTGAATCTCGATCCCTTGGCGAAATCCGCTCCGGTGAGCAACGTCCCGACGAATCTGACGATCTCCCGACCGTCGGTGGATCCGTCGCCATCGATCGTGACGATGATGTCGCCGGTCGAGGCCGCGAAACCGGCCACCAGCGCGTCTCCCTTGCCTGCCCCGCCCTGCAGGACGACCTTGATATCCGGCCTGAGCCGCCTCGCCACCTCGATGGTGTCGTCGGTGGATCGGCCGTCTACCAGGACGACTTCGTCGATCCAGGCGGGCAGCGATTCGAACACATAGGGCAGGTTGGCCGCCTCGTTCATCACCGGCAGCACGACGGTCACGCTGGGCGCGATCGCCATACCGTCAGAGATCTCACGGAACGGCTCGCCGTACATCACGTCACTGTCGTCCGCCCCGGGCGCCATCGTCCCGGACCACTGCCTGGGCACCCCGGACGAATCATCACCGGGCGGCTGCTCGGATGGTTCTGGCCGGCCAGACGGTAGCTGGGTCCAGGACCAGGCCGACAGCCCGCGGCGCGGCAGCAGCCCGAGCCGCCCACGCGTACCTGGCCGCCGCGGCCTCGGCGATGTCGCCTGGTCGGCGTCGGACGGCAGTTGGTGATCGGTCGACCGCAGTATCTGGTCGCTGCCCGGCCGCATCGCCCGGTCGGCACCGGACCGCAGCTGGCGATCATCGGGCCGCGGCGCGGTGTCGCCGTCCGGCCGCACTGCATGACCGTCCGGCTGACCGTCATGTGTCGTCGGCTGCCTTGGCACCAGGTCGGTGCTGTCCTGAAAGAAAAGCATGTGAATCTCCCCCGTGAAATGAAGCACTTGCCAGAAATGGCAGTGCGCGTACCGCGCTCGAACAGATTTGATGCCGGGAATGCGGACTCGCACCGCCGGGAATCCGGTGGTGGCGAGCTGACTATGCTGCGGCTAGCTGACTATGCTGTGCGCCGAAGCGCTAGGCTGCATGCTGCGTGTCTGCGGCCGGGTTGGCCGCGGTCACCGTCAGCGGTCTGGCAAGGAGCCTTACCACTGTGAGCAGCACGCTGATCAAAAGCACCGCCGCCAGGCCGGAGACGGGCGACCAGATACCGGCGACCAGCATGGCCGCCGCGACCGCGACGTTGATCACCAGGGCTGCCGAGCCTGCCACGACCACCCTGGCCAGCAGATCGAATCCGGGCAGCAATCCAGCCACCGCTGCCGCGGGAGCCGCGATCAGAGCCAGCAGCACCAGAGGTATGCGCGCTGGCGTGGCGATCCCCGCAAACGCGAGGATTGCGCCAGCTGTTCCCGCCGCAATAGTCACGCCAACAATCCAGCGTGACGTCTTATGGCCAGATCTCATGTACCCCCCCCGAGTACTTCTGGGAATCTGCCCTCAGCTCCCAGCTTGCGATGGACCGCCGGAAAGCAAGACGACCATGCAAGAAGTATAGACAATTAAGAGCCAGCCCAGAATTGAGTCAATCCGGCAGCGGGATTACGCGCCGGGGTCAGCGGAAATACGCGTGCGACCAGCCAGTATATCAGGCTTATTATACCTTCTGGCATGATTTAAGTGCGCTATGATGATTTCGCCATCTCATCGGGTCGCCCGGCCGTCTGATCATTCAGCCAGCGCGATGGTCGCAAGCCAAGACGCCATCGGACCTCCCGGCGGCGCCGCTGGTCGGGTCGGCACTGGATCAACGACTTGAGCAGGCGCCCAGGCTGAGAGCTGACACCACGTTATATTGCATGTCACGCAGGGACAGCAGGCAAATATAGACCACGTTGATGAAAGTCGTCTGAGCTGACACTGTGACATCTGACACAGTGGAATCTGACACCGTGGAAGTGGGGTCTGACAACGTGGAAAGTGCGCCAACCGCCGGCCCGCTGGTCCGCACGCCGTCGGGGAAACCGCGGGCCAGGTCGCTCGGAATCCCGTTCCGCGGCCGTCCCGGCCAGTGGAATGCGATCACCGATGTCCCCGGCGTTGAGGTCGGCTACACCACCTTGATCGCAGGCTCGGCCGTCAGAACTGGTGTTACGGCCATCCACCCGCGCGGGCGGGCGGGCGCTGGCGATCCCGTGGCGGCCGGTTTTCACTCCCAGAACGGCAACGGCGAGATGACCGGCGTCTCCTGGATCGAGGAATCCGGCACCTTCTCCGGCCCGGTGGCGATGACCAATACGCACGCGGTCGGCGTCGCCCACGCTGGCATCGTCGCCTGGACGGTCCAGCGGCACCCGCGGCTCGCCGACGTCTGGCTGCTGCCGGTAGCTGCGGAGACCTGGGATGGCTACCTGAACGACATCAACGGGCACCATGTCACCGAACAGTCGGTGATCGACGCGCTGGATGGCGCCAGGACCGGACCTGTCGAGCAGGGATCGGTCGGCGGCGGAACCGGGATGAACTGCTATCACTTCAAAGGAGGCTCGGGGACCGCCTCCCGCTTGGTGGGATACGCGGGAGCGAGTTACGCGGTCGGCGTCTTCGTGCAGGCGAATTTTGGCTCAAGGGCCGAGCTGACGCTGGCCGGCCTGCCGCTCGGCGAGATGCTCGCGGACGACGACCCGATGGCCGAATACTTCGCCATGCCAGACGGCGCAGGCTCGGTGATCGCGATCGTGGCAACCGACGCCCCGCTGCTGCCGCAGCAGTGCAAGGCGCTGGCCCGCCGGGTCACTCTCGGCCTGGCCAGGACCGGCACAGCGGGCTCGCACTTCTCCGGTGACCTGTTCCTGGCGTTCTCGACTGGTAATCCTGGTGCGATCACGCCGGGGCTTGGCGTGCGCAGCGGTGCCGCCGGGCCGGCCTACGAGCAGCTGCGGTTCATCCCGTGGGGATGCCTCGACCCGTTCTTCACCGCCGTCGTCCAGGCCACCGAGGAGGCGGTCGCCGACGCACTAGCCGCCAACGAAGCCATGACTGGCCGGGACGGCCACCGCACCCCGGCCCTGCCCGTCGACCGGGTCGCCCAGATCTTCCGCGCCCGTGCCTGAGCCGCATCCCTGGCTGTTCGCGCGAATGAAAGCCGAAGGGCTTGGCATGTGACTATATGGTCACGTAATCTGATCCAGTGAACGACGACGACCGCGTATTCAAGGCGCTTGCCGACCCGACCCGTCGTTTCCTGCTCGACCGGCTGTTCGAGCGTGACGGCCGCACGCTCACCGAGCTCGAGTCGGAGCTGGAGATGACACGTTTCGGTGTCATGAAGCACCTGCGCCTGCTCGAAGACGCCGGTCTGGTGGTCACCCGGCGCTCTGGCCGGGAGAAGCTCCACTTCCTGAATCCGGTACCGATCAGGCTGATCCACGACAGGTGGATCGACAAGTACACCGAACGCCAGATCTCCGCGCTCACGGAGCTCAAGGCACAGCTCGAAGAGGAACAACCCTGACGACTCGCACCACGCGCGCTCCATGATCACGCGGTTCTTTCAGTCATAGTGACTGAAAGAACCGCGTGATCAAGAAACTGGCCGCCAGAAGTGGCTTGGGCGGGCGGAAGCAGGGCGGCTGGCGTGATGTCATTGCGGGATGAGCCGACCACTGCTGAACCGCCGGCTAGCCGGGATGGGCACGACCATCTTCGCGGAGATGTCGGAGCTTGCTGTCAAGACCGGCTCGGTCAACCTGGGCCAGGGTTTCCCCGACACCGACGGGCCGCGGCAGATCGCCCAGGCTGCCGCCGACGCGATCCTGGCTGGCCGCGGTAACCAGTACCCGCCCGGGGCAGGCATTCCCGAACTCCGCAAGGCCATCGCCGATCATCAGGACCGCTGGTACGGCCTGAAGGTGAACCCGGACAACGAGGTGCTGGTCACCGCTGGCGCCACCGAGGCGATCGCCGCCGCGCTGCTCGCGCTGGTCGAGCCGGGCGACGAGGTGATCGCGTTCGAGCCGTACTACGACTCCTACGCCGCCTGTATCGCGATGGCCGGCGGCGTCAGGGTCCCGGTGACGCTGCGGCCGCCGGGATTCCGGCCAGACCTCGATGCGCTGCGCGCCGCGATCACCGCCCGGACCCGGCTAATCCTGCTGAATTCGCCGCACAACCCGACCGGATCGGTGTTCACCCGCGCCGAGCTAACCGCCATTGCCGACCTGGCCTGTCGGCACGACCTGCTGGTGATCTCGGACGAGGTTTACGAGCACATGGTGTTCACCGGCGAGCACGTACCGATCGGAACGCTGCCGGGAATGCGCGAGCGCACCGTCACGATCAGCTCGGCCGCGAAGACCTTCTCCTTTACCGGCTGGAAGATCGGCTGGGTGACCGGCACGCCTGAACTTGTCGCCGCCGTCCGCGCCGTCAAGCAGTTCCTGACCTTCGTCAGCGGCGGGCCGTTCCAGTACGCCATCGCCCAGGCACTGCCGCTGCCCGACGACTACTACCGGCAGATCGCCGCTGACCTGCGGGTTAAGCGCGATCTCATGTGCACTGGACTCGCTGACGCAGGCTTTCAGGTGTACCCGCCCGACGGCACCTACTTCATCACCACTGACATCAGGCCGTTCGGCGAGACGAGCGGTTTGGATTTCTGCCGTAGGCTGCCGCACACCGCTGGCGTGGTCGCGATCCCCAGTGCGGTGTTCTACGACGACGCGAGCGCCGGGCAGTCCCAGGTGCGCTTTGCGTTCTGCAAAAGGCCGGAGATCCTGGCCGAGGCACTGGCCCGGCTGGCAAGCCTGCGCACTACTTAAGCAGACCGGGCAATACCTCACTGTGACTGCGTGACATAGCCTGCCTCGTCCGGTTAGCATGCCGTGATCGCCGAATGCGGTTTCTGCCGTTACAGCCCCCCGGTCGCTGGCGTTCCCCCAGCTACCGCCCACCTGTGACGGCGGGCCACTTCGGCCTAGTCGGCGTCATTGACCATCGGCCCGGGTTCCTGACGTCATCGGTGGTCAGCAATACTGGCCATGCGGAGGGGAGTCGGATGACCGAGATGTCATGGGAGCACGCTGCGGAGGCCCGCGCAGCGCTGAATGCCATCGTGACTGATCCTGAGCACGGTATCGCCGCGCTATCAAGCGCGCAGACGATGTCCAATCTGCTCAAGGACCTGCTGCCGGACGCGCCTCGGGAAAAGAGTCTGCTGGTCGCGGCGGCTGAGGCCGGACTGGCCAATACACTTCGCGACCACGTCGCTCAGGGCATGGATCCGAGCACCGCGATCAGGCTCACGGCCTCGTCCTTCTCCGCCACAACTCCGTTCACGCCGGACGCGTGCAACTGGGTGGCCGGCGAGATCGCCGTCGCGCTCGGGATCAGCTCGGGAAATGATGCTGGCTTGCTCGGTGGCAACCCGCCGGGATTCGCCCCGCTGGACCAGGGTGTAGCCACTCAGCTACCGCCATCGGGCTTCGGCACGGGCTCGCCGACCGCGCCACCTGCGCAGGGTTTCGGCCAGCCGCCGGCGCAGGGTTTCGGCCAGCCGCCGGCGCAGGGTTTCGGCCAGCCGGCCGCACCTGGTTTCGGGCAGCCACCGGCGCAGGACTTCCCGCAGGCGCCCACGCAGGGCTTCCCGCAGCCAGGAGCGCAGGGCTTCGGCCAGCCAGCGGCGCCGGGCTTCGGTCAAGGACCTGGTTATCAGCCCCCGCCGGGCCAGGGCGCCGGCTTCAACGTGGGCGGACCTGGCGGCGGACAGCCGGGCGGGTGGCAGCCGCCGGGAGGTGGCGCGCCCTACGGTCCGACTGGCCCAACTGGGCGCAGCGGGTCGAAGCGCGGCTGGTTCATCCTGGGTGGCCTCGGTGCCGCGGCCGTCGTGGTCATCGCGATCTTCGCGTTCAGCACAGGGAACAAGTCCTCAAGCTCGACCCCGCCGCCGAGTCCGACGACGCCAGCGCCGTCAACCACCCCACCGGGCCCGACAACCCCGCCGCCGAACCCCACCGTGGAGTCGCTGAACACGATCATGCACCCGGCTGGCTTCACCGCGGTCGGCACCAACTGCATCGCGGCCGACCTTTACGGCATGAATGCCGCCACCATGACGGCCCACATCTTCTGCGGTCATACCACCGTGTCGAAGGTCGTCGTCTGGGGTTACCAGTTCGACAACAGTGCCGACTATCTAGCCGGATTTAACCATATGAACTCTTATACCGGATTCAGTCCCTCGGGGGCGGGCAGCAGCTGCCCGCCCACCAGCAGCTCTGGTGGCTCGGTCGGCTGGCACGCTAATTCCAACCCGAAGTACGTTGAGCGGCCCGGGCAGACCCTGGAGTGCTTCGTCGACAACAAGCAGCCCGTGCTGATCTGGACGATGCCGACGCAGAATGTCTTCTTCATCGGCCAGGACCAGGCGACGGGTTCTACCCTGACGACCCTGGTCAACTGGTGGAAGACCCTCAACTATGGCTGATGGTCCCCGGCGCTGCGATCCCCGACTGTCCGGAAAACGGGCGGCAACGGGCTCGGCCTGATGACCGAAACCCTGATGCCCGGCGGCGGGGTGGCCAGGCGCCCGCTGCACTTCATCGTGATGGCCGACTGCTCGGGCTCGATGAAGGGCGAGAAGATGCAGGCGCTGAACTACGCGCTGCGCTCCATGCTGCCGCATCTGGTCGCCTGGGAGCAGGACCAGCTGCAGGCGCAGCTGCTGATCAGGATCCTGGCGTTCGCGACGGTTCCACAGTGGTATGTCCAGGACCCGGTCCCGGTAGCTGACCTGAGCAGGCACTGGCGCAATCTAGAGTACGTCCCGATGGGCCGGACCAATATGGGCCCGGCCTTCCGTGCCGTGGCCGAGTCGATCGGGCCGGAGCGGCTGGAGCGCCGCGCCTTGCGCCCGGCCATCCTGCTGGTCACCGACGGCCTGCCGACTGATCCCCCTGGCGGCTTCGAGGCCGGCCTTGGCCTGCTGCTCGAATCCGTCGCCGGGCGGTCGGCGCTGCGCCTTGCCGTCGCGATCGGCCGCGATGCCAGTTCCGAGCCACTCGACCGGTTCCGCAGCCCGGACGTCCCCGTTCTGGTCGCCGACGGTACCGACGAGATCGCTGATCGGCTGGTCACGGCCTCGATCGCGGTCTCCAGGATGTCCGAGGTCGGTGCCGATCGCGGCGCGCTAGCCGAGCAGTTGCTGCAGGCTGGTCCGGCCGCACGCGGCGCCGATTCACCTGGCAGGCCCGATCTCGAGCCTGTCCGGTTTGACGACACGATCTTGTGATGACCACGCCATCCGGCCTTCCGCCAGCGGACCAGCCGCCCCTGCGGGACGGCTGGCTGGTGCTGACCGCGTCCGAGCGCGGCGCCTCGCACGCCGCTTCCAAGCTGCCGAACCAGGATGCCGTGGTGACCGAGCCGATCGAATCGGGCGGCGTGGTCGCAGCGGTCGCCGACGGCCACGGCCACTGGCGCCACGTCCGCAGTGCCCGCGGGTCACGGCTGGCCGTCAGCGTCGGCTGCCAAGTCGGCCACGAACTGGCCGGGCTGCTTGAGGACGGCAAATCTGTGCCCGCGGATGGAGACGACCCGCCCGACGAGCTGCCCACTGCCAGCCAGGTCAGTCCCGTCCAGACCAGTGCCAGCCAGATCGGCGAGCTCGTCCGGGATCTGCTGGTGCCGACCATCGTGCAGCGCTGGCGGTCCGCCGTCCTGGCCGATGTCGCGGCTGCTCCGTTCACCGACCAGGAAGAGGACCTGCGCCAGGACGGCGACGACGCCACGATCGCCTACGGCTCCACCTTGCTGCTGGCGGTGGCGCTGCGGCAGTGGCTGATCCTGGCTCAGATCGGGGACGGGGATATGGTGGGCGTGCGGGCCGACGGTGCCGCCGTGCAACCGGTGCCCGAGGATCCAGCGCTGGACGGGCGGTATACGACGAGCTTGTGCGGGCCGGACGCCAGCTCGGATTTCCGGGTAGCTGTCCTCGACACCTCGCAGACGCCGCTGGTCGCGATGCTGCTGGCAACCGACGGGTACGGCAACGCGCAGATAATGGACCACTGGGCTGGCGCGTTCAGCGCGGATCTCGCCGAGCTGCTCAAGGAACGAGACGAGCACTGGCTGGCCAGCCAGCTCCCGGCCTGGGCGGCCCGGTGCGCCTCGGCCGACGGCAGCGCCGACGACACCACCGTGGCGCTGATGCTCGCGCCCGGGCTGCCCAGGAGCACGACCCTGCCGTCAGTCGGGCCAAGCGGGCAGGCCCCGAATGTCGGCTCGGAGGAGACGACCGTGCCAGCCGTGATCCACGCCGATACCGTCCCTGGCGCTCAGGCTCAGGCTGGGCAGGGCCCGGTTGAGCCAGTGACGGTGCGGCTGGGCACGGCCCAGCCGACGATCGCGGATCCGGTCAGCGCTGTGCCAGAGCCAACGGAACCAGCTCTGATCGAGCCAGAAATCGCCAGGACGGTCGTCGCTAGGCCAGCGCTAGCGGAGCCGACGACGGCGGGACAGGACCCGCCGGAGACAACACCATGGCAGGTGTCCCGATGACAGGCCAGCTGTCGCTGCAGGGCAGAACGCTCCGGATGGCGCGGGCCGGTACCGCGGTAACGGTCGGCGAGCGGCTGGGCGAAGGCGGCCAGGGAGTGGTGCACGCCGTCACCATCGGCGGCGCTCCGTATGCCTTGAAGTGGTATCGGAACCCGGCGTCGCCTGAGCTGCGCCGTTCGATCGCCGCCCTGGTCGAGCGGGGCCGGCCGCACAAGGCGTTCATCTGGCCGATCGACCTCGTGGTCAGCGACGAACTGCCGGGATTCGGCTACGTCATGCCCAAGATGGAGCCGCGGTTTTCCTCGTTCGCACAGCTGGTCTCCAGGCCGGAGCAGCCGCCGTTCCGGGTGGTCATCACCATCGGCCGCCAGCTAATCTCCGCCTTCGAGGCGCTGCACTCGGCCGGGCTTTGCTATCGCGATATCAGCTTCGGCAACCTGTGGGTGGACCCAGAGCAGGCCGAGGTCGCCATTATCGACAACGACAACGTCGGACTCGACGGCGGCGAGGTCTTCGTCTGGGGAACGCTCCGGTTCATGGCGCCCGAGGTGGTGCGGCGCGAGGCCGCGCCGTCAAGCCTCACTGACCTCCACTCGCTGGCTGTCTTTCTCTTCTATCTCTTCATGCACGGCCATCCGCTCGAGGGCACCAGGACCGACGCGTCCTACTCATGGCAAACCTCAAATCACCGGTCGGAAACGGACCTGGCCCTAAGGCACTTCGGCACCGAGCCGGTTTTCATCTTCGATCCGAAAGATCATTCCAATCCGCCTCGGCCAGGTGACCCGGTCGCCGTCTGGTGGCGGCTTTACCCGAGGTTCTTCCAGGCGGTATTCGAGCGGGCCTTCACCTCGGGGCTTAAAGACCCGTCCGGGATGGGCCGGGTCGCCGAGGGGGTCTGGCGGCGCGCGCTGACTCGGCTGGCCGACTGCGTATCAAGCTGCTCCTGCCAGGCGTCGGTCTTCTTCGACCCGGACGACCCAGGGCTTCGCTGCTGGAACTGCAACCAGATCCCGGCCAGGCCGCTGCTGCTTGAGCTGCCCGGCTGCGCCGTGGCACTCACGCCTGGCGCCGCCATCACCTCGCACCACCTGCATCGCAACCGCGACCACGACACCATCATCGCGGTCGTGGAGAACCACCCCGGCCGACCAGGGGAACTGGTGCTGCGCAACATGAGCACGACCGCGTGGACGATGACACCGCTAGGGGAGACCACCAAGACGGTCCCCCCGGACCGGCGGCTTGGCATCCGCCCCATGTCGATCGACTTCGGGTCGGCACACGGCAAGATCGTCAGCTAGCTGACAGGAGAGGACGCCGGACATGAGCGAACTGCAGGTCACCTTCAATGGCCGGCGTTACACGTTCCAGCCGGGGGCGACGGTACGGATCGGGCGCAGCTCTGATAACGACGTCGTCGTCGACCACCCGACCGTCTCTCGGCGGCACGCTCAGCTGTCCTGGGAGGCCACCGGCTGGGTCTGGCAGAACGCGGGCCAGGCGGCCACCTTCATGGCCGGCCAGCCGGCCGCGAGGTTCGGGGTCGGCCAGCCGGTGGAGGTGAGCCTGGCCTCACCGCAGGGACCAGTGCTGCGGCTGGAGTCCGCCGCCCCGGCAGGCCAGCCGCCGATGAAGACGCAGCTGGCTAGCGCGGCCGGCCTGCCGGTCGAGGCCGTGGCACCGGGCACCAACGTTGGCGGAGTCGCCCCAGCCGACTACGCCGGAGCCGCACCGCAGGGGTATGCCGGAGCCGCACCGCAGGGGTATGCCGGAGCCGCACCGCAGGGGTATGCCGGCCCCGCACCGCAGGGGTATGCCGGAGCCGCACCGGCCGGCTACCCAGGGGCCGCACCGCAGGGCTACGCCGGGGCGGCGGCACCGCAGGGGTATGCCGGGGCCGCACCGCAGGGGTATGCCGGGGCCGCCCCGGCCGGTTACCAGCCGGCAGCTCAGCCTGGCGCCGTCCCGCCCGGCATGCCGGGCATGCCCGGCTATCCGGCTGGTCCGGGTGCTGGCGGTCCGGTAATGCCAGGGCAGCCAGCGGCTCAGCAGCCCGACATGGGCTCGGCGCTGCAGACCCTGATCCCGATCCGCAGCTGGCTGCGCGACCCCGGCTGGCGCCAGGGCCTGCGGCTGCTGATCATCCCCTACGCGTTGCTGCCGCTGATCTTCCTCCAGCTCTTCTCCAACGCACAAAGCCTCACCACGCCCGGCTGGGCGTACAGCCTCTACATCGCGCCGCTGTGGCTGCTTGCCTTCTGGTGGCTGATCCACCCACCCGGGCGGCCAGGGAAAGTGGAGGTTCTGGCCGCGATCGGGATCATCATCTGGACCGTGATCTGGATCAACACCGTCACCATCTTCATCAACGACAAGCTGTCCTCGCCGCTGACCTTTCCCTCAGCACTCGTGGTCGGCTACAACGAGGAGATTTCCAAGGCGCTTCCGGTCCTGGTCGCCGCCATGGTGCTGCTCAAGTTCCGGAAGCTGAAGCTTGACCCCAGGATGTGGATGCTGATGGGGACCATCGCGGGCCTGACCTTCGGCCTGGTGGAGCAGTCGCTCTATACGCCGGCCGCGATCGTCTCCATCAACCACGCTTCTGGTATCAGCCAGGCCGACGCCGGCGCTCTGCTCTTCGCCTTCCGGGTCTTCGTCGATGGCTTCCAGCATGCCGTCTGGGCCGGAATCTCGGGATTCTTCGTCGGCATGGCGGTGAACTACCGGCGCCGGCGCATTCCGCTGCTGCTGCTCGGAATCAGCATCCCGGCCCTCTTGCACGCGTTCAACGACTGGACACTGACGATATTCAGCACGGTCTGGGTAGCCGTCATCGTCCAGCTAGTCTCGCTGTTGCTCTTCCTCGGCTACACGCTGTCGGCAGCCACCATCGAGCGGCGGGTGCGCAGGAACCCGCTGTTCCGTGGCCAGTCGATGCTGATGGAGCGGTTCAGCCAGCCAGATGAGTCGCCGGGCACCTGACGCGCGTGGTCACGGCCAAGCGGCTTACCGGGCGGCAACGCGGCCGCTGGCATCTGCTCACGCAGTTCTACCCAGACGGCGTCGGCGCCTGGATGACCAAGCTCGATGTCCAAAGTGGCGGCGGGATCAGCTTCGACGAGCGGTTCTTCCTCGATGGTGAGGTGTTCCGCGGTCGCCGGGTCCACCAGGTCAGGCTGGAGGGTGGCGATGCGTCCAGCGATTCCTACTGCTACTCCTGATCGCCGACCTGGGATCGGACGACCGCGCGTGACCAGCGGCGGCCCGGCCTCCCGCTGCCAGGCGGGAGCCATGTCGTGAGCACAGCCAGTGGCGACCTGGACGCCCAGGCTGACGCCGTGGACGCTCAGCGGGAGGCCAATGGCCGGTACCGGAGGTTGCAGCTTGGCCTGGCAGCACTCTGGCTGCTCGATGCGATGCTGCAGGGCCAGTCCTTTATGTTCAGCCGCGGCTTCGCCCGGATGCTCGCGGCGGCGGCGCGTGACAGCCCGGCCGCCGTGGCCGACCCGGCTAACTGGTGCGCGCGGCTGATCGGCGAGCATCCGGTGGCAGCGAACTCTGCTTTTATCGCCGTCCAGCTGCTGCTAGCGCTCGGCATCGCCTGGCGCCCGACCGTCAAGATCGCGCTGGCCGCGTCGGTCCCCTGGTCACTCGCGGTGTGGTGGCTCGGTGAGGGACTGGGCGGCGTGCTCGCCGCCGACGCGAATCCCGCGACCGGCGCACCAGGTGCGGTGCTGCTCTACGCCCTGCTCGCGGTCGTCCTCTGGCCATCGGATCGCCATCGTGACGCTCCGTTCCCGGCCGCCCGTGCGGTGGGAGTTCCCACGGCCAGGGCCGGATGGCTGGCCCTGTGGGGCGGGCTGGCCTGGCTCGCCGCCTGGTCCGTCAGCCAGGGGCCGCGCACGCTGTCCGAGACGATCTCGGCACAGGCGGCCGGCCAGCCGCGCTGGCTGGCCGCCGCGGATAGCGCGGCCGCCAGCCTGGTTGCCCGCCATGGCATCCTGGTCACGACTACGCTGGCCGCCCTGCTGGTGATCATCGCCTGCGGGGTGTTCCTCCCGCCAGCAGGGGCGCGAGCGGCGCTTGCCGCCGCCGTTGTCGTTGCGCTAGTCAGCTGGGTGGTTGGCCAGAACTTCGGCGGCATCTTCACCGGCACGGGCACCGACCCGAATTCCGGTCCGCTGCTCGTGCTGCTCGCCGCGGCATACTGGCCGAGTCCGGCCAGTGCCGCCTGCGATCAGACTCCGGACTCCGGTGCCGCCTCGGGTCCGGCTCCTGATCCGGGCGTCAACGCAGCCCGGCTGGCCAGGACCGGTCCCCGGCGAGCCAGCCACCCGGCCGCCGCAGCTGCCATGACGAGAGGCGGAGCCAGGTGAGCGCGCCCCGCTGGCTCTCGGACGGCCTGGCCGCGATCATGCTGGCGATCGCCGCGTACTGCGCGATCAGGCCGGCCGCCGCCCGTCGGTGGCACCGGTCCACCGAGCGTGATGTCGACGCCGCGCATGTCCTGATGGGTGTGGCCATGGCCGCTGCCCTGGTGCCGGGGCTGGATCCGCTCCGGACCGGCGTCTGGGCAGCCGCTTTCGCCGCAGCCTCCGCCTGGTTCGCGGCTAGGGCGCTCCGAGACTGGCGGGAACGGCGAGCGCGGCCGACCCGCACCGCGCGATCGCGCCGGTCCAAGCCCGGGCGGGATGCCGGCACCGGACATCACCTGGTTCATCTGCTGTCTTGCGGCAGCATGCTGTACATGCTGGTCGCGGCGTCCGCCGCTGGTGCATCCGCGGCCGGGATGACCTCGGGGCTGGCGGGCCCGGTCAGCAGGGCGGGCCCGGCGGCGATCGGAGCGGCCATTTCGCCGGTGATCACGCTGGTGCTCGCCGTGGCGATGGCCGGCTCGGTAGTGCTGACCACCGACCGGCTGGCCGTTCTCGCTCCCGCCCGCGCGGCGGATTCGGCCGGACGGTCAGCGGCAGGACGGGCGACCGCTGGACCGGCAGCCGCTGGACTGGCCGCGGCGGTCGAACCGGCTGGAGCGACCGAGCCGGCGCAGCGCCGCGACCGGGCGGTGCTTTGCCCGCGGCTGGCCGCGTCCTGTCAGATCGCGATGGGCATCACGATGGTCTACCTGCTGGTCCAGATGCTCTGAGCGCTAGATCTCCGGCCGACCTTTCCAGCCCAGCTAGAGCCGGGCGAAACGAGCCTGAAAGAAGCGCAGGTAGTCCGGCTCATAGGTCATGGTCAGGCCGCGAGCGGAGTCACGCCTGGCGTAAACCGCCTGCACCGCCTCGGCCGCGAGGTCCATGTGTGCCTGGGTATACACCCGGCGCGGGATGGTCAGCCTGGTCAGCTCAAGGTCCGGCCGATGGTGATCGCCAGTTTTCGGATCGCGGCCGGCCGACACGATGCCCCGCTCCATCGAGCGGATCCCCGAGTCCAGGTACAGCTCGGCCGCCAGCGTCTGGGCCGGGAACTCATCTTGCTTCAGCTGCGGGTAGAAGCGGCGCGCGTCCAGGAAGATCCCGTGACCGCCGACCGGGACCACAAACGGGACGCCAGCCTCGGCGAGCAAGTCCCCCAGGTAGCGCACCTGGCCGATCCTGGCTCTGACGTGCTCTTCGGAGATCGACTCGGTAATGCCGACCGCCATCGCCTGCATATCCCGCCCGGCGAGCCCGCCATAGGTATGCAGGCCCTCGAACACGACCACCAGATTGCGCGCCTCATCGAACAGCCGATCGTCATTCAGGGCGAGCCAGCCACCGATGTTGACCAGCGAGTCCTTCTTGGCTGACATCCAGGAGCCGTCGGTGTAGGAGCAGAACTCGATCAGGATCTCGGCGATGGTCCGGTCCGCGTAACCCGGCTCACGCTCCTGTATGAAGAACGCGTTCTCCACCATCCTGGTAGCGTCGAGGAAGATCGGTATCTGGTGCGAGTCGCAGAGTGCCCGGAGCGCGCGCACGTTAGCCATGCTGACCGGCTGCCCGCCGGCCATGTTCACCGTTCCGGCCAGGCTGACGTATGCAATCTGACCAGCGCCCTCCCGTGCGATCAGCGCCTCCAGCTTGCCGAGGTCGATGTCTCCCTTGAACGGGTGCTCGTTCTCCGGCTCGTGCGCCGCATCGATGATCACGTCGACGAAGATGCCACCGGCCCGCTCCTGATGCGTTCGGGTGGTGGTGAAGTACATGTTGCCCGGCACGTACTGGCCGGGCTTGATCGCGATCTGGCTGATCAGGTTCTCGGCACCGCGGCCCTGATGCGTCGGCACCATATGCCGGTAGCCATAGGCGCTGCGGACCGCCTCCTCAAGCGCGTAGAAGTTCCTTGAGCCCGCATAGGACTCATCGCCGAGCATCAGCCCGGCCCACTGCCGGTCGCTCATCGCGCTGGTGCCCGAGTCGGTCAGCAGGTCGATGTAGACGTCGTCGGAGCGCAGCAGGAAGGTGTTGTAACCGGCCTCGGCGAGCGCGCTTGCGCGTTCGGCCGCGGTCGTCATCCGGAGCGGTTCCACCATCTTGATCTTCCACGGTTCGGCCCAGGACCTGCGGCCAAGCTGGCGGCCGGTGGTCACCGGCAGGTGCGCATGGGCCGGCTGACCCGTGGTGGCCGGCTGCTCCGTTGTCATGAGACCTCCGAGGAATAGGCGATCAGGCGAATGCGAACGCCGTCTGCGCTGTGCTGACAACGTATCGGGATCTAACGTCCCTGCCGACGGTGACCGTAGCCTCTGCGGATGAGCCGGAGCCCGTAGCTACCGTCGGGTCATGGTGAGTGCGGCTGAGTCCGCCAGCTGCCCGCGCTGGCCCTGGCCGCCTACACCTGCGGCCTGGTCCTGGTCCTGCTCTCTGGCGGTGCCCAACCGGGCGTCCAGTCGCGGGTCGGCGATGCCGGAGGGCTTCGAGCAGCTCCGGATTGCGGTCGGCAGGCGCCGGTGGGCTCGGCGGCGATGCAGTCGGAGATCATCCGGCTGGCGACCGACGGATACATTGATTGACCCGGGCTGCGGTGTCGGTGAAGATCTCGTCGGCGCGGGCCAACACACAGCAAAGGGTCAGCCATGACCACCACCGCCATCATCAATGTGCGCGTCTTCGACGGCGAGCGCGTTCGGGAGGAGACCGCCGTCGTTGTCGACGGCACGCAGATCGTCGCGGTCGGCGGGGATGCGCCGGCCGGTGCGGAGGTTGTCGACGCCCGTGGCGGGACGCTGCTGCCCGGCCTGTTCGATGCCCACGTGCACACCAGCGCGGAGTCGCTGGCTCTGGCATTGCGGTTCGGAGTGACGACCGAGCTGGAGATGCAGGGCGTGAACACCCGCGACAACCGGGCACACATCACCGTCAACGACGCGGTTGCCGACGTGCGCTCTTCCGGGTTCGGCATCACCCCGCCCGGTGGCCACCCCAATGAGCTGTTCCCCGAGGGCTTTCGCCCCGGCGGCGTGGGCGCTGGCCACCCGGCCGGGGAACCGCCGCTGATGCCGTTCTCCAGCACCCCCACCGAAGCCGTCGCTTTCATCCCGCAGCTGGTCGCCCGTGGCTCGGACTACATCAAGTTCATGGTCGACGACGGCAGCATCGAAGGACACCCCGGCCTGCCGATGCTCGACCAAGCCACCCTCAATGCGGGCGTCGCCGAGGCCAAGCGGCACGGCATGCTGACCGTCGCCCACGCGCTGACCGTGCAGGCGACCCGGATGGCGATCGAGGCGGGCATCGACGGCCTGGCCCACCTGTTCATGGACCAGCCGCACACCGACCAGATCATCAGCGTCATCCAGGGCTCCGGCGTATTCGTCGTGCCCTGCGTGGTCCTGAACGCCTCGATGATGGGCATCACCGGCAGCGCACTCGCCGACGACCCGCGGGTGAACTCGCGCCTGGACGAGGCCTGGCGCCAGACGCTGCGCAGCAGCTTCAACCACTACCCGCAGGGCAAGCTGGCCGATGTGCTGGCCTCGGTGCAGGCCCTGCATGACGCCGGGGTCGACATCCTGGCCGGCACGGACGTGTCCCTGCCGATGCCGTTCCTTGGCGGGCTCGCCCACGGCGCCAGCGTCCACCACGAACTGCAGTACCTCGTCCAGGCGGGTCTCACCCCGGTCCAAGCGCTGCGCGCCGCGACCGGCACCCCGGCCCGCCGCTTCGGCCTCAGCGACCGCGGCCGGATCGCCGATGGCCTGCGGGCCGACCTGTTCCTAGTGGACGGCGATCCCACCACATCCATCTCCGACACGCTGAACATCCGCGCCGTCTGGCGCCGCGGTGCCCGGCTCGCCTCCGCCTGACAGTCCCTAGTCGCCAATGGTTGACTCGATCAGCTCGCCGAACCGCAGCAGATGGCGGTCGGCGAGATAGTTCTCGCGGACGAATTCGTGGCCGGCCTTGCCCATCCGGTCGGCCTCCTCCCGGTGGTCGATCAGCCACCGGACATCCGATCCGAACGCGGCCAAGTCGGTTGGGTCGCGGAGCAGGATGCCGGTGCCTTCGGCGACTTGGTCCAGGATTCCGCCGACCGCCGAGCCGACCACCGGCCGCCCCTTCCACATGCCCTCGGCCACGGTCAGCCCGAATCCCTCGGCCAGGCTCTTTTGTACGATCACTGTCGCGTGCCGCTGAATGGCGTTGATCATGGCCGCGTTCTCTTCGACGTCATCGAGCGGCAGCGCCACAAGCAGCACGCGCGCCCGGTCCGCTGCGGGCATGTCGTTAAGTTCGGCAAGGCATTCAGCGAAGACGACAGCGCCCTCGGGATCGTCAGCTACTCCGCTGACTGCGGGTCCGGCCAGCACCAGGAATCCGTCGCCGCCGGGCAGCACGTGCCGCGCGAATCCGCGCATGACGCCGGCCGGGTCCTTGAGTCTGTCCCACCGAGATACCTGCACCACGAGCGGATCAGCCGGATCTGGCCGGCCTCCGTCGGCGACCAGCCCGGCGCGGGTGACCTCGCCGGTCGTCCCGTCCCGACGGATGAATTTTCCGCTGCCGGGCGGGGCATCGCCGTTCAGTACCCCGATGGTGGTCAGGATCGCCCGCACCGTCTGCGCATCGAGGTCGGTGTTCTTCGCCGAGAACGGGTCGATCGACGGCGGGATGATCCAGACCCGCGAGTCGGGCATCCAGGACGGCACATACTGCCGCCGGGTGAAAACGAATCCGTGCGCGGGCTCCAGGTAGGTCCGCAGGAAGTCCCAGGCCGCTCGGGTCGCGTCATTGCTCCAGTCCAGACCGATGTGACAGCGCCACACCACCCGCACACCAGCGCCGATCAGCGGTGCCGTCAGGCCGGCCGTCTGCGGGTCGTGCAGCAGCGCGATGTCGCCGGGGCGGACCTGCCTGAGCAGCTCATCCGCGTTCGCCGCGAGAACCTGCTGGTAGTGGCCGGCGTCGGCGCTGCCCACCTGCCCGGTACCGCCGACCGCCCCGTGAATCTGGTTGTGCAGCCGCTTGGTGATCGCGAAGAAGTCCTGGTCACCGCCGATCACCGTCCAGCGGATCGGGATATCCAGGCCCGCCACGTAACCGACGAGTACTTGCAGCATCTCGGCGACACCGCCCCCGACCGCGGCCGAGCTGACGTTCCAGATGGTCCGCCCGCCGAGCCGGCCCCGGAATTGCGCGGCCACATCGATCAGGCGGGCATACCGCCTGGCGCCGATCACCGGACCGAGCACCGAGACCGGCAGCTCGCGGACGGAGACCTCTCGCAGCAGTGTCACTCCTCTATCATTCGCCACTCCAGTCACTGTCTAACGCTCGGCCCCGCCACCATGGCTCACGCCGGGTGTGGTGGCGCGCTCGCGACTCAGCCGACCGCTGCTGACCGCCTCAGGTGCCGGGGCGGCCGCCGGTGCCGGACGGCTGGTCAGCAGGCCAGCCGCGACGACGCCGGCCGCAGCGAAGAACGCGGCGATCAGGATCAGACCGTGCCGGTAGCTGGTCACCGGGTCGGTCGCGCTGACCCTGGTGAGGATGGCCACCAGGCTGGCGACGCCGAGGACGGTGCCGATCTGGCGGGCCATGTTGAGAATTCCGCTGCCCGTGCCGAAGCGGGCTGGCGGCAGCGCCGCGCTGCCCGCGCCGAGCAGGGACGGGATGGTCAGGCCGACCCCGGCTCCGCCAAGCAGCTGAGCGGGCAGCAGGTGGGTCAGGTAGGCCGGCTGAGCCTGGATCTGGCTGAACCAGAGCAGCTGGGCGCCCGCGCTGACCGCGCAGCCGATCACCGCCACCCAGCCGGGGCCGCCGAGCCTGGCAGCCAGCCGGGGCGCGATCTGCTGGGCAAAGGGAAGGACCATCAGCGGCCCCGGCGCGATGGCAAGGCCGGCCACCACGGCGGGGTAGTGCCATACCCCGGTCAGGAACTCGACCGCGTTGAGTACGAAGGCCCCGAACGCGGCGTAGTAGAGGATCGACGCGGCGAAGGCCCCGCTGAAGGTCCGTGACCGCAGCAGCCCGAGCTCGATGACCGGGGAGTGATGCCGCGCGGAGCGAGCCACCATGACCGCCCCGCAGGCCAGCGAGGCGAGCAGCAGACCGAGGAAGGCGACCGAACCCCAGCCCCACTCCGGTGCCTTGACCAGGGCCAGGGCGACCAGGCCGACGGCGACCGCGAGCAGCCCGGCGCCGGCCAGGTCCGGCCGGCCCGCCGCGGATTCGTCTGCGCTCTCCGGGACGACCCTGCGGGCCAGCAGGACGGCGACCAGTCCGACCGGCAGGTTGATCCAGAACACCCACCGCCAGCTGAGCTGCACCAGGCTCCCGCCGATCACCGGCCCGAGCGCGGCGCCGAGAGCGCCGACCGCGGACCAGGTACCGATGGCCCGCGCCCTGGCCTGGGCAGGCACGGCGGAAAGCAGCAGCGACAACGAGGCCGGCACCATCAGGCCGGCTCCGGCCGCCTGGATCACCCGGGCGGCGATCAGCGCGGCCACCCCTGGCGCCAGACCGCAGCACAGCGAGCCGATGCTGAAGGTGATCAGTCCGGCCACGAAGAGGCGGCGGCGCCCGACCCGGTCGGCCCACCGGCCGGCCGGCACAAGCACCGCGGCGAACACAATGGTGTAGCCGTTGAGCACCCAGGACAGCGCCCCAAGGCTGGTCCCGCCGTACTGGATGCCGATATATGGGAAGGCCAGGTTGACGATGAAGAGATCGAGGCTGGACATGAATACGGCCAGCGACAAAACGCCGACGATGGCCGCCACCTGCCGGGCGGTCGGAGCAGCGTCCGGTGTGACGGTCACTGAGCGGCTGGAGTTCACGGCGGTGCCCTTCCGGTGAGTCCCAACGGTTGAGCAAGTCCGAAATCTGGATTAACAATACAACCGTCGTCAGTGTCCGTCCAGAATCCAGACTCACTGGGTATACTGGGACCATGACCGTCGTATCCGCGCGGCCGCGGGAGTGCTCCGTGGCCCGCACGCTCGAGATCGTCGGCGAGAAGTGGGCGCTGCTCGCCGTGCGGGAGGTGTTCCTCGGTAACCGAAGGTTCGATGAGATGATCCGGCGGATCGGGGCGCCAAGGGACACGCTTGCCGCCCGGCTCAGGAGCCTGGTCGGCGCTGGGATCCTTGAGCGGCTCCAGTACTCCGAGCATCCCGCTCGCTTCGAGTACCGGCTGACCGAGGCCGGCCGCGACCTGTACCCGGTCATCATGACCCTGATGCGCTGGGGTGACCGATACCTGGCCGGCGACGACGGGCCGCCGATGGTCTTCGAGCACAGCTGCGGTCACCAGCTGGTGGCCCAGTTGGTATGCGAGGCATGCGGCCAGCCGGTGCAGCCGCGGGACAGCAAGCCGATCGCCGCCGCCGTGAAGCCTGGAACGCGTCAGGAGGCCGGCTCGTCCAATCCCTGACATACCGATCCGGGAGGGCGTTCCATGCAGCGATCTCAGGCCATCACCGGCGTTGTTGCCATGTTGCTGCTCACGGGCTGCGCGGTCAGCCCAGCGGGTACACCGGCCGCGACGCCATCAAGGACGCCAGCCCTTGGCATGGTCAGCGGCCGGTTTCTGATCGAGGGCGGCCCGCTGCGCCCTGGCGGGCGGCAGCCAGGCGCACGGCCGATCCCTGGGCTGGTGGCCTTCACCGCCGGGAGAAGCCGGCCGATCAACGTGCTAGTGGGCCGGTCGGGCAGGTTCTCGGTCCAGTTGCCGGCCGGAATGTACACGGTCTTGGGCCGCTCGCCCGATGTGATCGAGGTCGCCGGCAACGGCAGCAAGCACGAGACTCCGTGTTCGCAGCCGCTGCAGGTCGATGTCACGGCGCGGCACACTACCCGGATCACTGTCATCTGCATCGTGCCTTAGCTCGATGGCCGGTTAGGTGCGTCCTAGACTCGTGGAGTCGCCGAGTCTGCGCGCCAGCGTCGCTGGCCGTGGCTGGCCAGCGACCCGATGCCAGCGAAAGGCAGTCCGATCAGCGGCGATCAGGAGCGGGACGGAGTCCCGCTGACCAATCTCGACCAGTCACTGTTCGACGGAGCTGAGGCGACAAAACGCGATCTGGTCGACTATCTGGACGCTGTCGCCGACCGGCTCATCCCTGAGCTGCGGGACCGGCCGCTATCGGTGATCCGGGTGCTGCGCGGCCAGGCGCCGTTCATGCAGAAGAACGTGCCCAAGTACACCCCACCGTGGGTGCGGACCGTGCCGCTGTGGGCTGAGACCTCCAGACGCGAGATCTCCTATGCGCTCTGCAACGATCGCCGCACCCTGCTGTGGTTCGCGAACCAGCGCGCGGTGGAGTATCACCCCACCCTGATCCGCACCGAGCGCTGGGACCACCCCACCTACCTGGTCCTTGACATCGATCCGCCGTCCGCTGACAGGTTCACGCTGGCCGTCCAGGCGGCACTGCTGGTGCGCGAGGCCCTGGCTCAGGCTGGCCTTTCTGGTGCGGTCAAGACCAGCGGGGCGAAGGGCGTGCACGTGTTCGTGCCGACCGGGGCCCAGGTGACTGGCGAAGAAGCAGCGGCCGCCACCCGGGCGCTCGCCGCTCGTGCCGAGCGCCTGGATCCGGCGCTCACCACCACCGCGTTTATCCGGGAGGACCGGGGCGGCAAGGTGTTCCTCGATTCCACCAGAGCGGGCGGTGCGACGGTCGCGGCAGCGTACAGCCCGCGCATCCGGCCGGGTGTCCCGGTCTCATTCCCGGTCGCGTGGGAGGCGCTCGATCGCGTCGAGCCAGCCGACTTCACCGTGCACACCGCGGCACGGCTGATCGCCGACACCGATCCGTGGGCCAGCCTGATGCCCGAGCCGCAGCCGCTGAGCTCCGAATTGATCGAGGAGGGCCGCGCGATTCCGGTTGCCCGGGTGCAAGCGATGCACGAGGGCAAACGGCGCGCTCGCGCTCGCCGCGGCTAGCGGGCGAGGTCGGCCGACTCGCAGCCGCCGCCACGTTCGCGATCGGCAAGCGAATAGCCGTTATTGCCCAGCATCACGAGCATACGGATGACCAATTCCGGTTAAGCCGGATAAGCTGTAATCATGCCCGCGGAACCGACCCGGCCGCTACCAAGGCATACGGATCGAGCCGCCCCGATGCTCGCTGCGAGCCGGTGCCGAGTGCAACCGGCGGCGCCGCATCACCGCTGCCCCTGAGATCCTCGCAGCACGCGAGCTGCACGTGTCTATTAGTCGACCTGGCAAGGAAGGATCGGTCATGACCACCCCGGCAGAACAGGCTTCGGCTGCACTTGCGGCTCAGCTGGCAGACGGCTCGCTGGCTGGCAACTGGACGCTCGACCCGGCGCGATCGTCAGTTACCTTCGCGAGCAAGAGCTTGTGGGGTCTTGCCCCGGTCAAGGGAGTATTCCGCGAGATCGAAGGGGCCGGCACGGTGTCGCCTGAGGGCGAGGTGACCGGCAGCGTCGCGGTCGTGACCGCGTCCTTGGACACCAAGAACGCCAAACGCGACACCCATTTGCGCTCAGCTGACTTCTTTCTGAGCGAGCAGTACCGCGCGATCACCTTCACCGTGGGCAAGATCGTGCCTGCCACCGATGGCGTGACAGTGTCAGGAACCCTGACTGTCCGCGACCGCAGCCTGCCGATCTCCTTCCCGGCGGCGGTCGCACTGAGCAGCGGCGGCGAGGTGACTTTCGACGCCACCGCGCATGTCGACCGGTCAGAATTCGGACTCATCTGGAACCAGCTGGGCATGGCGTCGATGAAGAATGCCATCACGATTCACGCTGTGCTCACCAGAAGCTAGCACCGGTCCGAGCTGCGGCTGACCGGTCGGCAGCCCGCGTCCGCCGTTACGAGGCGAATCCCTCGATCACGCCGTAGGGAAACGCCACCGGCACGATCGCGCCTGCCCTCAGGTCGGCCGCGGCAAGGAGTTCGCCGTACTCCGCGTTCGTCCGCTCCCGCCCGCCGGTGAGGACCAGCATGTTGAAATCGCTCAGCAGGGTCGGTATCGCCTCAGCCGGGTCGTCGGGAATCAGGCGCTCGACGATCAGCACCCGGCCATCTGGTGCCATGGCCCGGCGGCAGCTGGCCAGTATCCGCACGGCACGGGCGTCATCCCAGTCGTGCAGCACATTCGCCATCAGGTAGGCGTCCGCTCCGTCGGGGACGGACTCGAAGAAGTCTCCGACCACAACCTGCCAGCGATCGGCCAGTCCGGCCGCGTGCAGCACGGCAGCGGCACCGGCCGCTACAGCCGACGTCTCAAGCAAGACGCCATGCAGCTGTCGATGCGCGCGCAGGACGGCCGCAAGCAGTGTCCCCCTGCCGCCGCCGATATCGGCCAAGGTCCGGAACTGAGAGAAGTCATAGCCTGCCGCAAGGCTGGGAGCGAAGCCAGCGGTCCGCTCGGACATCGCCGCGTCGAAGTTGATCGCGTGCTCCGGATGCAAGGCGAGGAACTCGAACAGGCCCATGCCGCACGCGGCGTCCACGCCGGGCTCACCCGTCCCAGGCGTGGGCCGAGGGCGAAGCCATGACGCTGGAAGACGCAGCCGCATACGCCAGCCGCGGCCGCGGCAAGCGCCGGCGCCCGGCACGGGCTGGGCCAGCCTCACGCCGACCGAACTCACCGTCGCCCGGACGGTAGCCGAAGGCCTGTCCAACCCGCAGATCGCCGAGCGGATGTTCATCTCCCGCCGCACCGTGGCCACCCACCTGACCAGCATCTTCCGCAAACTCGGCGTCTCATCGCGAGCCGAGCTCGCCGCCAAGGCCGCCCGACACGACGAAGATTCAGACGCGGGGGTCGGCCAGTCGGGCAGGGTGTGAGTTCTTTGTTCGAGACTATCGTGAATTAATCAAAGAAATCGTCGCGGTGCTGGGAATATTGCTTTCATCGCAGCCGGCGATCTGATGCAATGTCAGTCCCGATGGTGAATGCTGGTACGCTCGCACTGGTAAGTCAGAATTCTACGCCCACGGGGGGTAAACATGACAGCAGGACTCGTTCTTCAGTTCCCACCTAGCGTTGGTGAGCGGGAATACGATGCGGTCAATTCTCAGCTCCGGTTCAACCCGCGGACGGGCGAAGGCGACTGGCCGGCCGGACTCCAGGCTCACTCCGCAGGCATTTGCGCGGACGGCCTGGTCGTGACCGAAATCTGGCAGTCCAAGGAGGCGCAAGCGGCGTTCATGGACAGTCAACTCGGGCCAGCCATGGCCGGACTACCGCAGCCCCACGTCCTGTGGTTCGACGTGGTAGCGAGCCAGCGCCGTCATTGAGCGATTCCGCGCGGCCGCGAGGACCATGCCGGGCACCAGATTCCGCCGGTAGCGGTCCTCCGGCCCAGTTCAGCGGTCGGCCAACGCGCGGTGCTGGATCGAGAAGCCGACCTTCAGTGCAGTCATATCGACCGTTCTGGCATCATGGAGATCGATGAGCAGCTCACCTTCCCGGCGCTTCCCGGTGACCGTCACCCGACTGCCGGTCATCCGCTGCCAGGTCTGCCAGCGCGCCGTCCCGTGCAGATCGGGCCAAGCGAGCGCCGTCTTGACCGAGCACTATCGTCGGGAGCACCCAGAGGTGCTTGCCGACGAAGTCAACCGATCGAGTTGACGGCGATAGCCGCGAGCTTGCCCTCGCCGTAGTGCGCACCCGGCCGGGCACGCGACATCTTCGGCCAGCAAGGGTCAGGCAAGCAGGCAAGCAGCGGTCAGCCAAGCAATGGTCGGCCGGTAGGCCAGACATTATTCGGTCGCGGTCGCCTCGGCTGCCTGGCAAGCTGGCGTCGTGGTCGATCGCCTGTTCTCCGAGCCCGATCTCGCCGAGTTGTATGACGCTTTCTTTCCGAGCGAGCAAAGAAGCGACTTCGGCTTCTACCTGCCGCTGGTGATGGCGGCTGCCGCCGTTCTCGACGTCGGCTGCGGGACGGGTGCACTACTGCACCTAGCCCGGCAGTCCGGCCATACCGGGCGGCTGTGCGGGCTCGACCCCGCTGCCGCAATGCTCAGCCGGGCGCGGACACGTTCGGATATCGAATGGAGGCTCGGCGACCTCGCCTCGGTGGCCTGGGATCAGGAGTTCGACCTGGTTGTCATGACCGGCCATGCATTCCAGGTGCTGCTGCGGGACGACGAGATCCGCGCGTCACTGACCGCGATCCGGTCGGCCCTGACCGAAGAAGGCCGCTTCGCTTTCGAGACCAGGAACCCGCTGGCTCGGGCCTGGGCGGACTGGACGCCGGACAACGCCGCGCAGGTCGCGGGCACCTCCGGCCCGGTGCGGATGGCGCACGAAGTTCAGACACCGGTGGCCGGGGACGTTGTTTCTTTCACGACAACCTGCACCGGTCCGGGCTGGGATCGGCCGCAAATCAGTCGAAGCACCCTGAGGTTCCTCGACGCCGCTGCGCTGCGGGAGTTCCTGTCCAGCGCTGGCCTAGCCATCGAAGAGCAGTTCGGGGACTGGGCCAGACAGCCGCTTACCGACCGGAGCCCGGAGATCATCACCATCGCGCGACGCGAGTAGGCAGGTTCGGGTTGGGGTACCTCACCTGCATCCCGCCCGGCATGACTGGATCGGGCAATGTAGGAGTGACTATCAAGTAATGTCCTGGCATGGTCATCGGTAAGCAGCTATCGGGCCGTCCTGATCGGGCTGGGGCGGGGGTGGCTGCGGGGCCGGTTCGCCGGTTCGGGGGTGGTGGCGGGCCTGGTGGCGGGGCTGGTGGGGTGGGGGCGCGGCGGTGGCGGGTGGTGGCGGGGTGGGTGGCTGGCGGGGTGGTGCTGGCGGCGGTGCTGGTGCGGGTGTCGTCGGGTGTGGCGATGAATTCGGATGCGGCGAATAACGCGTTGCAGGCGTGGGATATGTGGCACGGGAATGTGCTGCTGCACGGGTGGATCATCGGGGATGCGACGTATTACACGTTCGAGCTGCCGGTGTATGGGGTGGCGGAGGCGGTGCTCGGGCTGGGCGCGGCCGTGACGCATGTGGTCGCGGCGGTGGTGTACGTGGTGGTGGCGGGGTTCGGGGTGTGGCTGGCGGCGGGGGGGTGCCGGGGCGTGGCGGCGGCGGCGCGGGCCGGGGTGGTGGTGGCGGTGCTGGGCGCGCCGCTGGTGTCCGGGGGCGGGGTGGCGACGCTGCTGGAGGCGCCGGATCATATCGGGACCGCGGCGATCATGCTGGGGTCGTTCGTGCTGATCGACCGGGCGGCGGGGCGGTGGTTCACCGGGCCGCTGCTGGCGGTGGTGCTGGCCGCGGGGCAGCTGGGGGATGCGACGGTGCGGTATGTCGGGGTCCCGGCCGTGCTGGCCGTGTGCGGCTGGCGGATGCTGGCCGCCCGCAGGCTCGCCGTCCCGGACGCGGTGCTGGCGGCGGCGGCCGTGGTGTCGGTCCCGGCCGCGGTGGCGGCCCAGGCCGGCCTGGTCGCGGTCGGGGGGTACGCGATGGTCCCGCCCGGCACCGGCGTCGCCGCGGCCCGGCTGTGGCCCGGCCACGCGGTGCTCGCCGCCCGGGCGGCCGGGAGCCTGTTCGGCGCGGTCCCGCCCGGGCCCGGCGTCGGCCCGGCCGGGCCGGGCGGCGCGCTGGGCACCGCCGCCGCGCTGTTCGGCGCCGCCTGCGCGCTGGCCGCCGCCGCCGGATTCGCCCGGGTCGTGCGGACCTGGCGGTCCGCGGCCCGCGGCGAGCAGCTGGCCTGCGCCGCGATCACGGTCAACCTCGCCGTCTACACCATCTCCGCGATCCCCTCGGCCAGCAACGCCCGCGAGATCGCCGCGGTCCTGCCCTGCGGCGCGGTCCTGGCCGCCCGCGCCCTGGTGCCCGCCCGGCTCACCGCCCCCCGCGCCCGGATCGCGCTCGCCGCCGCCGCCCTGGCCGCCCTCGCCCCGCTGGCCATGGCCGTCGCCGCCCGCCCCCCGGCCCGGCCAGCCATCGCCCCCCTCGCCGCCTGGCTCCAGGCCCACCACCTGCGCTACGGCCTGGCCGGCTACTGGGACGCCTCAGCCACCACCGTCCAATCCGGCAACCAAGTCCAGGTCCGCGCCATCGGATCGGGCCCCCGGTACACCGCGGGCGGCTGGGAGGCGGACACCAGCTGGTACAACGCGGCACGGTACGATGCGACGTTCGTGATCGCCGATCTCCCGCACACCTATTTTCGCGACAACCGCGGTCCCGCCAGCTTCGAGCGGTACTTCGGCAAGCCGGCCGCGATCTACCGGGTAGACGGCCGGATCATCCTGGTCTACCGGACGAACCTGCTCGACCGGATCGCGTTGCCGCCGTCTCCGGCCGGCTGACCAGCCGACCCGGCCACCCAGTCCACCGACCCGAACCCCCTCATCGCCAGCCTCCGCCAGCGCAGTTCCGGCAATGTCGGATTATTATGGTAATCGGATGCGTTTCTCACTTGCCGGAGTCTAGTACAGCATTTGGACCCGCGTTTGCCGTGGCAGGTATCGGCACGGGCCCACTGGCAGCAGGCCAGCGTGGCACAAGCTCCGAATGGCCGCTCAGCACGGCCGGTGCCGTCCCGTGATCACTCCCAGCCGACCCGCGGCCGCTTGGTGCCGTTCCGTCTGGATGGCCATCAGTCGAGGCTGAGCCGAAGGCGGCGGTAGTCCGGGTCGGCCCGGCATTTCCTGGCCAGGTCACTGAGGTCATCCCCGGCCAGCAGCACCCGGCCGGCTAGCTCGTCGGCGGCGCCGCGGGCGATGGCCTCGATCAGCGCGGCGGCGGGCTGGCCATCACCCCATCGCTGCTCGGCCCTGGCACCGAACCCAGGCAGCCAGGCGCGCCCTTGCTCGCCCCAGGCCAGCCCCTCGGTCATCGGCGTCCGGACGAATCCGGGATGCACGGAGAACACCTTGACCCTGGTGCCAGCCAGTTCGCAGTCCAGCGACTCGGTGAGTCGCGCGATGCCGGCCTTGGCGACCGCGAAGGCCGAGACATTGCCAAGCTGGCGATCGCCCAGGTTCCCGTAGATCGTCACCAGCCGGCCCGAGCCGGCCGCAAGCATCTGGCGGATGGCAGCCCGGGCCGTGAGCATCGTGCCACGCAGGTCGACCGCGACCGCGTCCCACCACCGGCCGGGATCGGCCGACCACAACGGGCCGAGCACACCGGCGGTGCCCGCACAAGCCACGACGAGGTCAGGCGGACCGAAGGCCGACTTGGCCGATTCGAAGGCCGCCTCAACCTCTGCGGGCGACGCGACGTCGGCCGCCACCGGCAGCAGCCGCCCGATTCCGGGCACCGCAGTTTCCCGCAGGCTGTCCAGAACTCCGCTCGCTCGCGCGATTCCGGCTACGGCAGCGCCATGTCGGGCCAGATGGACCGCGACCTCCCGCCCGATTCCTCGGCTGGCACCCGTGACCACAGCGACCTGACCGGCCAGAGTTGGCGATGGCATAGCACCCATGATCCCCGATACAAGACTGGTCGATGACGCGTCAGCCAAGGTGCCTTGACCGGGCTTGAGAGCCTACGATTGGTCTTTCGTTCCGTTGCGCTGGCCTGTCCTGGGGGTGAGTTCGGATGCTTGAGCCCCTGGACATCGCCGTGGCCCAGCCGCTGTGCGTGCCCTACGACGTGGCGGCCAACGCGGTGACCCACGCGGCGACAGTTCGCTCGGCGGGCGCTCGGGTGGTGGTCTTTCCCGAACTCTCCCTGACCGGGTACGCGCTTGATGCCCCGGCGATCACGGTTGACGACCCGCAGCTAGCGCCCATCGCGCAGGCCTGCGCCGACACCGGGTCACTGGCCCTGGCAGGTGCGCCAGTGCGTGGCGAGACGGACCGGTCGCACATCGCGATGCTAGCCATCGAAGGCACCGGCGCCGTCGTG